>Ga0222626_1000003_pt1 | contig 308168 bp, 243 predicted proteins | sample AntAcemetageno91_FD_179862 | JGI IMG/M metagenome (GOLD analysis project Ga0222626, IMG submission 179862) | Saline water microbial communities from Ace Lake, Antarctica - #91 | ecosystem: Environmental > Aquatic > Non-marine Saline and Alkaline > Saline | place: Antarctica: Ace Lake...
GAACCGGTAAAAACAACTAAGAGTAAAGATCAACCATCTTTAGAAGCACCTGTGTCTAAAGAACAAGCTCCGGTTATGCCTAAAGAAGAAGAATTAGGTTTTACAATGACCGAAGATGATAAGCCTGGGATACAGCACGAGAAGAAGACAAAGAAAAAAGAATTACAGGCAGAAGTTAATAGGCTAGAGAGTCAAAAAAATAAGCTCCAAACAGCGATAGAAATAACTATGGGGCTTTTTAATAAGTGGAATAAAAAAGAAAAACAAGCACGTGCAGATGCCAGATTTTTTGAACAGAAGATTAAAATAGCCGGGAATGAATTAGAAGGGTTAAATCGAAACATAGAAGAGAATAGGCTACGCAGTCAAGAAGAAGAAATTAAATTATCTCAGCAGAAAGCGTTGTATGAACAAAAAATGCAGAAAGAAAAGAAAGCCCTAGAGGAAGAAATAACTGGGTTAAAAAGGATGGTAACTATTGCTGAAAAAAAATTAACATTAGTACTTACAACTATTAGCAATGTTCAACAACGGGCAGAAAACCTTAGACAAAAAGAGAAAGAGTTAGCTAACTCTATTGTCAGCCTCAAGGTTAAAAGAAATCAGGTAGAGCAACAGATAACGTTGACTGCAGAAAGAGGACAAATAGCAAAGAATAAAGATACGGTAGAACTTAAGATGATAAATAAAGAAATTCGTGTAGCTGAGCAAAGAGTCAGAGAAGTTAATTATGATAAGCAGGGATCTCTAAGAGAGCTGAATGCTTTGCAAAGTTCAGTAACTGCTGCTGAGCGGAATTTAACTCTATCTAAATTACAAATTGGTGAACTTGAGACTGTTAGGCAAGAAAGAATTGATGAGCAAAATCAGTTAAAAGCTTTAAAATCGGAAAGAATAAGAATAGAAGCAGAAGTAAGTATTTTTGAAAGCAGAATGAAGGAAGCTAATCGTCAACTTTCGAAAGAAGAAAGTAGATTAAAAAAGACTAGAGAAGCATTAAAAAAAGAACAATATGGAAGTATATCGGCAAAACGCGAAATGGAAGAGACAGAACGTGGACTAGCTAAAAAGGTGAATGGATTAAAGAGTGACATTAAAGCCCGTAGAAAAAACTTTGCTGAAGAGATTGGAAGTAAACGCAAAGAATTGGAAAATATTGAAGCGTCATTATCTGGCTTTGAACAAAAAACAAAAGATGCTAGTAAAGCTGTTGAGCAAGCTGAATTAAGGAAGATCCAATCAGAAAGAAAAGCAGCAATTGCGGATCAAAGATTTCAGCAGGATGCCCGAAAGATGCGAGAAATATTATCTTCCCTAACAAAAGAAAAAGAACGGGCAGAAAGAACGTTGGCCGAAATGAAACAAGAAGGAAATGTGATAAGTAAAGAGTCATCTAAGCGAAAAGAAGAAGCAGAACGTCAAGTTTTTATCATAGAAAGTCTGGAGGTAAAGGTTGAAAAACTTAATGAATTATGCAGCCAAAGGGAAGGAATTGATTTAGAAAAGAAAGAAATAGAAAAACAAGTGGGGAGCCTCAAGGTTAAAAGAAATCAGGTAGAGCAACAGATAACGTTGACTGCAGAAAGAGGACAAATAGCAAAGAATAAAGATACGGTAGAACTTAAGATGATAAATAAAGAAATTCGTGTAGCTGAGCAAAGAGTCAGAGAAGTTAATTATGATAAGCAGGGATCTCTAAGAGAGCTGAATGCTTTGCAAAGTTCAGTAACTGCTGCTGAGCGGAATTTAACTCTATCTAAATTACAAATTGGTGAACTTGAGACTGTTAGGCAAGAAAGAATTGATGAGCAAAATCAGTTAAAAGCTTTAAAATCGGAAAGAATAAGAATAGAAGCAGAAGTAAGTATTTTTGAAAGCAGAATGAAGGAAGCTAATCGTCAACTTTCGAAAGAAGAAAGTAGATTAAAAAAGACTAGAGAAGCATTAAAAAAAGAACAATATGGAAGTATATCGGCAAAACGCGAAATGGAAGAGACAGAACGTGGACTAGCTAAAAAGGTGAATGGATTAAAGAGTGACATTAAAGCCCGTAGAAAAAACTTTGCTGAAGAGATTGGAAGTAAACGCAAAGAATTGGAAAATATTGAAGCGTCATTATCTGGCTTTGAACAAAAAACAAAAGATGCTAGTAAAGCTGTTGAGCAAGCTGAATTAAGGAAGATCCAATCAGAAAGAAAAGCAGCAATTGCGGATCAAAGATTTCAGCAGGATGCCCGAAAGATGCGAGAAATATTATCTTCCCTAACAAAAGAAAAAGAACGGGCAGAAAGAACGTTGGCCGAAATGAAACAAGAAGGAAATGTGATAAGTAAAGAGTCATCTAAGCGAAAAGAAGAAGCAGAACGTTGTTTAGTCATTTTGGAAGAGTATCAGCCGATGACAAAAAAGCTAAATGATCTTTATGAACAAGTAGAGAGTCTTAATCTTGAAAAAAGAGAGCGGGAAAATGAGGTAAAGAGAATAGGAATAGAAGCAACACGTGAAGAACAACGCTTGAGAATTATTACTCAACGGAATAATAGTGATCGCGATGATGCTGAGAAAGAAAATGGCCTTCTCAGTAAAGAACATATACAGATTGGGCGATCTTTGACTGAGCTAGAGTTTAACAAAAGAGAGGCCGTCAAAGAGTTAAGTAAATTAGATAATGAGATTAAAAGCAAACGCCATGTTTTTGCAGAGTTAGGAAACAATTTGCAAGAATTTAAAAGAAAAGTTAGCCAATCTCAAAAACAAGTCAAGATTAAAAGCGCCAATGAAAATGTTGTCAAAAACAAACGAGCAAAAACAAAATTATCTAATAGTTTACCAATAACAGAAGGCACGCAGTTCAATATTGGCGATGTTGTTTTGGATAATGGAAATTCTTATCGAATTATGAATATTTATCCCAATGGTAGTCTTCCGACTATCAAATATGATAGAGAATTTTTGAAGGTATCTAATGGAGAACCGAAACCCGGAATAATTTTGAAAAAGGATATCAAGGGTGTATTACTAAGAGCAGAAGGAAAATCGCAAGAGTCGGCTCAAAGCTATTTAGTTAATTTAATGTCCGGCTATATTGAAGAAATGTTAGGCAGAGTAAGCAAAAAAATAGACAACGGGTATTTGGGCGCATTGGTAAAGGCGGATTGTAGGCAAATATTTGGGGTTATAGATATTGTAAAATCCTTTAATGGTAGCATTGATGAAAAAAGAATCAAAAGTATAGAAGAAAAAGTTAGATTGGCTAGCCATAAGTTAAATGGTCCAAGTTCAAGTGCCTTAGCCAAGATAGGGAATGTGGAGCAATTAGCATATCCTCTTTCAGTTCCTGAGTGCTTTCGGAAAAAAATTAACAAAGCATTAAAAAACGATAAACTTTTGGTAAATGTGATGGTAAAGGGTGTTGATTTAAGCGCTTTGCCAGATTCTATTTCTGGTGATTATGTAGGCTTAAAAGAATGTTTAATCAAAGCCAGTCAAGCTATTCGAGCTCCACCAAAATGGAGATTGGTAATTACTTCCAATTCAATTGTTACCAAAGACAATATTGCTGCTTGTGAGTTTTCGATAAATACTATTTTTCTTCATTCCTATTTTTTTCATTTACCTTCAATAATTAGAGAAGATATTCTTCGTCATGAATTCAGTCATTTAAATGACTTAGATGAGTTAGAGGCAAGAAAGCTAAGTGCTGGGTATTTTAAAAATAATCGTGAGGAGCTTTTAAAATTTTTAAATGCGGCTAAAAAATTTAAATTAGATAAAACTTATGAGGAAAGTTTACGCTTGCTATACAAAAATATAAAAAATAATAAAAATAGTCAGTCTGATAACGTTTCCACAGAGACAGAGAAAGGTGCAAAGTATACAGAGGATAAAGAGAAAAAAGCAGAGTTGGCCAATGGTGCATCTGAAGAAGAAATTAAACCGAAAAATATTTGTACGTTGGAAAGCCGGAGAACTAGAGATGTAAAGATGATAACTAGCTTTCTGCTCTGGAAAAAGCCTCTAGCAAAAGTAAGAAATGGTGATCAGGATAATGTACCAGAAAAGGAAGGTCCAAAAGATAGAGTAATAACGGTATTGGGCAGAGTTTTCCTAACGGTTGCAATTATAATTGGTACGGTATTTTGGCTTTATTCTGTTGGCGTTATTTCTGATGACTCCTTTGTGGGAAAATTAATCGGTCTTATTAAACGCGAAGAAGTAAAGAGTAACATTAAAAAGGTTGTACCAGAAGTAGAAAATAATAAACACTCTAATTATTTAGGAGCAACGATTGTCTATGCTAATGTTATTGAGCGTAAAACTAATGAAGTTTCATCCAGTATAAATTCACAAAAAGATATTCGAAAAATTTTGGTTATTGATGATGATCGCGCTCTTTTAAATTTATATAAGGCATTTTTATCAGGTTACGAAGTGGAAACGGCAGAAAACGGTAAGGAAGCATTAGAAATTATTAATCAAGAGAAGCACTCAAAATATCCTTTTGACCTTATCATTGTCGATTTTACTATGCCGGTGATGGATGGCTATGAATTTTCTCTAGAATTTCGCCGACAGGAAGAAAAAAAGATGTTAAATGATAAAAAAACTTCGTTAGTAATGGTTAGCGGTTACGGGGCTGATTTACCGCAGGCAAAGGAGTTACTAAATAAAAGGATTTTGGATTTAGCCGAGGACAAGGAGGTCAATAGAATTTCCTTATTTAGTCTTATAGAAAAGTTGAATAATATCTCTAGGATTTCTTTGGAAAAAAGAAAGGATGTTTTATCGCAAACTGTTTCATCTTCTTTTATATTGGAAGAAGTAAAGAGTAACATTAAAAAGGTTGCACCCGAAGTAGAGAATAATAAACACTCTAATTATTTAGGAATGGGGACTACATACGCTGAGAAAGTTGGAGGTATCCTTTCAGGAGTAGAAACAAATAATATTTCCCAAAAAGAAGAAGTTGTGCAACCTGGTATTTTTTCCTCAAGTTCATTAGATAATAACAAAAAGAACGCTAACGAAGCAGAGGTGAAAGAGTGTTTAGCGCTTTTACCGGTAGGTTCTAAAGATATTTCTTTAATAGAAGAAGAGGCAACAAGTTTAATAATAAGATATAAACCTGATCTGTTTAATTTTTTAGTAAATAAGCAATTGGATAATGTTAAATTAATGAAGAATGTTTTATCAAGAATAAAACCATCATTTAATTGGGACCGCTGGATAGAGAGAAAAGATCTTTACCTATTAAGTAAGATTTTGGCTGCCGAAGGCATAAAAATAAATATAGCTGCTGAAGGTAAAAAAATCCAACTAAATAACAAGTTTGGAGAGTGGATAGAAAAAAAGATGATGTTATCAATCAATTCCAAGTTAACTTATGTAGATTTTTGCACCTATATTACCTGTGCGGTAGAATTTATTTTTCGAGGAAAAAAAGTTAAAACAAATTATCTAAGTATAACAGAAGACTGGGTACGTTTAAGAAATTCTCTTGATAGTATAAGAAATTTAGAGTTGCAAGACAAGAAAGGAAAAGAATATCTGAAACAAACGTTGGAGTATTTTATGCTGCTTGTGGAGAATATTGTAATTGATAATATTCTCTGTGGAAGAATAGCAAGAAAGGAAATTAGAGAAGAAGATCAAAGAATACTTTATATAGGTAAGGCATTAGGATTCCAAGATAAAAATATTGGTTTAAAAGATGACAGTCCACAAAATGAAAGATTGATTGCAGTATTAGAGGGGGCAGATAGATTACAGTATCTTGGCCAAGGAAGTAAGCGCTGTGCTTTTGCTATAGAGAAACACAATGAATCAAAATTAATTATTAAATTATTCAAGTTGTTTCACGGAGATGCTCCCAGAGAAGAATTTGTAACGGTTGATATTGATGAGGAGCTAAAAGGCGTGCGTTTATCCACAGAGAAATTAGGAGGGCTTATTGCTTCATTAGAGGTTGTTGATAATTTAGTAATTGATGTCAATAAATTACCTTCAGATTATATCTATTTTCATTTTCAGAGAGACTTGGGAAGTGACAAGCTTGTTGCCCCGCATGCTATATTTGAAGTAAAGATAATGCCCTTAACCTATAGCGAGCATTATGATATTGAATCCGGGGTTAGTAATGAAGAAGTTGTTACTGTAGTTAGCCTTTTGGTTGAGCAAGCAATTAGGGAAATATCTCTGGAGCATATTAACGTAGAAAATTTACCAGTTTTTATAAAGTTTAAGAGAGTAATTGATGGGTATTGTTATTTGTTTGAGGAGTGTTGCCGTAGAGGCGTGTTTCACGGAGATCATAAAATGAGTAATACTGGAATGGGTAAAGATATGCGAATTTTACTTTTAGATACGGATATGATGTTTTTTGATGAACAGTATGATTTAGATAATGTGTTGAGCCAGTATAAAGGGGATAATTACAAAGCCTTAAAAAGATTGTTTAGCGATATAAATAAAAATAATTTTGTTTTGTTTTTTGGAGAGTTTGGAATAAAAATTAATGAATATCTAAAGAATACTGGCAAAGAAGAGGAAGAATTATCTGGAAAATTAATAAAAATGATGGTTTCTTATTACCAAGATAAATTTGAAGCGGTTTTTAATTACCAAAACATAAAGAAAATATGGGCTACCAAAATCAATAAACAGAAAGAAGATTTATCACCGGCTGTTGTTGATATTGAGGCTATAGGTGTCTTATCGAAAATAGTTTTTTCAAATAAAAATTATTTTTTAATTATTGAGGAACTTAGTCGTTTTGTTAATGATAGTATTTTAAATAAATCGATTAGCAGTGTTCAAAAAATGCTATTGGATGTTAAGGAAGAACAGAAAAATCTAGACGAATTTTATCTCCGAAAGGCATCAAAAGAAGCAAAAGAGAGTGAGGAAAGATATCGCCTGTTAGCTGAAAATATAAAAGATGTTATTTGGACTATAGATATTAATACTTTACGTTTTACGTATGTGAGTCCTTCTTCTTTAGAGGTATCTGGTTATACTCCAGAAGAAGCTATGAACTTAACTTTAGATGAGCAATTAACGAAGGACTCAGTTATTGTGGTGCAGGAAGCTTTGTCTGACGCACTAAAAAAATACTATCAAGGAGATTTAAACGCCGGAAACCAGACTCTTGAATTACAACAAAAATGTAAAGATGGTTCATTGATTTGGATAGAGGTCAGCACGAAATTTATCTTAGACGATAATCAAAGGGTGATAGCCGTCATTGGTACAAGTCGTGTTATTAATGATCGGAAGTTGGCAGAGAAAGAATTAATTGCTGCAAACAGGAAATTCAAGGATATATATGATGCTTGTCCTGACGGTGTACTCTCAGCTGAGATAATTGAAAAAGAATCAGGCGAAATAGAACTCGGAAAGTTTGTTAGTGCTAATGGAGCCATGCTTAAGATGATGGGGTACGCCAAAGAGGAATTACTGAAAATGAATGTAGAAGATATCCATCCGAAAAAACACTTAAGTTATGTAAAATCTAAGTTTATGGGTCAAGCCCAAGGGAGCAATACATTGGCAGAGAACATCGTATGTTTGAGAAAAGATAAAACAGAAGTATTTGCTGATGTTAATTCAGTTAGAATGGTCATGGATGGTAAAGATTGTTTGGTAGGATTTTTTAGAGATATTAACGAGCGTAAAAAAGCCGAAAAAATACACAATAAGCTTGTTAATAAATTGGAGGAACGGAACAAAGAGCTTTCTTGTTTGTATAACATTTTTAAAATAGCTGATAAAAAGGATATTTCTTTGGAAGAAGTAATGCAGAAAATTGTTAATTTTATTCCGCAGGCTTGGCAATATGCGGATATTGCCTGTGCCCGGATAGTTTTAGGAAATCAGGAATTCAAATGTTCTAGTTTTAAGGAAAGTGTAAAGAAACAGTCAGCTATTATTAATTTATTCGGTGACAGATTTGGAGCTGTTGAGGTTTATTATGTAGAAGAAATGTTTGGAGACGAGAAAGTATTATTTTTAAAAGAAGAAGAAAATTTAATTCAATTAATTGCTAAACAATTGGAAAATATTATTGAGAAAAAAAAGATAGAGGAAAAAACAAATCTGGGTGAGCAGAGATTTAAGAAATTGTTGCAGATGATTCCTTTAGCCGGTGTTCATATTTTAACACCCCAGGGTTTTATCAAAGATGTTAATGATCGGGAGTTGGAAATTCTCGGCTATTCTCATAAGGAAATGGTGGGCAGGAAGATATTTGATTTTATTGTTCCTGAACAAAGGGCTGAAGCGGAAAAGAGGTTTCATCTTAAGTTAAAAAACGGAAATATCATATCCGCTAAGAGAATATATGTCAGAAAGGACGGGAAAAGAATTACTGGTTACGCCTACGACAATATTATTCGAAACGAAAAAGGAGAAGTTGCAGAAGTAGTAACCTCCCTAAAGGTGGTTGTTGCCGATAAAGAAAACTGCTCTTCAGCCCTTTTAAGTTTAGCTATTAGAAAAAGCTCAGCCGGCTCTTCTTCTCTCAAACAAGAAAGCTCTCTTAGGGCCAAGGCCGAAGAAATAGTCTCTAGAATTAATGGCAAAAATATATATTCGTACGATAATTGTACAGGTCGTTTATTAGATGAAGAAACTACTTTAATAGCAAATATAGCCGATTCATTTTATTACCGGGCTGATTCCGGAGAAACCGTTAAAGTTCATCTCAAAATAAAAAAGGCAGGAAGCATAAAATTTTTTATGGATGTTTTATCTTTTCGGGTAGAGGAACACGGCATATATGATTTGGATAAAAGGTTTACTTGTGAATGCGATAGTCAGCAGTTAAGTTCCCAAATTCTTAAAATTTTCAGAGAGGCAGTAAATCCGAAAACAAAACAGGAAGCTGTCAGTTCTTCCGTAGTTATGCCTATAAAAGAAAATAATCCTTTAACCTTTGATGAGAGAAGAATACTTGAGCTTGTATTGGCTAATAAGTCAACTGAGGAAATTCGAAAAATAATCGGATTTCAAGATAATTCGTATGTGTATCGAAGGCTTAACTGTATTTTTAATAAGATGCCTAAACAGATAACCGGAACAAAAGATAGCCACAGGAATACCCAAAGAATTAATGCAGCTATTTATGCTTCCGAAAAAGAATGGATAAGGTCTTCGGTTTCTCCGGAAATAGAAGAGATATTGTCTAATCCTCTTTCGGCTAGAGAAAAGGAAATATTAATTACCGGAATAAATATATCTTTAAAGACAGGATATATTTCCTATCAAAGTATTGGCGGATACATTAATCTAAGTCCCAAAAATGTTTCTGAGCATATAGTTCAGCTCAAGAATAAGCTAGGAATTAAATGTTTAGATAAAGTGCATCATCGTGATTTTGTTAAATGTGTTGAGGTGGCCTTACGGAAAGGGTATATACATTATGATAAATGGGAGAGTGAAAAATTTATCGATGAATTTAAAAAAATAAAATTAAGTTCATTGCTTAAGCGAGTTTTAATTTTACAGGCTTTAGGGCTTTCCAAAGAAGAAATTGGCTCTAGAGTCAAAAAATCTCCCAGAGCGATAACCACAAAATATAATTATGTTTTACGTAGGAAGTTAGAAATAGAATACCGGCAAGGGCTTAAGATTGATGATGTATTAAAAGTTGCCTTAAGAAAAGGATTATTGTTCGAAAGTGATATCATTGGTGAAGCCTTAAAAGAGGATGGCGCCGAACGGCTCATGTTGCATGCTTTAGATTCAGGGTATCTTTATAATTTAAGAAGTTTACTAGGAAAATTGGTGTTAGGTTTGGAAGAAACCATGGCCTTGGAAGGTGATGCTAAGAGCATTTTACCGAACCGCCTTGAATCTTTACGAAAAAGCATTGCGGTGAGATTTGAAACAGAAAATTCAAGGATGATAAATCTCTTATATGCTGTGTTTAAAGAATTCAAAAAAAATAAAACTAAACAGGTTGAAGATGTTTGTTCTGAGGATAGAAGAAAAGAGCAAAACGTTATTTTAAACTCAAAGAAAAAGTATCGCAGTAAAATCTGTCTTCCGAAATTAAGAATTAACAAAAAATATGTGAAAAAAAATAATGGATTAGATATTTATTTTAAATATGAATTCTTATCTAGGGAAGAGGAGAATACTTTAGCTGTTGAGATTCAAAGAGGAAATCTAGAGGCCAGAGATATCTTAATATTGGCAACAATGAGAAGTGTTGCTCGAATTGCGTCCAGAGTTAGATTAAAATATAAGTTAGATATTCCGTTAGTAGATATGGTTCAAAATGATAAAATTGTGGAATTCTTAATGAAGGCAGCAGAAATGTATCAGCCAAATAGAGTTCGATTTATTACTTTTGCTAAAATCTGGGTTGAACCTGCATTTATAAAAATGGCTAATAAGCAGCCCAAAAATGGCTTGGATACACCGCATAATTTTTTACAAACAAGTGCAAAAGTTTTTGATATCCAGAATAAATTAAGGGAAGAATTAGGAAAAACCCCAAGCCTGGAAGAAGTAGCTGAACGATTAAATATGAAACAAGAAACAGTATCAGCAGTGTTGTTAGCTAATAATGGAAAGGAAATCGCGTTAGATGCACCAATGCATAGTGATGATGGAAAAGATGGAGCAACAAACGGAAATCGGGTCCCTGATAATAACTGTAAAGATGCATTTGTTGAAGTTAAGTTTCAACAGCTAATTGAGCAGGTAAAAAAGAAAATGAATATGTTGGGGATTAAAAAAAGAGATCAAGAAATATTTGTGATGGAGAAAATATTACAGTATCCCTGTTCGAAAATAGGCCGTTTGTTAGATGCCGGAAAAAGGCAGAATGTTCACGAAATAGCTAAAAAAATTGCCAGAAAAATTAATTGGGAAAAAATACAAAAAGAGAATGGGATACATATTCCTAAAAAATATAATCGTAAAAAATGTAGCAGTAGTATAAGTAGTCCAAATTCGGAGTTACTTTCTTTAGAAAATATTAATATTCTGGATATTTGGGGGGTGAGCCAATGGCCGGAAAAAAGCACAAAAATACCCGTTGGAACCCAGATCTTTATTTACGCTAATTTAAATTTTGGTCAAAATATTTCCGTTTCTGACGTATTAAAGTGTGTCGGAAATAATGCTTTAAAAATCAGCATTTGTACTAATGCAGGAAGAGAATACAGGACAGAGCAGGATAATATAAAGGTAATTTCAACCTTAAATAAACAGGGGGTTGCGATAAAAGATATAGATTCAGAAAAAATAGATGATCTTAGTACAAGCGCAAATAGTTTTTGTCTTAAAATTCCATTATTTTTTAAGCCAAATAAAGGAAAAATAGAAGGAACGGTTAGTTTTATTTTTCGGGGCATCCGGCAGAAGTTAATTAAAAATCCGCAGTTTGAGGTTTATTTTGATATTTTTGTCTCTAAAACAGAACTAGGTTTAACACTGAAAGATTATATTAATACTTATTTGTTTTCCGATGATTTTCAGGAAAGAAAACGGATAATTAATCTACTCATTTACTATAGCGAACTAACACCAAATGCATTTGATTTGATGGTTAAGAATATTGTTTATGCTCCTGATTGGAAGGTAAGGAAAAGATTTGCCGAAGATACTAAATTTTTCTCAAAAGAGTCTGTTTCCCGTTTTTTATCTTATTTAATTAATGATCGTTCAGTTAAAGTTAGAAAAGCTGCATACGATTCATTTCGTGTTCATAGTTTAGCAGTTGTAAAAGAGAATTTACAGCATCAGCTAAGAAACATTGAAGTCTATTTCGGGTTTATAAATATTCTTAAGAAAAAATTAGATTCTGAATGTTCAGATATTTTAATTCAAATTGAGAGTATAATTTCTGGATTAGATCTAATTTTTGATCATGGGTTAGGATCAGAGAGTTTAGGTTCCGAAGAATTTTTATTAAATGCTGCTCAAAAAATAAGGTTATTGGAAATGGCGCTAGATAAACCGCTTGGAAAATTAATTAAAAAAACAGAGTTCACTTTAGATTGGGTGTATACCCAAAGATTAGTTGAAGGAAAGAATCAGTTAAAAGCATTGGCAGAAAGTATCTTAAAAATTAGGAGAGGGTATTATAAAACCGATACAGTAGATCTAGAGTTTATTATCGGGTCTTTAGAAAAAGTTAAACGGGCGGTATTACGTAAATTAAATAAAAGTGAACTTTTTGCCGGAAAAAAATTAAGCATTAACATTAGTTATTCTGGCCCACAAGAAAGTATAAAAGTAAAATTTGCTCTTTCCAGTTTTAATCTTTTAAAGGGTTTATTTATGAATTCATTTGAAGCTGGTGCGGAAAATATTGAAGTATTTGTTGAATATAATTCCGAAAATAATAATTTAGTAGTAACAATTATTGATGATGGAAAAGGTGTAAGCCCGGAATATATCGGATATTTATTTATCCCTTTTTTTTCCACAAAAGCAAAAAGTGAGAATAAACGTCATTCTTTAACCTTGTATTTTTTGAAAAATATTGTTGAAGATGCTGGAGGCACGATTAACGTTAAAAGTAAACCCAGGGAGCCGTTTGCATTATCGTTTATGGTTCCGGCAGCAAAAGTTTCAGCCCAAAATGATGTTTATGATTACGAAAGTATGAGGGAGTTACTCCATGACATCAAAAGTAAATTAGTTGTTAGGGGACTTTTAATGCCAGCTAATTTAGAGAAATATTCTGGGGAGCAGAAGGAAGTTGAAGTTATTGCCCGAGAGTTCTTGCAATCTTCTTCAAGGTTAGAAGCTATGATTACTAGTTATCATGAAGCGTTAAAAACCGGCGATAAACAAAATATGTTAAAAAATATAAATTGCATTGCTCAGATTCAGGAAAAAATAAAGATTGACCGGGAGAAGTTAAATTATTTAGCTGAAAATGTGGTTAAGAACGATAAATTACGTTTTGAGATAGAGATGGTTGTCCAGATCACAAGAAGAGTAGAAAATTACCTAGGGGAAGTGTTTACAGAGCAAACTCTTCCAGACTCTATGGATAATACAAACATTTGCTTGGTGGCTGAAAGGGCGGTATTTTTAACCGATTCATTTATTGAATCTCAAGGAGTTTCAGCTAAGTTAAATTTGAATATCGGGGCCAACGTTTCGCGTGAAAAAGTATTCACTTATCCAGAAAGAATAGATATTGGAATCAATGAGGTATTGATTAATGCTTATAAAAATCGTAGACAAGAATACGAAAAAGAAGGAATGAGTGCTAACATCAGATTGCGGATAAATCCGTATACTTCCAACCTAATAATCACAGTAGAAGACAATGGTGTGGGGATTAAAAAACAGGATCTTAAGAATATTTTTTCTCCGGGGTTTATTGCCAATCGTAATAGTCCTGCTTTTGGAATCAGAACTGGATTTGGCCTTTCAGCATTAAAAAGAAACTTAGAAAGAATCGGTGGGTCAATATTTGCCAAGTCGACTTATGGAAAAGGAAGTGTTTTTGCACTCAAGATTCCGGCTAATGCTAATCTTAAAGTTATTCCTAAAACGCGTTCTAATGGCCCGTTTTTCATAAATATTAGTGGTTTGATGGGTTCAGGGCGCAAAACATTGTGCCGTTTGCTGGCGGCTCGGTATGGTTTAAGGTATATTAGTGCGGGTTTTATGATTCGTGCGGCAGTAAAGGCAATGATTGATGAAGGAATTGACCTGGAAAGCGAAAAAGAAGTAGGAACGTTTTTTCGGGAATTTTTAATCAACAGCAGAATTGATTACACGCAAGAACCGCTAAAAATCGACGGTGTAGATAGTGCAGCTGTAGATGAAGACGGTATTTCTTTGAAAGAAAAAATAAAACTAGTATTTCATTTTGACTTAGTGTACGAACTTGCTTTGCATAATATAGCTTCATATCCAGAAATAAAAAGTATTTTTAATTCTTTTATTGTTGATTTAGTTAAAAATATTTCTGAAACTAATAAGTATTCTGGGATAGTCCTTAAAACTACTTTTCCCTGGGAAGGAGCGGAAAAAATAATGTTAAACGCTTCTTTGTATACCAGGGCAAAAAGAGTTGGTCGGAATCCGAAAGAAATCAAGAGATTAGATAAAAAAACCGGTGTGGAAGAGTTTTATGCTGACTCCAGACACGTTAAAATCATTTATACTGACCGAAGAAATCCCCGGGAAGTATTTACAGAAACAGTTAAGCATTTAAAAAATAAATCGCAATCCTCCTCTTCTTTAATGGCCTTACCCTCAAAAAACTATTTTTTTAAGAACAATATTTGCCGAGGGCCTCCGTTGTCTGCCCAAGAAGAATGCAAATATTTTAGTTTACGTTATTATATTTCAATTTATAATGAACAATATCGGCGGCAGAATAAACAAGCTGGGCTACCTCTCCGTGGCTGGATGGGGTTCGGTTTTCTGCCGCCGATATTGTTTTCTAGCTCTTCGCTTAAAGAAAATAACTGCCGAAATAATTCAGAGCTGGTATTACACCTTTCAGGTAACTTTAAAAAAGATAGCAATAAAGCAGCTAGGTTATTAGTCTCGTTGAGTAGATTGCTGTCGGCAGTTAATATCCTCCTATTGCACCCAGAAATAAATAATTTAAGTAAAATAATTTTTGAATTTTATGGACCAGTTGATTCGGTCTTTATCCGAAATAATAGTTTAAGATTTTGTTTTAGTTGTCCCGAAGACTTGATGACTGCATATATTTTACAGATGGTAAAACAAGATCTGGGATGGGGCTTTGAATTGTTAATTAAGAAAATGAAACAAAATCATCCGTATTTATTATTAAATGCGGATGATTTTAAAGCAGTTAATGTCATTCTTAACCAACGGTTAGCAGGGTTAGGTGATTTAGTATTCCTAATAAATACGGGTCAAATACTAAAAGAATATTTTCCGAATAAAATAATTCGCTTGATATTTCATTCCTCAAATGATTTTGAGCTTGTTTGCCAAACAAAATTAATTAAAGGAATTCAGTCGGGATTGTCTCAACAAATTTGTGAAGGAGTGGAGATTGTTAACGCTGGTCAATTCCCCGGTGGTTGGAAAAATGCCCAAGATTTAATAATTGAAGAAAGCGATGTTTCAATTATCTATGCTTTAGGGGCAACAACTAAAGATGTATTTAATGATAGCCATAATTTAGTAAATTATGCCGGAAAAGCACGTACTTATATTTTTGCTTATGAGTTAGGTTTTTCCAGCATGATGCAGAATCCGCTTTTATCCGGTGAAGCTCATTTAGGATTTGGAAAGTATGAGTTAGGTATGCCTCCGGTTTCACCAGGAAGTAAAATAATTTATAGCCGAAAATATCCTCGTGACAATAAACAAGTTTTATTTAATCGCAAGAAGATTATCCAGAAATTTAATGGTTGGCAGATTTTAGATTCTATCTTAGAGCAAAAAGATTTAAAACAGACAATTAGGTCAGAGTGGGGGTTTTTGTATGGACATACGGCGCAAAGCTTCAGGCGGTATTTTGAAATTTTTGAATTTGCGAGAAGTATAAATAATAATTATAAAAATACAGATACCACATTCTTTGTTATGTGCAGCAGAGGCGACAAGCTTGCTCAAGAAGAAATAATAAATTTTTCTCGGAATAATGACTACAATCTGTTTATTTATAGCAATGGTTCAGCGCAGCTTACATTACAAAGGAAATCAAAAAATAATAATGTCAGTATTATTATTGATTGTACAGTTCCCCGTAAACTATTTAATGAATTATTTTTATATAGTGATGACTTACCTACCTTAGTCAGTGGTCAGGATAATCTAGCAAATATTTTATATCTTAATTTACTTTCTAGTGGACGTCCGTTTTTTTGGGAGGTTTTAATATTCCAGGCTACAGCAGTAGTAGATATGTATGTATTTTTGCGCAAGCAGCTTGGTGAAAATGATACAGAGTATCTTGAATTATTATGGGACAACAATATTAATTCTAGCCAAGCAGAGATGTTTTATGCTCCCCGAAAATACCGTAAATTTTTTAAAAAAATAGCCAGCGTATTAGATGAACACAAGTCTTTTTTGTCTCAATTGTATTATTTAATTTTGTCAATAATCCATCAGAAAGCATTTATTGGTATCCAGCGGGCTAATGAAATTATTTCGAGCGTTGAACAACAAAAGGAGCAATTTTCTGAAATAAAACCGGCGGAACGTGTGAATAATGATGAATGTTCCTCTAGTAGTATTTCTGTGGATGATAACCGTGCTTTAAGTGTTCAGGCTAATCCTGCTTATTCGGTTTCTAATAACCTCACCGAAGACCAGGCGCAGAAGGCACTACTCTATAATACTTATCACTGTATGGAATTATTAAATCAAATGATTGCGTTTCCCGGAATGATGGCTGTAAATAATTTTATTTGGGAAATAATTTTATCTTCCGGAATTATTGGAAAGTTATGGGAATTGTACGGTAAACGGTTTAAATTGTATTTACATGGCAACACAGAAATGATTATTGGAAACTTGGATCATAGGACTTTTACAGATAAACAATGCAGCCGAATAAAGCATATCGCAAATAAAACAACAAGCATATTTTTCTCAAAGTGGGAAAACTATTTAAGCAAAGATCAAATAATTAATTTAATTATTGATAGAACTTATCCATTATCTTTTTATTCCTTAGTGGCTGGAAGCAGACTTATGTATCACCGCAATTTAAATAGTGCGTCGTTTGATATTTTAATTGCTGCCTTACGGAATGAATATTACAGTTGGTTGTTTGCTGATAAAAAAGACAGTGAATTTTATATATTTTTGAATAACAAGTTGATACCTGAAGATTTTTTAGGCGCTTATTATTCACGCTATGTGTATCGGATAATTTCTCAGTTTTTTTCTTATTTTGGGCAATTTGATTCAGCGATAGAGGAGGCATTATTCTTACTGGCAATTTATGAAGAGGAAAAATTAAAAGATTATTCTAATTGGCAAAATAAAAGAAAAGAATTGATTGGTATTTGGCAATGTGTGTTGTTTGAGGAAGTATTCAATGAGTGGTCTTTTTTAAGTATAGACAAGTTATTAGAGCGTTCTTTAACTTTAATATTTGATATCCGGCATAATTTTACAGAAGCAAATAGCGCCATATTTCCTACGTATATAACTTCCAGATATTCTTTTTCCGATGTTAAGAATACATACTTGGGAACAGTTATGGCAGCAGCTGTTTGCTTATTAAACAGAAAAGAAGAAGGAATAGGAGACAAACTGTTGAGAGGATTTCATTTTTGTGATTATCAAAAAGAGTTTGAAAGAACAATGAATGAAATAAAGAGATATACGCAAAAATGTTCTAGCGCATTAGAAGAATACTCAGAAAATAATACTCAGAAAATTATCATTAATGATCCAATTTTAGAAAAAGTTTCCAAAATTTTAATAATGAAAGGATGGCAAAATAAATTCTTATTTTTTGGCGGAGCTGTTCGTGATATGTTTTCGGAAGAAAAAATAAATGATATCGATTTTGTTTTACCTCTTAATATAAGCAGTAAAGATCAAGATTTTATTAAAATAAGTAATGCTCCTTCTATTGTGCTTTGGGAAAAATATTTTAAATTGTTAGAAGAGTTATCCAAGGATTTAGGCATTGATTACTATCATTTAACTGATGGAACAGCTGAATTTTACGGAAAACGAATACATCCGGTGTTTTTAAACGGGGTAGTGTTTGATTCTAAAAAATTAAAACCGATAGTACTAGGGACAACACTAACAATTAATTTAGTGGCTATGGATTTAACAGGAAATATTTATGATTTTTTTAACGGATATCAAGATTTTAAGCAACAGACAGCAAGAATAGTTAAAGGTAAGGGTTATTTGCCAAGCAGTAATGATTTAGACAGGATAATGAAGCATAAGGAAAGGTTTGATTTATCTTTCACCATAGAAAGCCAAAGATTATTAGAGTGTTTTCAGGCTGGGTCATCATCATCTATTCGTGAAGATTATATTGTAAAAACATTACAGGAAATTGAAGAGCCGCTTTATGAGTTAGATCGATACCTTTATTTGTTAAAGGAATTGGGAGATATTTCTTTTTCGGATTTATCTTTAGATGGGTTTGGTAGCCGGAGAATATTTTTTCCGAATATCAAGAATTCGCATTTAGATATAGTGTTGGTTCTCAAAAAAATAATTAAAAATAATAAACGAGTATATTTATCTTATCTAATTTATTTTTCTTCAAAGTATTTTCCCGGAAACCGGTTGGAATTAAATTTGGATTATAATTGTAAAGAAATAGAATTATTGACATTGTGGACAGTTAATGGGCGAGATAATGAAATATATCCGGGAGTGGGGGAAAGCATTATTAATTTTATTCGTTGTCAGGCGTTAGCGCTTTCTTGGACAGTCCGGTTTACTGATATTTGGAATTCGGGAAGTAAACAAATAATTATTCCTAAATTAATCAAACGTTACTTTAAACAACTAAAAATAGCTTCAGAATATAGTCGGGGTTATGATTGCAAGGCAATTTCTTGGCAGGGGGAATTGCGATGCAATGTGATTGGCTTGCCAAGAAATAGTATCTGGGCCAGAGAGCAATGTTCTTCGTCATTATTAAATTCTTCGGTTTGGCTTTTACGATTATTAGGAAAAAAAATTCCAGCAAAAAATAGTCTTCCAGTTTTAATGAGTATAATCAATTCACATGTAAAAAAAGGAAGGCATGTGCTTCCTTTATTGTTGGGAATCGATGGGGATATTGCTGCCGGGAAGACTGTTTTTTGTCAGCAGATGTTTGCTCATCCTGAAAAGATAAAAGTTTTGGCTGTAGATGATTATCGCTTGGGTGGAGATTTAAGAGATGTCGTGCGGTGGGGAGATCTTAGGGGTGAAGTTTATAGGTGTATAAACCAAAAAAAGGTATGGATACTAGCAATAGAGGGGCATAAATTATTAGATGTTGAGAACGTTAATTTTTTATTTGATTTAAAGATAAATATCTGGGCCAATCAGAAAACCAGAGCATTGAATTTATTAAATAGAGGTGATGTTGTCAAGAATTTTATTAACTTGCACCAAACATATGCCTTTAAACCAAAATATGATTTAGCTATAAATAACAGTCGAGGTAAAAGATTATCTTTAGAAGTTAGTTCTAGTTCGATTTTTTCTCATTATCGGGATATTTTTTTTAAATCAGAAACCGGAGAAGGTAAAGCAACATCTTTTTTAATTAACGGAAAAAAGAATTTTTTAATAAGAGAAAAAGAAAGTATAAATTCGGAATTTTGTAATGCAGAGGAAGTGGCTCATAAATTGATAGAGTTAAAACAGTTAGAAAAAGAAAAAGTTATTGGAGAAGCATGGTTTAGTATTCGGGATAGGGTTGCAGTTATGGAAAGAAGGCTAATGCCAGTCGAAAATACTTACTTTGAATATGCTCGGTTATGGCTAGAGATTTTTTCCGAAGAAAACAAAAGAATGTATTTAGGTAGTATTTTATTTGCCTCTCTGTTAAAAGCAGCTGTAAATAAAGGTTGTTACGGTTTTCAAATTGTGGGAGCGACTAATAAAGCAGCGGTTAAATTATATCGTCATTTTGGGTTCAAACGAGATCCTTCCGGTGCGAATAGCGATTTGTTTAAGAAGTTAAGCAACAAAGACTCTAAATCGATAGATAAAGCATTAATGATGGCTTTAACTCGCGGAATAAAGATGAAAATTTTTCCGATAGCAAGTAGTTCGGTTGCAAAAGTAAATTCTGAAAAACTACAGATTAAAATAATTAAGCAAAAAATTTTAAGAATAGAACCTTGCATCAAGAAAGTGGAAAGCGTGAAGGTAATTAGAAGGTATTCTGGTTTAAGAGATAGTTCAAAGCGCATTGATACTGTAGATAATGAGTTGGCAAGGTTAACTGCCTGGGTTGTAAAATGTGTTGCTGAGTATGCCCCGCATGTTTTGCATTATTTAAGCGACAATGGGTTAAGCTTTAATAGTATACGTGCTGGCGATGGTTTAACACGTTTAGCGAAGAAAGGGTTAAGTAAGGTATTTACGAACTTTCCGGATTTGAAAGGAATAATTAAATTAGGGGAAGATCAGCGGTATGGGATACCAGGAGAGTTAACTCCGGGTGAAAAATTTGGAGCTGGCCGGAAAAAAAATATTGATATTGGAATTGATATTTTAGAAGGATCAGTAAATTTAAGCCGTGGAGGGCGGGGAATATTATTAGTCGTTATTGCAGTAGGCGAAGAAGGAAGTATGATCGGACTACCGGATAGTAGTGCTTATTTTTCAAAGATTGTTACGGGCAAGACTAAACGCAAGGTTGATTTAAATCTTGATAATAAACCGCAGATGACTGCGGAAAAATTAGTTTACGCTTATGGGTTAAGCAGAGCAAGTGAGCTTGTTCTAAGCTTATTATGCCGAGAACGGCATGAATCACTTATTGAAGATTTGATTAATTTCGGTATAAAAGTAGATACATCTGATTTTCAGGAAATGAAGAAAGAAACTGCTAGACGGGGTGTATTCAAAAATGGAAATTTGGTGTTAATAAATGCCGGTGAATTAGGTTTGATGACTGGGCTATTAACCGGAGAAATTCATGCTGTACTGGGATGGGGCCGGCCGCCGGAAGGAGAGTTTTTATGTCATTTTGCTAGAAATTTAGGATTTCAATTCCGGGGTAGACTGGAAAGCTCTGAATTCTTGAAAAAAAAATTCAAGAGGCCACAACTTTTAAACGATACAGGTGATTTTGCTTTTAAAGAAGTGGGAAGCTTGAGAAAAAGAGGGGTAGTTTGTCCGGGTTTAGAGCGTGAAGGGCAGATACCTTGGGATAAGGTTTTTAGTGAAAATGATGGTTCAGATAAAGTAGGCATTGTTATGGGGTATATTAATGATTGTTTTTGCCGAGAGCCAATAAAAGGGATCAATATTGATTCAGGCAGCGAAAATGTAGAAGTTAATGTGTTGTGTGTAGGCCCTTATGGTGGAGCAAAAGTATTTGAAATCAAGGAGAAATTAAGAATTAACTATTTTAAAGAAAAAGCTGAGGATAATCCTAATCCGCAGCCTTACTGGAAATTAGCCATGGATAATATGCGCTTAGGGTTTTTTAATGAAGCATTAGCAGCTGTCGACCAAGGAGTTATTTTAGCTGAACAGGAAAAGACGAGGAAGAAATATTTATCTTTAGCCGAAGAAGTATTAGCACATAAAAGTTTAAAAGAAGAAGAAAAAGAAAAAGCGATAAAGATAGCAATTTTGCATTTGGAAAAGGCAGCTGTTGGAGAAGAACCAAGGGTTAGATATTTATTACGCCGACTATATAATCATTTAGCGGATAAGCGTAGAATTAAAAGTCAGGAGACAAAAAATATCAAAGATTATATTATTTCCGAGACCTATTATCGCAAGGCATTTAAAAACTTTACGCTTAAGGAAAAGAGAAGTAAGAATGAAAGGTTAGAGTATAGGTTGATTTCTTTGCAGATAAAGGAAATGATTTTTTTACAAAAACTTTCCAGCTGGAAAGCAATAAACCAGGATTATTACCGGCAATTAGGGGAAATCTATCTAACAATAGCCCAATTATTTATGCGAAGAGGATTCCACAACCGGGGGGCTGATTATGCTGAAAGGTGTCGGGAGACCTGGAGAAAAGTCAGGTATTTTGGAGGATTTTTGCCTTTAACAGTACAGTTGATGATTGCTGAAGCTTATGAAAACGAGTTGTCTTATGAGTTAGCCATGATTGAGTACTTAAATCTGATAAATTTTGATTCTGCTTTTGACATATTTTATCCGGAAAGAACCCGGTCGGAATCTGATGTGATATCAGGTGAAGTATTACGGGAAGGTTTCCGGGATGGTGCATATCAGTATCAGCAGTTAGATAAGGCTTTAAAAGGTTATATTCGCTGCGCGCTTTTGGCTCAAAATAAAACTTTTCTTGAAACAGAAAGAATAATCCTCTGTTTAGACATAGAAAAGGCTAAAAGGGATATTATTTCCGGAAAACATCTGAAAATTTTAATAACTGATTTTATAGCTAAACAGCGATCTTCTTCTCCGCTTTTATTATATCAAAATCAACCCGAGTTTTATTCTTTATGTAGCAATGGGAAAGAATTATTAGGTAGAAAACAATTCTTAGAATACTTAACTTTTTCTGGAAAATTACGCGCTGGACCTAGTAAGAAATCATTTGAATTGTTTTCCAGCTCTTCTGTCGATAATCTTTTCCGCCGATTGGTTAACACTGCCCTTACTTTAAAAAATATAAATGATAATTCTCGCGGGCTATTGAAATATGAGAACCATTGGTTAGCTGCTCAATTTGAAGGAACATTTTTTGTTATTCGTGATAAACAATTTCCGCACCCGACAAAATTTATGATTGATTTAATATCTGAATTCGAAACAAGGAGAGGATTCGAAGGAAAATATGTTTTAGACGCCGGATGTGGTAATGGGGTTATTTCCATTTTGCTTTCCCAGATGGGAGCAAAGTTAATTGCAGTAGACAATGATAGTTGCATTATTGAAGTTGCCAAAGAGAAATCAAGGCTTAATGAGGCGGAAGGAATAAAATTTATCCAAGCGGATATTAATAAATTTGTTTTTGATGGTATAGAAATAGCAGTAATAAATATTCCGGAAAACTGGGAAAGAATTATTCAAAATTTGGTAAAAAATAATTTTTCTTTAAAATATATTATTGGATTAGGTGCTGACATTCTTTCTCAGAATTCATGTTTTGCCAAAGATGCAGAAAAAGCAATTAATCACATAGGGCAAGTTATTCATTTTGAGTATAAGGAAACAAATACATTTTTAGAAAGTCAGCCTTTTGCTTGTTATCCAGCATTTATTTTAAGAGTAAATTCTTCTTCAAGCTTAGGATTACTTAACAAAAAAAAGAAAGCCAGTTTTCCAATAACTAATGCATCTGAAGTATTTTATCCGGGGGCAAAAATATTTGATTTTGGTTGTGGAATTGACTATAACGAACCTTATTCCTGGGGGAGGAAAGTTATAAAGCATTATCCAGGTATTTTTTATTATGGAATAGATACTCAAAGAACAATAACCAAAGAAATAATTAGATTTTTAGTGCAAAAAGTTAAAACAAAAGCCGGCGTAGCTGGTAATGTATTTTTTAATCAGCAATCTTATTTTGATCCTTTGCCAGTAGATTGGGGTTGTGCGGACATTGTTGCATTTCACTCTCCTTCGATTACTCCGTGGTTCATGGAGAAGCTAATACGGGGAGATATTGCTCGGGTAATTTATAAAAACCTAATATTATCGGGGGTAGGCTTAATTTTAGTTGAGTGGCATATGTATGGAGGCAATAAAAAACCATTGGTCACTTCAGATAGAATAGTGCGTAAATATCTTTTGGAAACACTAATTGGTATTTTTGGAAGAGGTAATGTACAGGAAACTGAAATTCCTTCAGGATATTTCTCTGAATCATTAGCTGCATACAATTTATTTAAAAGAAATAAAGATAAAGATGAAAGTTATGGGATCAGTTTTATTCAGGTGAGAAAAACTATTGCAAGTTCCGTCCTGACGGTTAATAGTGCTATACTTCGGGATAGCAAGGAAGTCATAAACAAACAAAAAATGCTTTGGCCTGAGTCGAAAGGAGGAATTTCCTTAGATAATAAAAAGTTGCGAAAGCATACCTGGGATAGGCTGTTAGAAGATTCTTTTTCTGGATCGGAAAAGATGAATTTTATTGATAAAGAAACTTTGCCAGTTCATCCTCGCGGAGGAAAATGGGAGCATATCAAAAAATTAAGGCATGTAGTTTTTCGGGGTCAGCTCAGCGAAAATGGTAGTTTTGCATTAGGGAAATGGTGGGCTAATTTTAATGAACATGAAAACTCAAAATACGAAGTAGAATTCAAAAATGGATTTCCAATCAGAATATTTTTCTTTGATGATTACACATCCAAAGAATTTTTGCGTGTTTACGCCAATCAGACAGGAGAAGTTTTCGATGTTTATTCTGGGAGTTTATCTTATAAAAAGTTTAGTAAATTGAATAATGCTATTGTGGAGGTTTATTTAGGTCCCGCAGGAGATATCAAGATTGGAGGCGGGCGCCCGCTTATAACTGGTGGAATGCCTAAATATAGTAGGGCTTGGGCTAAATTCGGAAAAGAACATAAATACGAAAAAGGGGCAGCTATTGTGAAGGGAGGGGTAATTTATCGGTTTATTTCTTGGGAGAGTGAATTAGACAAGGAATTTAGATTATCTTGGAAGGAGTTGGAAAAACGCTTTGTATCTTCTTTTAGGGGGGTAACCGGTGAAGAGTTTAATAGCCTAGGAGATGAAGGCTATCAGATACACAATCTCAAGACTGATAAAAACGGAGATATCAATATTAGTGGGAATCGACGGTGCTTATCGTTTGGTAGTTTCTGTCGAAATCAGAAAGCAACTATTACGAAAATAGTTAATCCTACTGGCAAAAAAGCAATAATATTAGAAGGAGTAAGTGTTGATAAACACGGTAGAGTAGTTAAGTCAAAACTATTAGATTCTAAAATTTATGAGATTGGCGAAGACTGTTTATCTAATGAATTTCCTTCTGGTGGTGAAAGGATTTTATTTGGTGTTTTTAAGAATTGGAGTGAGCAGAAATTAATTAGTCCAGACGGAATAAAATTAAAAAATTATATTATATCCGGAATTTCTGCGTCAAAATTCGGTGAAGTCAGAATAGGAAATACTTATATTTGTCGTCTAGAATATTTTGCTAACAGACCGGTAGAAGTAAAATTTATAAACGGTAAGAAGCGTTTTCTCCATATTTCCGGAGAACTGAATACGAAAGGAGAAGCATTAATTATTGATCTTGAGCAAAATATTTGGAGTCAAATTGTTCAAAACGCAATGGTGGTTATGTCTACCTGGTCAGAAGAAATAAATCAGGCAATTGTCCAGGCGGAAATTTTATTTGCGCAAGGAAGGTATAAAGAGGGGCGTAAAATATATAAAAGCGTAGTCATTTCTGCTAGAACTAAAGGCTATGTTCCTGCCGAAAAAATACAAGAGCTTAAGCGGAATTTAAAATCGCTAAAAGAGCAAATTTTTTTACAGAACGTATATGACCAGGCCAAATCTTTATTTGCCGAAGGTAATTATAAAAAAGCGAATAAATTGTTTAAAAAGATAACCGAAGCTGAATCGGTATTTTCTGAAACAGCAAGAGCGTTTGTTGTTTTGGCCAAAGCTTATATAGAAGTTATAAATATTCGTTTGGAATTAGACAGCAAGCAAGTAAGATTAAGAAATGTTATTCATCAAGGTGAAAGTTCATTTATCAAGGGAGAATATGGAAAAGCGAAAATATTATTTAGGAAAATATCATCTGATGCGAACAATGAAAACGTTAATTTAGAATTAAGCCAAAAAAGTATTAAAATTTCCAGAAAACGAATTCAGCAAATAGAGTATAGGCTGGAAACAGCCAAACGGACAAAGCGCCTAGAGGATACGTATAGCTGCGCAGAAGAATCATTATTTGAAGGAAGTTATGAAGAAGCCAGAAGATTATTTAAAAAGGCTATAGTGATAAATCAAGATAAGAAAGTATACATTCCAGAGGAAAGAAAAATTGTTAAAATGTCTAAAATTTATATTAGATATTGCAAACAGCTATTATCTATTGCCGGTCAACTAAATAATTTATCTAAACAATGGAAGGCGTTGATTGTTGCTGAAGCAAATTATCTCGGGCAAAGTAAATATTTGTTTTCTCCAGAAAAGATTCAGGAGCTATTGTCAATATATAGGGGAGGGATAAGTAAATTAGAACAGATAAGATCTGATGCAGCAATAAAAACAGGCAGATTAGAAAAAATAAATGCTTACTTAGCAATTTGCTGTGAGGCGAAAAATATTTTATTTGCTAATTTTCATTTTTTAAAAGGTAAACGGTGGCTGGATAAAAAACGGTTTATTTCTGCTTTGCGGGAATTTAAAAATATTAATACAACCGAGTTACCGATTGATGCGGCGGCTAACATTGAACAACATAAAGATTATTGTCAGCAAACAATAAATGGACAACCTTCTGTTTCGAATAGCATTCCTTTTAGTCTTGAAGGTTATTATAACGACAAGACAGATCAAACTTGTTCTCAGAAAGAAGCTTATTCGGAAAAAAATGAATTTTCATTAAACAATTTAGTGGCAGAATATATCTATTTAGTCAAGGATATTGCATCTCGATATGCAAGCCTACTTAATGGTAATGACTATTATGATGAGTTAGTCAGTGAGGGCGTAATTGAACTATATGAAATTATACCAAGGGGCCAAGAACATTTACAGAAAATGGCTAAAGAGAAAAGAGGGTCAGAAAGAAGATTAGATACGGAGGCATTAGATAGATATGTTCAAAAATGGCTAGAGGAATTTTTTCCTAGTGTACGGAAAAAAAATAATAAATGTTTTAATGAAAGTTATTCTTTATCTAATCCAATTAACGGGACTAATTTAACGCTTGAACAGAGTAGGATTTTAACTGATCACACCAATTTCGATGAGGAAAGATTGGTAAGTGTAATAGATCAGGTTAAAGAATTAAGCTGTCGGAAAGGTAAAGCAGGCAAATTAATGGGGGAGATAGAAAGTATATCTTTAACTAAATACCGGGGAACAACAGGAAAATGCCACAATGCCAAAGCCCAGGACCGGAAAAAAATTGAGCAAGCGCTTACTACTACCAGAGGCAATGTAGCTCAAGCTGCTAAAAGGCTAAAAATCCAAAGAGCCGGTTTATACAAGAAAATACGTAAATACCGTATTTCTTTGGATTGGTACCGCAAATTGCCTGAGCAAAAAGAGAATTCTGAAGAAAATAATGAAAAAACAAGAATTGAACAGGTTTTAGCTGATACAGGAGGAAATGTTATGCAGGCAGCTAAAAAATTAAGTATTCATAAGGAGGTTTTGTATAATAAGATAAAACGATACAATATTTCTCTTTCGTTACATCGTAAACAAGCTAAACAAAGAGAAGAATTTAAAATTCAGCAAGAAAAAATAAAAATTGAACAAGCATTAATCCAATCCGTAGGAAATATTAGTAAAGCTGCAGGAATATTAGATATTACGTATAGAGCGTTGTATCCGAGAATAAAGAAACATGATGTTGATGTAGAAAAATGTAAACAGGAAGGCGAATTAAATGAGCAGATAAAAATCAAACAGGCATTATCTAAAACAATGGGAAATGTGTCGAAAGCAGCCGACTTATTGGATGATATGCTGGAAAATACGCTTTACAGGAGAATGGATGAGTATGACATAAAAGCAGAAGAATACAGAAAAGAATGTATTGAGCAAGAAAAACAACGGATCAAACAGGTATTGACTCAGGAAAATGGGGTTCAAGCAGCAGCAGCCCGAAAGTTAAATTGGCCTCCAACTACACTACGTGAAAAGATAAAAGCTTATGGCATTTCAACAGATGCATTTAGAAATTCAGACAGCCTCCGGAAACCAAAAACTATATTGTTGACAGAAAAAGATAAGTCTTGGGAAAAAACAAAAATTGAGCGGACATTGGTTTTTTCAAAAGGAAATATTGCTAAGGCGGCAAGAGATTTAAGTATGCCCGAAACTAGCTTACGGCACAAAATAACACAATACAATATTTTGATAGAGGAATATCGAGAGAACTGGAAATTTGAGGAGGAACAAATAATTACACAGGTGTTAGGCAAGGAAAAAGGGGTTGTTGCTGCAGCTGCCAGAGAATTAAATATTTCTCGAAAATACATTAGCACAGAGGCAGAAAGATATGGAATCTTAAATACAGGAATGGAAGGAAGCCAAGTGTCTAGCTCAGCGATAGGTGCGCATAATAAAGAATGGCTATCTCTGTTGTTTCACGCTCCGCCGAATATAGTTTATAATTTAATGGATATACCTTCTGTAAAAAGAACCCTGCCGGCTATAGTTAACATAAAAATAACCAAAATTGCCTCAAGTTCTGTTTGCAAGCAAAAAGGGCTTTTGTTTGCCCAACGTATTCTTATTCCAACATACAAAGAGCTTCAAAAGATATATCCTGGTGTTTTTAATCTTAAAAATTTAAGAGGAGCCCAAGAAATATTAAAGGGTTTATCTGTTGAGGAAGAGAAAAAAGCATTAATAGGAGTCTTAACCCATCCATATGTAGAAGTTGGTTTCCGGAAGATAAACCAAGCGTTTATTGCTATAGAAATAGAATATTTTATTGAGATTCTTTATGGCGCTTTTGAAGGTATCCGACAGAATAAAGAAGAAATCAGAGCAATAATTTTTCAACAAGCAAGAAAAATACTACCTTTAGAAGCAAAGATAGAATTTTTAGAAAGAGAATCTCTGCAGGTGCCATATTTATTTTCTAAGCCTGAAAATATATCAACGGTTTTAGATATTTTAATCAGTCGTAGTCATGGTCAAGCCCGGCGCATGTTTTTAGTGCTTAAAATACTTCTTACAATATCGGATACCGATATTGTAAGAGTCCGTGGTTTAGCTGTTTGTTATAAGCTGTTGGAAAGCGCTTTTATGCGCAATATGATTACGGAAAGCTTACAGGATTCTTTCTCAAAAAGAAAATTCAGCCGGCTGCTTAAATATGCTGAATTAGAATCTGGGTTTAAAAAACTTTGTGTTCGTAATGATTTACAGCTTAAAAAAGTTTTATCTAGGTTGGATGAGGAATTAAACAGAATATCCAGTAGTTCTTTGTCAGGAAGGAACAAGGGGATAAAAATAATAAGAAATAGATACAAGCTGTTTTATGAAAGTGATCGCTGCTTTTTTGGATTTATGAGCGCGGCGGCTAAGAGCGGTTTTATTTGCCGGTTTATGATTGACCAAATTACTGAGGATTATAAAGGCGGGTTGTTATTATCAGGCGGAATTGGCTCTGGAGTTCTAGAGGAAAATTTAATACAGGAAGGTATTAAAGTTGTCGGAGCTGATATCGTTGAACCTGTATTAAGAAGAGCAAAAAAGAAAAGTTTGAATGTTATTTTAGCTTTGGCCGAAAAGCTTCCGGTTAAAGACGAGAGCGTGGAAGCAGTCCTTTTGTCCGAAAGTATTGGCCATCTTGATTTGTGTAAAGCATTAAATGAGATGTATCGAGTTCTCGCCCGAGGAGGAATTATTCATATTACTACGTATATTCCCGGTATTAAGCTTTGGAAAGGATTTGGATATCAGCTTTATCAACCTTATGAAATTATAAATCTGCTTAAAAAAGTCGGGTTCAAAAAAACCAAGGTAAAATTAGTAGAAACTCAAAAACATTATATTTATTTGCGGGCACAAAAACCATTTTCATCAAGTTCTTTGTGGAATTTAACGGACAGAATAAAGTTGGGTGGGATAGTATTGTTTTTTGTTGATTTTTTACCGAGTTTTTTTAAGCGGCTTAATCGCTGTCAGGTAAAAGTTTTAAGGCGCTTTGGTTATTGTGCTGTTGGCGGTAGTGTGTTTGGCTGTTGTTATTTTGGTGGAGATTTATTGTTAGAGAGCTTAATTAAAGTGTTATTTGTGTGTTTAGGTGGTGCTGCAGGAGTAGAGGTTTATAAAACATATTTAGTTTATTCAGCAAAAAATTTAGGTATTGACCTTAACGAAAACTATTACCGCACATTGGGGATTTCTTCGGTTTTTTCCAGTAAGTATATCCGCTCGCTTAAATTTGAAGGGAGAATTATACCTTGGGATGCTTTAATTGCCTATAAGATTTTAAGTAATGGTGTTTTAAGAAAATCCTACGACAAGCTTAGAAAAAGATATCGTTTTGTTGTTTCGAACAACACAAGAATGGGTTCTTCTTCGCTGGTTACCAAAGAAGAGCGGCTGAGAGATATTAAACGGATTATTACTCAGCATGGCGGAGTTATTACTGATACTGAACTAGCTGGTGAATTAGGCCTTCAAACAAATTCTTTCTGGTCTTGGGTATACCGCAAAAAAGTTAATCTGGATAAACATCCTATTGTCAGGCTCAAAAAGATATCTTTTCTTAAAAAGGATTTTAAAGCAAAGCAGCATAGTTTTATAGACGATGAAGCGGTCAGCAAATATTATATCTTTAAGCTTATGCTTATTTATCTCGGGCTTTTAAACTTAAGCACTCGGCATAAGGCTTTAGCCGAAAGATGTAAAAAACAAAACTTAAGCCGGCAAGAAAAAGATGAGCTGAGGTGGATCGAAGAAGGCTTGAATAAGGCAAAAGAACGCCTAAAAGCTTTTAGCGTGCCTAAATCAGAGTATCCTTTATCGCTTACAAGCGGAAAGAACTACCGCCTAAAATCGAGTGGACATCTAAAAGCGGGAGTAAGGATGCTTGATAAAAATAACCGTCCGGCTGCTATTGCTGCCTTAGCTGCGAGTTTGTTTACTTTAGGCAAAGAAGTAGATATTTTAAACTGCCATAAGCGGGCAAGCAAACCCGCTTTGCGGTTCTGGCGAAATAAACAAGGAGAATATAAACTACGTCGCGGGGTGTTTAGTAATTATGAGATTAGAGGAGAACTTATTCCGGTTTTGTTTTATAATCCAGAAACTTTCCGGCTTCGCTGGCAGGCTTATCAGGCAATAGGTCATATGCTTGATTTTGAGCTGGATGAAATCGGTTATCTGGATGAGTATTTAAAACTTATTGAAGGAATTAGCGGAAAGATAGAAAAGACAAGGTCTTCTCTAAAAAAGCTTAGTATAAAAACCTGCTGTCAGTTTAAAGAAGAGATTGAAACAGCGGCTTTAGAATTTAATCCTCGCTGGATTATGGAAAAAATGTCTGCTAAATACGCGTTGCTTATTTCCGCCGGGCTGATGGATATCGGGTTATATAAGAATGCCGACGCTCTTTTGGGGCTAGCTGGGATTTTTCTCAAAATCCGCCGGCGGGAATCTTTGCGGATTATTGAAGGCTTAGAAAAAGGTGCCCAGAAAGAAACAAGAGAATATATTAAAAAACAGAATAAAGATATATCCTGCAAAATAGAAAGTATCTATAAGCATTGGGATAAAAAGATAGCCTTGGGATTGAGTCGCCGCCGCGATATCAAAAATGGACCGGAATTTGAGAATATGCCGGCCTTATTCGGCTGGCTGGCTCATGAATTAGAAAAAGGTAAAAAGGCAAACCCGGAAAAAATCGATATTGCCATAAGGAGATTAAGACGGAGGATGAACGATGTGCGTTTACTTTTTGAATTCATGCCGGTTTTTAGAAAGAACTATCAAGATGTCAGGCTAAGAGGCAAATCGGCAGAGTTCCGTTATGCAGTATTTAACCAAGTATACCGGGAGTTTGCTAAAAAGAATAATTTCATCCGGGGTTCGCCGTATTTGCGAATTCGCTTTTTTCAAGCCACTATGTCCTTGTCCTTAAAGGTTAGAGACCCCCTAAACTATAAACAAAAAATAGATAATCCTGCTTTTCGGCTTACTTCTAAGTGTGCTTTTATCCAGGAAGTACGCTGGTTAGGCTTTAAGAGAATGTCGGGTTTAAGCAAAAAGGAGTATCCGCGAACTCGCAGGCTTCTTGAGAAGTTTTCCGCTGAAGGTGTGTCTTACCTATATATAGCAGGTAAAAGTCAAAGGAAGAGGATTTTTGACTGTTTGATTGAAGATATCTATCAAAGTGATTCTGAAAAAATCCTTTTAATTGAACAAAGACCCCTTTTGGAGAGGGCCCTGGTTGGTTTTTTGAGCCCGGATTTAAGTGATTATGCTGAAATAGATAGTAAAATTTTGGAGATAATAAGAGAAAAAGCGGCAAAATCACATAATCTTCTTAACCGGAGGACTTTTGGAAATATTTTCCGGGCTCAGGAAATAATAGAAGATATCAAAACCAGTTTCTTTAATCATTTAAAACAGCCGGTGGAAAGCGATACTATTATTGGTAAAATCAACATTGTTTTATCCTGTCTAAAAGGAAAGAAAAAAGAGGTCTTTCTTGCTCAAGGCCAGCTTCACCGGTTGATTAAGCAAGTCAATGATATTTTATCTATCCGGGAAAAGGCCGAGAAGCCTTATAAGAGCTCTAGCTCACTAGCAAAGATAGTTTGTGTTTGGGAGTTGGGAGGTTGTAGCAGAGAACAGAGAGCAAAGAGTGTAGGACAGAGAGTAGAGAGTAGAAAACTGAGTGTTAAGAGAGGTTCTAGCGTGTTGGCAGGCAGTATTGATGAAAGGAAAATAGAAAATATTGAAGGAATGATTGCTAAAGAAGGGTGGCAGAGGATTGATTCTGGAGAAGAAGCAGGTATTTCATTAATTGAGAGTATAAAATTAGAAAGAAGGCATAATTTATCAGAGTTTATTATAAGATTTACTCAAAGAAGTTCATCGGTTCTTGATTTTGATAATCAGAATTTGTTGGAGAGAAAATTTACGATTATTAATAGTCGTTCTCAGAGGAATGCAGTCATTCAATCATTAGGGGTTGTTTCTATAGAAAAGCTAATGCCTCATGAACGAGAAGATCAATCTAATCTTAAAAGGTTAGCGGTTTTCGGTTGGCCGATTATTCGCAGTTTTGAAAATATGATTATTGACGGCCAGCATCGGTTTTATATTCACTGCGAAATTGGTTGTAAAATGTTATTTAGTCAAAAGGTAGATATTCATTCGCCAGAATTAAAAATATTATCTTGGGCCAAAGTAATTCGGCTTTTAAGTAGAAGAAATTTAAATAATATGTTTAGTCATTATTTGGTGCCGGGGCTTCCTTGCTTAGGAGAAACAATGGCTATATTTAACAGGCAGGTTTATCGCTTAAATGACCGATCTGAATACTATATTTTTCTTCGTGACAAATTGGAAAATGTTGCGTCTATAAACCGGATGAATAAAGCATCAAAAGTAAAGCTAATTAACTATTTTTTAAGAGAGCAGTTTATTCAGCATTTATTATATGAATCTGGGAATGAGTGTGAAGTTGATTATTTTGTTCCCGGAAGTATGGAGTATGATGCGGACCAGCATATTATTTTGTTAGAAGAGCCGTTAGATGGAGAGGAGGTTATAAATAGTGTAAATTCACAAATAATTTTTCCGCCAAAATCTACAAGATTTGTAATTCCGTATCGAATTATTGGCCTAAAGGTTAAGTTAGATTATTTAAAGGGAGTTTATGGAGCAAATACGAAAAAAATTACCCGGAGCATTCATCGGGAATTAGAAGAATTGGAGTTAGTGAGTTTTGGGATGCGGCAAAAATTTTCTAAACGGCCATACGAGGAAGAAGTATTAAGTTTTTATCCATGGGATGTCTTACAAAAACACTTATCTTCTTCTCCTTTTATTGATATTTTATTTCTCGAACGTTATCTGGACAGAATATATTCACAAAAAATAATTAGCTTAAATAGACTTAACTGCATATTAAATAAATTAGGGCCATTAATTATAAGTGCTCGTAAAAATTTACAGATGCAATATGGATGCATAATTACATCTTGGTATTTAGCAGAAAAACTAGAGTCATTAGGTATAGAAGTATTTATCGGAGAAGGAGCATTCTTTAACGAAAAATTCATGGATGATCCTGGGTTGCACAATGTTGTTTTATTATTAGTACACGATGAGGTTTCTAAAAAAGTATCTGATTATGTCTTGGATTTTGCCTCTGAAGGCTTTGAGGGAAACAGGTATCCACTTATTTGTTCGGCAAGGGAAATTTATCCATTTTTATTTGTTTCTCGAATAAGAAAATTGTCTGAATACCAAGGAATAATGAAGATACATCAGCTATTTTTAGAGTTAAAGCGGGAGATAGAAACATTAGAGAATTGCAAAAAAGTAATAGCCAGCTCTTCATTAAAAGTACATAAAATAAAAGAAAGTTCACTATTTAAAAGGTATTCACATTTTTTGTCTTATTTATTTGTAGCAGTTATATTATCATTTTCTTACGGGACGTTAAGATTTTTTTATTCACCATTATCCTCAAAATCAATTGTTCAGGAAATAAAATATGACCGGCTAAAAAAAGAATTAGAGATAAAAAAACTTAAAATTGAGATTAAGATTTTAATTAGCCTGCAAAACAAAATTATTAGATTTAGCCGGGATGATCCGGAATTAGTTGATAACGTGTGTGCAGTACTTAAATCAATTTATGATATAGCTGTAGAGTATAATTTAAAAAATATTAGTGGTTTTCTTAACCAGAAACTGAAAATAATTATTGCCCAGCAAAAAGTACCCGCAGATTTGCCTGCAGATTTAGTGGATAAATGTGAAAAATTAAGAGAAAAGCTTAAAAAAATAAAGGGGATAGAAGTAAACACTAGTGGCTATAAATATCAAGATAAGAGGTGCTCTAATTCTCCGGTAGAGAAAATATTTTTTCGCTACCTTAAAGATCTTCAAGAATCAGAAATAAATAATGATTATGAAGAAAATAAAATAAATAAGGTTAGAATTTACAGAAATTTTGTAGCAGAACTATTAGCTTTTGAAGATGTGAATAAACTTGCATGCATTATTTATCCTTTAGCCGGACCAGATTCTGTTTGGGCCTTATTCCGTAAAACTATTCCGATAAATGACAGCATTAATGATTTTATCAGAGGTGAAGCATTATTAATGTCTGCATATCCAAATAGTGCTGAAGTTTTAAGAGAGATTCGTTCAAATACGCAGACAAGAGGACCGCTTAATGCTTGGGAAAAAGAGAGTTATGTTATTTTAAATAAATTAAGATCTACAAATTTTATATTTTTATTAAAAGGTGTTTTTCGCTTTGCTTCTGACCAAAATTATGTTGAAAGATCAAAAATGACTCTAAGGCATGTTTTTTTAAATATTTTACGAAAAGGAGACAAAATATTTATTTTGGATAGTAAAGATTCAACATATGAGTCGATAGCTGTTGAATCGGGTTTTTCATATTTATATAAAGGGGAAAGTATAGATCCGATTATGCCAATTGTAGCTTTGCCTAGACCGCCGAAATTTCTTGCTTTACCTGACACAATAAGGATATTGCAAAAGGTTAGTTCATCAGCTGTTGGCAATAAGATAGACAGTTTAATTGCAGAAAATGAAAAATGCGTGTTACTTATTTTAAAAAGAGTGATTAATCTTGCGTTAGATGGTAATAACAAAGCAAAGGAGATACTTTTAGATAATAACAGGTTTGCTGATTTTATCGCAGAGGAACCAAAAGACTTTGAAAGCTGGATGGTTTGGCTGGTAAGGATGGGCCATTCCAAGCCTTTGAGAGAATTAATAAACATGTCTAAAGAAAAGCAGGAAGAAGTAAGACGATTAATAAACGAGATTACTGCTCTTTATGGTAAAAATCCTGAGTTACCTGAGATGGTGCTTAAAAAATATTTTGAATTAGCTACTCAAGTAAAAGTGGAGATAGAATTGACTGATCTTGAATTTTCTAAACTTGTAGAAGATAGTGATCTTTTAGCAGAAGCTGGGCAAGTATTTTTTATCGTTGACCCGAAAAAGCTAGAAACAATATTGGCAATCTTAAAACGTAAAGATTTCTTTTCTTCCAGTTCGTTAACAAAAAAAGATATTGATAAATGGCAACCAAGCTCCTTAGTAAATTATAATAGAATAGAGAATATCGAAGAGATGGTTACTAATACTGGATGGAGATATATTGATGCTGGAGAAGAGGCAACTGTTTTAAAGGGTACAATATGGAATATTAAAATTAAAGGTAGGTTAATCTTTTTAAAAACTCCGTTTATTGTTTGTAAGCGAGTTCAGTATGGTAAAGATATCGCTTTGTATCGAAATATGGTTTCAGTCTTCCTTGATGAGTATTTTCGTAAAAAAGGTAAATATTCTGTTTCGCATATTCCCTATCCGTTAGGATGGTTTGACAAAGGTTATTTTTATATTTATGCCGAGGGGGGGGAGAACTTTCCTTGGGAGTTTAGAACTCCTGACGGGATTGAAATTATTTCTTTGGAAGAGTGGAATATTTGTGTTGGGTTATTTAATACTGCAGGTATTGGGATAAGGCATGATGTCGCTGATGTTGAAGATAGCTCAGGAAAGAATGTTATTGTCGAAGCGTATGATTTAAATAATTTATATGAGACATTGTGCCTATCAAAGAGGTGGAAAAGAATTGATTTTGGAATGAGAAGCCTAATGGTTAATATTGGCAAGCTAAAGGAATATGTTAGGAGTAATAAAGCTGAGATAAAGGCCCTATTAGGCTGGAGATTTGAGTTATTAAATATTTGTTGTTTAAGGATGGAGAGAAAATTTAATTCCGGGGAAAAGGAAGAGTTTAAAAATCTATTCAGTGTTTATCAGCGGGATTTATTAATGTGTTATGTTCATAAAAACAAAGGGCAGAAAGAATCATCCTCGTCTATTATTGCAAACGTATCTTTATTATCAATCGATTCGCTAGTGACAATTTTAATGAAGCGTTTTAAAGGAAAAAAAGAATTTGATATTTTAGACTTAGGAAGCGGAGGCGGTAAATTTATTAAAGATTTTTCGGAGTCTTTGAGCAATAGCGGGATTAAAGCTAACATTCAAGGAATAGAAACTAACGATTTTTATTTAACGAAAGCTGTCAAAAAGGGGATTAATGTTGTAAAAGTAGCTATTGAGGAGGCTGTTAAATATTTTGGCCAAGATTCCCAAGATATTGTCACGATTATTTCTCCGGACAGTGATATGGTGCGCAAGTCACTTATTGCTGGGTATCGCTTAGCAAGAGTTAAGGGAATGATCATCTTGAGGCTTGCTGATTATGAACTCCAAAATCAGGAAGACATAGATTATGAGCAAAAAGAGGTGATAAATTTTTTGGTTGACTTAGAGCATCAAAGGGTAAATTATTCTGTTAATTTTTTTGTTTACAATCCTGATGGCTTACCATCTGGGGAGTGTAAAACATTAAATCCAGTATTTATATATTTATTTGCAGATGGACATTGTTCTAGCTCATTGATAAATATGACGGAAAGAAAATGGAAGAAAATTTTGCGTCAACAAGGGTTAAGTAATATAAATATTGAGCACACTCAAAGAAATGTTAATGCTGCTGATTTTTTTGCCAGAAAGTTAAAATTAGGTAATCGGGAAAAAGAAATATTAAAAACTGCTTTATGGTTGCATGATGTTACCAAGGACAATCTTTTTACGAATTATATTCCCGAAGATGAGGTATCAGCTAATATTTTAAGATTATTAGTGCATCATCTTGAAGGGGCTAAATTAGCCGAAAAAATATTAACAGAATTAGGCTATAGGCACAGATTTATTGCAGAGGTTAAACAGATTATTCTTAAGCATATGGGTCCGAGTAAAGGTACTTACATTTTTGAAAAATCTGAAGTGGGATTTATGGAATTTCAGCGTTTAACCAAATTAATGGAAGTTGGAAAGGTGTTGTTAGTTTCAGCTATTGAGAAGCGAAGAAAAAAAGAGCTATTGAGGTATATTGACAAGCTTAAAAATGGATTTCCTGAACCGGAAACAATATTAGAAAAAACGGCTCGCGATATTGATTTGTTAGATCTAGCAGCTAATGGTGTAACAAAGATTGTTTATTTGCAACAAACAAACCCGGAATGGTTTAAAGATGGACGTTCTGAACCGTTAGAAGAATCATTTGCTAGCGCAATGCAAAGTGCTAATGATGTGCGGGTGAATTTATATCTTCAGGTATCTTTACAGCAAATAGATAAGTTAATCTTACGTCTTGTTAAATTTGAAAAGCATATGATTGGCAATAATTATTTTAGATTGATTGACGTAAAACATGTTGAAGGCACAAAAAGATCAGCGGAATTTAACGAGGCATACAATAAATACATTGCTGATCATCCTCTTGATTATGATTTTGTTTTAAATGGCGAGGATAAGCAAAGAGAGAAAGAAAAATCTTCTAGCTGTATCAAAGCAAATAACTGGCCAGATATCCTAAAAGATGATTTAGCGGACTTAAAATCTAAAATAAGAAATATTTCTCCTGAAGAGGCGGCACAAGGTAGATATTTTCTGTTTGATGTGCAATGGAGTATGTTGCAAAAAAGAAGATGGCCAGGACAATCAGGGAATAATTATGGTTCTGTAGGATTTTATCGGGAGAAGGAAACCGGAAACAATTTTGTAGTGAAAGCTGTGAATCCTAACCGGATGGCGGCACATATTATTGGTGAGCGTTTATTTGAATTGTTGGGCATTCAGACTACTCAAAGTCATATTTTAGAAATCAGTGATCGCCAAGTTATTTTAATGCCATTTTTGAGTAATTGTAATTCGGATCGGAATAAATTTGATTATTATAAGAAAAAAATTTCTGGAAAAAGCTTAAAACTGATTCGTGGGGTAGAGTTGTTAGATCGGGCAATTGATAATCGGGACAGAGATTACGACCATGTACTTATTGACCATAAATCTCATAAAGTATCTTTTATTGACACCGATAGAAGTTTTAGCGTGGAACAGACTGATAGCCAGGGTATCTTTTCTTCCGTAGGTATTTACAGAAGTAGAGTTTTTTTTAAAAAATGGTACTGCGTTAGCAGTAATTTTTATAAAGATCAGAAGAAAAATGATAATTTACGAAAAGACTTAGTTTGGATGGCTGAACGTTTTGTGTTAATTGATAATTCGCAAGTTAGAGCAATTGTCGAAAGTAATTTAAACTGCATTAAAAACCATTCTTTGAACCCGCAAGCAATAGTTAAAGAGCTAATAAGGGCAAAAATTGATGCTTCTAAATTGATTAAATTATCTAGTTCATCTAGCTCGTTAGCCTTTTATTCAGCAGAAGAAATAGAGTCAATGACTTGTTCGGATGACCCTCTGAAAGTTTTAAAAGGAAAGCATGCTCTCTATAGCCGTTTATCATTAGAGGATGCATTTTCAAGAGAACAAGAATTAGAATCAGGAGGTTACGAATTACTTAGAGCGTTTAGCGACAGAAGCAAAGCGAAAAACAAAAAAGTTATTTTTAATGTGAAAGACAAGATTGTTTTTGGTACTGAAGGGTGTCTTAATTGCATTGGTGTCATCGGGCTAGAGAAAAAGAATAATAAAATTTTTGATAGAGGATATGTGCTTCATCAATGGCATAAGCCGTTTTGGGGTTTAGGGGGTGATTTTAGTTTTTATGACGAAGCTTATTTTATTAATTGTATCAAAGAGTTTGTATTATTCATTAATACTGCTAAAAGAAATAGCCGGATTATATTTGTAATTGCTTATCGCCATGATGTGGAGTTGCAAATGTATAATTTACAGCGGTTTTTTAGAAGTAATTTCTCTAATAAGGATATCCGTTTTTTATTTATTAAGCGTGGAGATGCTGCAGCAGTAATTGGAGCTAAAGAAGGATATATCCTTTCAATCATCGATAGAGATCATCCGCTTCCTTTATTTCTAACTTGGGATAGGATTGAAAGATTGACTGACAAACAACACTTGGCGTTTTTTGAATATAAGGCGAACCGTTTTCTATCATATGATTTTTATTGTGAAGCAAGTTCAACAGTGAACAATAATATTGCTGAAGAGGGTAATGGTACCTTGCTAAAATACATAAACGTTGTTGAAAGTAATTTTATTGTACGCTACAGGGAGATAGTTGAGGAAGAAAATAGAAAGGTAATCTCTAAAGAAGAATATGAGGATTTAGTTAGTTTTAAGAAAATGCTTCCAAGGATAATATTTGAACGAAAAATGAATATTTTAAATTGTGGATTCTCAGCATTTCGCGTTTTTCGGATGCTAAACAGTATCTTTCCTGTTGAGATGCGTAGGGTGTATAGAGAATACCCGGAATCAGAATTATTTTATATGGAGCATGCTTATTCGATTATATATTTAGCGGGAGTAAAATTTATTTTAGATTTAACGCTTGAACAGTTTGGCTTACTTAAGGATAAAGAAGGAAAAAACAAATCGTTAGGGGTTGTGCTGATTCCTGTGCGTGCGGCTTATAGGGATATTATTGGTAACAGGTGTTATTTTCTTAGCTTTCAGGAAAATGGACGGGTAGAGAATTATCCGGTTTTATTTAAAGAAAGTTGTACGGTAGAGTTTAGAGGATACATAGTTAATTTTAAGCACGGGATTCCAATGTCAATACATGATAAGTATCTTTACCGAGAAAATAAGCGGTTTATTGATTACGCAACAAATGATATCGATCCCCGGGTAGTAAAAACAGCTAAAAAGATGAAGCTAAATAATTCAATCTTTAATAAAAATTGTAAAATTAAACCAAAGATAAAATCTAGCTCTTCTCTTTACCATTTTGCTGTAGACAAAAATGAAGCAATATTTAATGAACGCTTAGATAAAATTAATCAAGGCTGTTTTGTGGGTAAAATTCCGGAAAGCGCATTAGGTGTTCAAAGTATACAGGAAGCAGGAGATAAGCATATTTATTTTAAAATATTATCATTTGGACCTGTTGCATCATCGGCCAAAGATGACATTAATTTCAGATTTAAGGGAACATTTGAAACATATTTTAAAAATAGAGAAGAGATCTATCCGAAAAAATGTAAAAAAGTATTAACTATGGAAGCGCATAATCATAACAATAGGCTTGTTAGTTTTTCAGAATTTGAAAAAGTTATTGATAAGGCAGCAGAGCGTATATTATTGGAAGATATAGATAGCCAAGAGGAATGTATTGCAGATTCGACAAAAATTATTACTTTTAAAAATGGAAAAGCAGAAGGAAAAAAGTTTGTTTACCGGCCGTCCCCGACAGTAGAAGCAGAAGTCGAGGCTAGAAGAATATTTAAAGCAGCAGAATATGATTTACCGGGAGAATTTTCTATTTTAGAAGACCGTTTTGGAAAATTTGCCATAGATGAATATATCGATAATGAGCATTTTGATAATTATGGAGGACTAGCCAGCAATCATGTCCGAGCTGAGCAGCTGGGAAGAATTGTTACATTGTTTTATTTATTGGGGCATACCGATACAGCTTGGGATAATTTTCTATTTATTGGAAACGGAAATTTATTACCGATTGATATGGAGTGTGCGTTTTCCTTTATTTGTTATTCTGTATTTACTAAATTTTATAATTATATTTTAGGATTAGAATATGTTCTCCCGAAAGGTATTTTTAAATGGGAAAAAGAAATCTTAATTAGTGCATATGGTAAAGGAATCAAGAGCCAGTGCAGGATAATTGCTGCGAAGAAAAAACAATTTCGGGAGATGATTGTTGCCGTTTTTAAAAAGGAACCTTGGACGCGGAGGATTGTCAGAAATACCCGCGATTATCTCAACACAGAATGGTTAAATGGGTGCACTCCGTTTTTTCTAGAGAAAGCTGATTCTTTATTTTGGAATAAGCAAGCAGCACTAAATCGATTAGAAGAATTAGTAAAAATAGGCGAGGCTAAAGATTCCGATATTGTCTTAGAAAAAAATAAAGGAAGTTCTTCACTATCCACTGATAAACACGTAGTTGCTCTATTTAGATATGTTGAAGAAGTTTTTCCGTTTATTCACGATTATTGTGAACAGGAATTTTCGGGAAGCTATCCTTTTGTTTGCAAATACGGTAATTTTATTTTAGCTGCTTTTTTAAATAAAAAAATTGATAGCCGGTTTATCGTTAATATCCATAAGGTTAACTATTGGAATTGCGAAATTACTATTCGCAGTGAGTTGTTAACTCTAGAAGAACATGTATTTTTAACAGTTAGCGATAAACAAGAAAAGGAATTATATTATTCGAGTATTTTTGACACAATGATTGATGTTTTAAACGGTTGTTGTCCGGTTGGTGTATTTAATAGTAGAAATCTGAAAGTGTCTCAAGAATGTGTTGAGTGGTCGAAAAAGAATCGGAAAGTTGAGGTATTCAAGCTATCCAAGGATGTTAATACGGATCAATACTTGAGGGATTATTTACAACTACATTTAACGTACCCTCGAATTACTAGCTATGATTATGCTTTAGGATGCTATATTCCGCTTATTGATAGATTTTGGTATTTTTTAAATAAACACAATGTTGCATCATCTGGTCTTTTTCTGAAGAATAGCAATCAACAAAAAATCAACATTCCTTTTTATCAGGATAAAAGCGTGTGTTGGGATGAATTTTCGGATGAAGTATCTCAGCTTAAACAGATGAAAAATTTACAGGTAGCAATTGTTGTTGGACGTAACGTTGATTTATCCGGAATAGATATAAAAGTCGATCGATGGTCTGATTGTTTTCGGTTTACTAAAGGCATAGAATCTGCATTTTTATTATGTGCTTTGCAAAACATAGAACAACATGTTTCTGAAGGAATAGCTATGGTAATCCGCCAGGAAAATTCAGCGAAAAACAAAAGTAATTATTCGATATTATCAATAATTGATAATGGATGCGGGTTTATTGATGCGGAAAAAAGAAAGCTATCAGTTAAACGAGCGGTTAACGGATACTATCCCAAAGAAAACGGAGAAGCCGGAATCTGTCTGCGTTTGTCAGTATGGAGGGCGAGAGTAACCTTGATTAAAATTCCCGGAGAAATTGCAATTATTCGTTCTTTAAAACATAGGGTGGGGAGTAATTTACCAGGATTTAAGTTTGTTTTCCAGGAAGTTAATAATCAAGAATACGGAACAGTGATTAGTGGATATTTTTTTGAAGGCTCTGAAATAGAAATAGATAACCAGCAGGAGGAAATAATTAAATCCTTATTAAATAAGGATAATTCAGAAAACATTACATCGGTTTTTTGTTCATCGGCTATAGATACGGCTAAAGATTATGAAAACTTTAAATCAATAATTAAAAAAATGGAACAGGAAACTGGCTATCGGTTTTTATCTGATCAAGAAACTTTAAAGCAAAATACAAAAATTTTAGATAAGGTATTTATATTGAGAAGATCAGCTTCTGACGGAAGAGTGAAAATCGGCCGTGGTGGCAAGACAACTAAATTTTCCAAACATAAATCAGAATACTATTTAGAGTTTATTAAACAGGGGGTTATTTGTCGGGTTTATTTTTTAGAAAATGAAGAGGATATTAAGCTGACACTAGCGATAGATGCTTTATCTAAAAAAATAATTAATTCTTTTTCTAAGACAATTACTAAATCAGAATTTAGAAAAATGGTGTCCGAATGTAAAAAATTGGTACTTAAGTATCTTCCAGCAAAAGCTAATGGGCAAATTGAATTTGCCCGGAAAAAATGGGTAAAATTAGGAAAATGGGCTTATGGATGTGTGAATATCGAAATAGAGCAGATATCCGAAAAAGCAGGAACAAAAGACGGAAAAATTACTAAGGTGATTAATGAAGATACGGAAGAAGAAGAATTATTTTATCTCATTGTTAACCAGAAAACAGAAGCATTGGAAGATTCTTTTTATTCCGAAATTCCAGATGTAGCATTGAAAGAGTTTTCCGACCATGTTATCCGACAGTATATCTTAAAAGAGAGTGGTGAAGTGCGTTTAGGTGGGAAAGTTTACGCTCAATTTCCGCGGGATGCCGGAAGTGAAATTGAAGTAAGGATAATAGATGGGAAACCGGATAGTGTTATTTTTATCAGGGATAGAGAAGGGAACCCGATTTTAGATATCCGGGGAAATCGTTTAGAGTATAACCTAAAACAAGATATTCGGAAGCAGTCTAGGGCAAAAGATCCCCGGGTAATTGCGGTTAAAGCTGTAAGCCTTAAGAAGAGAAAAGAAGATATGTTTTATGTATCATTGGATGAAATGTGCGGAAAATTACGGAGCAGCTTGGAACAGGCAGGATTTGAAGCTATAGATGCCTGGACAATTGTTGATGGGCTTTGGCGTGGAATGGAAGCGGCCGCAGCTAAACGTAAACAATCAGAATTTATTTACAATGGGTTTCTAAACAGCGGGGAGCTAAAAGCATTAAGAACACTTCGAAAAGCTGGTTTTTCTTTAATCGCCGAACGTTTTTATAAACAGCGGCTAGAATATTATAAAAATTATCCCAATTTAAGTCCAAAGTTGGTAGTGTTTTTAATTGCCAATGGAATTTCTTTAAGCAGGCTGCGGGTAAGAATTAATGATAACGAATTGACTATTAAAGATATAGAAAATGCTTTCACAGAGGATAATTCTTTAAAAAGAGTAAGTGTTATTCTCTCGACTCGGAAAAAACCAAGTAGTATTTTGTCACGGGTTAACGGAAAAGAGGAAGAACATTTGCCTAGCTGGCAGGATAGGTTTTCTGCTCTCAAAGGGTTCTTGGAAAAAGAAGGTATCTCTCAGGATATTTGCATTGCAGTTTCTTATGCTGTCTGTTCCAAGATTGTGGATTCTCGAAAATTAAAATATCGATTACGTTTTTTTCAAAAGTACGGATTCTTAACAGAAAAAGAATGCCGTCTTTTGATTAAAAGAAAATACATTGATTGGGAAAGATTTTCTCAAAGGATAGCGGAAGAGTATAGAGTATTGATAAACTCTTCACAGAAGTTTACGGAGAAACAAGTTAAACTTATTTTAAAAAGAGGGTTTTCTGAGCAAGCAGCATGTGATTTAAAAAATAAATATCGAAAGTATGGAATTACAAAGAGTGAGCTTGTTCAGTCAATGTGTAATCAGGATCCGGAAAAATACTTAGGTAAATTAATCATGCCTCGCGCTAGAGCAGATGGGAATAGAATGATATTTCGAAGGCATCTGGAAGATGAAATAGGAGTATTTTTCCTTCCAGCGGAAAGAAACGAAATAATAGACGGATTATTAGAATTTATTACTGGGAGGAAATGGGAGCACAATGAAGTTTTCGTTCGTAAATTAAATAAATTAACCCAATGTAACACTATAACCTTAAAGCAGAAAAATATGCTACTGAATATTGGAAGATATGCTTCCGAAGCGTTTACCAATCAATTTAAACCTAAAGATGTTGCTCAACGGATAAAACAAAATATGATTTTGTATTTGGATCCATCATTGCAGAATGGACTGGTTACTCCCCGGCAAGCTTTATTTTTAGTAGTTAGGGGGTATTTATATCCGGAATTTAAAAGCATTATGAATGAATACTGCTTGACTAAAACTGAGTTGTTGGAGGTTATTCATGGGTATAGCAATCCGGGAGAAATTTTGGAAAAACTAAGGCCACAAAGGATTAATTATTTGCATCGAAAAACAAAATTGCCTGAATATTTCATAAAAATAATATTGATTAAACGGGGCAGCAAGATTACAGATGGATATTTAGAGGATTTGCTTAAAGAAGCAAAATACCTAATTAAAACATACGCAATACCTGTATACATTGCTTTGAATTGGTATATCCGAGGCAATAATGCACAAAGCTTTAAGCAAAGGGTAGTCGGTTTAAGCCGACAGGAAGGGCTTCCGATTAGGTTGACTTATCACTTATTTTTTCAAAGGGAGCTAACACAGAAAGATATCAATCGAAATATTATTATGCTATCTGAATCCTGTGGGAGAATTCTTCAGGAGAAAAAGGTGGCATATCAAAAGATGCAGGAGTCGTTATCTGCTTTAGAAAAAGATATTTATCGGGATGTAAGTTTTGTTCAGGCCGTGATTATCCGAAAAAAAATCGAACAATTAGTAAAAGCACGTCCGAATAATGAAATATTAAATGGCTTAAAAAAAGAATTTGGGGTTAAGTATCATATACTACAGGAATTAGTAGATTTAATTTTTAATCAACTTAAAAATGATAATTTAAGTGAGGCGATTTATTCTGGGGCAAGAAATAAAGGAGTGTCTCTGGCGGTGTATAGAATAGTAGAAGCAAGAAAGGAAATAAAAAAAATTGCCAAGACTGCTAGCAAAGAAATAACTGATTTTCAAAATAATAATTTAATGTATTTATACCAAAAACGTAAAAAAGCCAGTGTGAGAGAAAATTCAGAATTGAAAAAATGTTTGTCTGAAAAGATTGTTCAAAGAATATCTGGGAAGCTTGGAGGAGTTTTAGAAGAAAGTGTAATTATAGAATTAGGAGAAAAGATTATTTCCGGATTTTTTAATACTAAAAATGGAAAAGTAAAAAATAAATTAGAGCGTTTTAGAGAAAATGGATCATTGACTTTGCAACAATGTGCGCTTGTTGAGTCACACAGGTGGCAGGTGTTTAGTCGGGAAAACTGGCTTGACCGATTATCGGATAATTTAGTATTTGATGTCTCTAGGCTTAAAAGAGAGTTTGATTTTTCTGATAGTTTGGTAATAAATATTATTCTTAAAGGATATTATTACTCTTGGATTTGCGAGTTATATAGGCAATACCCTCATCTTAAAAAATCCTTTTTAGACAGAATGTTTCGTGCTGAATTTCCGGAAAAATATCTTTTATGTCATTGTGGGCCATTGGATAGAGAGGTTAAAGCTGCTCAAGTTTTTATGAAAGAGCTGACCAAAAGTACTGATTTTTCTCTACCGAAGCAGGTTGAGGAGCTGTTAAGTCAGGATTATACATATCGGCAGTTAGTAGTTTTGGTATTGAATGCCAGGGTTAACCATTCAGAGTCAAATATTAGTTTAGGTAAGCAAGCGGCTCGTTATTTTGTTCAAGCGCATCTTTCAATTGCTGAAGAAATTGCTAAGGAATATCGTTATCGGTATTGTAGCAGGCAATGTATTCAAGAGGGAACAACGGCTTTATACGAAGCCTTAAAAAGTTATACTCCGGATTATCAAAGCGAAAACGGATTTCCGGAACATGCGCGTAAGTTTATAAAACAGCGATATGAACAAATATTAAAAATGACAAGGAAGGATTATCAAAACCAAAATTACCATTCTGTGAGTATTGATGCGCCGGCATATGGTGATTCTAGCCGAATTACAAAGCAGGAGATATTGGGTGTTAATGACATAGCCTCTGGTTTTGGAAATAATCTTCATCAGCTTAATCCGGAAGATAACATTATTTTTTCTGAAAAAGCTCAAAATGGATCAATAAAGCAAAAAGAAGAAAGGGAAGACCTAAGGAAAAATATTTTTTCAGATGTTGCAAGAAAACTTTATCAGCAAAAAAATATTTCTTCTGCTTGGTTAGAAATTTTATTAAGTGAAATTAATCAATATTCCGGAGATTCGGAAGATCTTTCTCAGCAATTTAATGTCGACGTTGAGGAGGTCGAGAAATGCCTTAAAATTGGGTTAGCAAAAATAGGTGAGCATATTATTGCTCATCCAGAGTTGATTGCACATTTTTCTATTTCTGCTGTTTCAGAAGTTAAACAGAAAAAAGGAACTTTGCAGTATGAGGAAAAAAAGGGTTCTAGTTCAGCATTAAAGGTAGTTGAACATTTATGTTGCAATGAAGAATTTATTGAAATTACTAACTGTGCTTCTTATCGTCATTTACGTTCTCCGCCTAAAAAGATAGTTATCCCTGAATGCAGCTACAGTCTCGCCAGATTTTTTCGCTTGTCTTTTGGCAGGGCAAGCTCGCCAGTAAATCAAGACAAAAATATTGCTTTCAAATATAATCAAAATAATCCGGAGTCTATCATCGCTGAAACTTTCCTTGCTCGAATGTACGGAAACATAAATCCTGATAGAAAGGCTAAGATACTCTGGCAGCTATTATTAGGAGCGGGGATAATTCCTTTTTGGCAGACAGCAAAGATAATATCAAAAACTATTATTTTTATGGTTTGGGCTACTTTTTGTTTCAAGTGGAACCAAAAATACAGAGAGCAGTTTTTTAAGACAGTCAAGGAAGACCTTAGTTGCCGCTATAGTAAGACTGCGTATATCGGCAATCAGACGACCGCGTGTAGAGTAGATTTTAAAGAAAGAATACAGAATAGAAAAATTGTGGAAGAGTTTACTCAATGCATAAGAAAAATATTCTCCTCCGTTATATTTATCTGGTGTTTTACAACATTTTCTTGTTTGATGAAATTTGTTGATACGCTTGATGGACGTGCTGTAATAGTGTATTGTTTTGGTCTTCCAGAAATGGTGTTGTTTTTTGTTATATTGCCTGCGGCTGCATATTTATTCCTGATTAATGTGATCTATAATATCGACGTAATAGTTAGAGATTTAGAAAAATCTTTAGCTATAGAAACATCTATTATTTCGAGAAAATCTTCTTCTAATTGCGATAACAGTTCTAGCTCGTCGATTGAACGTAGATATACATCAAGTTTAAGAGAAATTAGCCATATTGGTGAAATTATCAGGGAGTTAATCCGAAAAGATCCCTTTGCGGCTTTTTCATTTAATAATGAAAAACTTTGGATGCAAATTGTTCCGGATAAGAGTAATTGTCTGCGGTATGTAATTTATCCTGAGGTTGGAGAGGTGCGTAGGCTATTTTTTCTAAGGGCGTTAAACAAACCGGTCGGTGATCCCTTTGTCGCTCCTTCTGGATCGTTAGGCCAAATTATTTTTTTCCTGAATAATTCTATTGAAATAGAAAAATTAGCCAGTGGTATGTTTTTGGAGGTGCAATCAAACATATGGCTGCGGCGGATGAATCCAGAAATGCGTAATCTCCTTTTGCGCTGGATTATTTCGGCAGTTCAGCATATTATTTCAGCCGCGCATAAAGAGGGAATTTACGATTTTTACGCTTCGACTCCAAAATTTATAAAGAGTATATATTTAAGAGACGGCATAAGACTGGACCAAGGAAATTTAAAGAAACACTATCAACGGCCGTTTAGGCGACAATGGCAGAAAAAGGATATAGAAGTTTTAGATAAATATGTTAACTATACAGATAGTAATATTGTTCCACTTTGGTACTACAACAGAGAAAGTCGTTTATTAAAAAGCAGTAGCTCAATAAGTATTATTTCTGGCAAAGAACCGGAACCAATATCGGCAGTAAAGATAAATACTAACCCATTGACATCTAGCCAACAGGTATACCTAGAGAATGCTGCTAAAGGAAGAAAAATTCCTAGTTATTACTTAAATGTTATTTTTGAAAAATTCCGCAAATTAGAATTGATTAGTTCAGAAAGAGAATCTTGGGATAGATGCAGGCCTATTGTTCGGCTAGAAGCATTAAGAGTAGCCATGGCGAACCATTGGATAAAGCCGGGTAATATTAGCTTTTTAGAAGAAGTTATCCGAAACCCGTTATCTCCGAAACAGCAAGATATTTTAGAGTTAATTTTAGATTTAGAACTTGATGTTCGGAATTTTTCACGAACGTACCAGATATTAGCTGATAAATTTAAAATAACTGTAAATTCTGTGGCGAATAACCATGTCAGACAGATATACAAAAAATTAAAAGTTAATTCTGGTTTAATTAAATCTGGATGGGGCCTAGTTGAGGCAGCAAAAATAGCAGCAGAAAGTGGATATATAAAATATGATGTTTCTAAATATGAAAGATTTGTGCAGAAATATTCTAAAATAGAATTAACTGTTGGAGAGAAAAAATGTTTGATAAAGCAGATTTTTGGTATCGATAGTGAATATGTAAGGTCGCGTGACGCAAAGTTGATGAATGCAATGAGTAGCTGTAACCGGAGAATACGCAACAAATTGGGCATTCGCAAGAAATGGAATCGAGGCGATAGCATGATGCCGGTAGCAGATTATGTTTTACGGCAAGATATGATTTCTACTGAAGACATAGTTACAGTTGCCGTGAGCTTGCCGTACATTACCAAAATATTTAGTGTAGATTTCCTGAAAGTTTATTTTTCTAGAAAACATTCTGCCAGAGATATAAAGGAAGCTTTTAAAGTATTTTTACCCGGTAATGTCGAAAAAACGAAGAAAATTATTCTTTTTTATATTTGCAATGTAAAACAAATTATATATCCACTAACGTCTGGATGTTTAGAAGCTTTAGAAGATGCCTTGAGAGTGAATTTACCGGCAACAGTAAAACAATTTGGGCCGACAGTGTTTTTTGGTTTATTCGGCGAGGGAGAAAAAGATCTCGGAGCATTGGTAAGAAAATTAATAAGTAAGCGCGTTCATGATTTTAATCCGGGAGATCTTTCTTGCAGGAAGGAAAAGCTTGCTAGAGTATCAATAAAAGAACCGGAAGAAGAACCAGAGGAAGAATTTAAAACCGCTAATTCCGCTAACGTTGAGGAAATCAAAATGTTAACTAAATTTTTTAGTCCAGAGGAATTTGACCCCAACCTTCTCTATAAGGTTGGCGAAAAAATATTAGGAAACGGTTTTCTTTTGCCTGTTTTGGAAGAGAAAATTGATTTTATAATGGGTTTGCTTTTAGATCGTAACCGAAGGCATGATTATGTTTATGCTTTTTTAATTTTAAAAAAGGCAATGGAGGACCATCCTCAAAGAACCGCAGAGTTGTTTATTCCGCATCTCTTTTCTAAACAGTTGCCAATTAATAATGACGGGCTACCGTTTATTGAAAAGTTATATAAAGAAAGAAATGGCTGGTTTGATTATTTTATTCATAAGCTATGGCCATATTTATCACAACCGTTAAAAAATGATATAAGCCAATTACAGAATCACAAGTCTTTATCATCTACGGGTGTTGATTATTGGGGCATGAGCAGCTCATCTATAAATTACAAAAATTATAACGATTATGTTTGCACAAACAAAGAAACTATTGTTGGTTCTTCAGCGATAAATAATCGGCCGGTTAAATCTTTTACCGAATTAAATAAAGAGGAAGTTTTTAAATTAGTACCTAAAGGGTCCCGGCGGCACACAAGGAATGTTATTCGACTAGTTGGGCAAATAGGAAATGTAGTCGGTTTAGCTCAGAAAGAGTTATGTTGTCTAAAATATCTTGCTTGCGCACATGATATTGGCAAGGGAAACAAAAATATTTCTCACCTTTTCTTATCTTCAGAAATTTGGGACAAAAATGCAAAAGAAAGAAGGCTAGCCAGAAAACATTCTCGGTATACAGTTGTTATACTGGAAAAACATTTTGGCATTCAGCTTCCACATGGCGAACGGCAGATTATTTTTTGGCATAATCGTTTGAAGGCGATTAATTGGAAATGGGTATCTTCGCAGAATAAGTTATTTTGGTTGATTTTAATCATCGCTGATATTATTGATGGTAGCATTGATACTTCAAGAAAACATAAGGTTGGAAAAAATCTTAAATTTGATCCGGCTATGACGCTAAAGCGAATAAGGATAGTGGTTGGTGATTTGCTATCTGCCGATGACAATGTTAAAAAAATATATAATGTAGTTGAACGTTTATGTTTCAATGAAGAATTTATCGAGACAGCCAACCGCGCTTCCTATCGTCATTTACGTTCTCCGCCTGAAGAAATAGCTATTCCCAAATGTGGTGATAGCGTTAGTAAATCTGTTTATTCGGGCTGGAAGAATGGAAAGGCTGTTTCTAGCTCTGCAGTGTTTAGAGGAGTAAATTATTCTGCCAGCAAGATAGATATTAAGGAAATAAGTATACCTAATATCCGTAATCATCATTATCAAATAATACTTAAAAAAACTAATAATGGTAATTGGCCGGGAATATGCAAGGTTTGGGTTAATTCAACCTCAGTAGGTGACCTTGAATATTGGGTGCGTGAAACTCTAGTAGTTCTTAGACGTTTTTATATTAAAAGGAAATATCGAGGGGAGGGTATAGGCCAAACGGTTATGCATTTTATTGCTGATTTAGTGTGGGAGAAAAATATTCGTTTTAATACTAAGACATTACTGGGGATAAGCGCTGTTACTGATGCCGTTCTCGTGCGTACCTTCTGCAATGCTATTGAAAATATTGTTTACGGCTCATTAGACGATCCTAAATCGACAGACAAAGAAGATCTTTTATCTAAAGTAAATAGTGGAGGAGGATTAAATTTTAGAGGCGATCCGATTGGCTTAAGCGCTCTTTATCCTAAAGAAAAAGAATGGCCTATTTTTTTTGAAAGCGCATCTTCAGTTGTAAATGCTGACTATTGTAGCTCTAGTTTGCCGGTTAGTATATCGGATGAATTAATCACAGAAATTAAAGTTTTACGCAGAAGGGATGAGCCAGGTTACTCTAATTTTATGCAATTACTGGATAAGGCCAACAGTTATGATATTAAGGCTGCCATAGACAGGATTGAACCTTATTTAAGAAGTTATTTTATATTGTTATTATCTAAAAAAGATCCTGAAAAATTAATTTTAAAATCAATTTCTCCCATGGATATTCTCCCTCTTGAAAAGATTGCTGATATTTTATCGATAGATTCTAGCGCCTTCATGATAGCCCAGTCGGCAGATGAATACAAAAATAGTATTTCTTTATATATCCCGGGTGAAACTAAATTGGTTAAGATATTTATCAGGTCGCTTAGTATGTTGCCGATTACAATATCTCGGTTTGCAGACAATAGGGAGCCGCTACCGCCATATATTAATGAATTTTTAGGCCGGAAAGGCGTCAAGAGCTGCATAATACATGACGGCTATCGCACAAGAGTACAACTGTTTTATGGATTGACTTGGAGATTTTCTATAGATTATTTTGAACTTGATTCTTCTCTTTGGGGCAAAGGTATCGGCGATATTTTGTATGTGAATCTTGAACGCTACGCAAAGGAATGCGGGTTTACTGTTATATCGGTTGAAGGAGGATGTCCGGTAGAGCCGAAAAGTGAGGTGTTTTTTGCTAGGCAGGGATTCTCAGAATCTTTTGCGATTAGAGATGAAGGCGGAAGAGAAAGCAATCCCCAAATGACATTTATTGTGTTTAAAAAAATAATTTCTAGCGCATTTGCAGATAACTCTAGCTCTCCAATGGATAAAGAAGATTATAAGGATTTTGGTCAAAAACAAGGATCAAAAGAACAAGCCGCTAATGAAAAAGAAGAAATTGAAAATGCTTTGAGAAAAACAAGAGTCAGGAATGAAGCTGCAAAGATTTTTGGTATCTCTCCTGCTCAATTTTACCGGAAAATTAAAAAACATGGCATTGATCTAAACACATTTTCGAAAAAAAAGGGACGGCTTTCTGATATTACAAAAGAAAAAATGGAGGAATTGATTATCAGACACAAAGGTTCTGTTGCCGCTATAGCTTATGAATTGAAGGTGTCTGGCACAGCGGTTTCTCTCTTATTAAAAAAATATGGACAAGCAGATTGGGCCAAGGAACAAAGAAAAAAATATGGCAAAATAATAAATAAAAAACGTTTTCAAATGATGATGTCTTCCTGGAAAAAGAATAGAAAAACTGCGGTAAGAGAAGTAACCAGAATTTGCTTTGGTGAAGAGAATATCAACGCGGATGATGAAATATTTTTTTGGGAAAAAGAAAATCGGATAAAAGTGACAAAAATATTGGATGCTGTAGTAAAGGATATTATCGGAGAAGGGTTTCATGTGATACCCGAAATCAGGAGGAACAAATTTATTTTGGCTTGTGGCTTAAGAGAGTTATTGGTAAGCGCTAAAGCGGCTTCTTCCCGGGAACTATTAAAGGAAGCTGGATTGATTCCGGCTGGAAACTGTTTAGATGGCTTAGAAGTAAGTAGCTCTGCGTTGTTTAATTTTGGTTGGAGGTTGGCTTTACCGGTAAGTAGAGCGATTAATCATTATTCGCTTAAATGCTTTAGAGTAAAGCAGCCAAAAAGCAATTTAATAGTTATTGATGTGAAGATAGGAAAGGAAAAAAAAGGATGCATAAAGTCATTAAGTAGCAAGCGTTTGATTTTGTCTGCCGGAGAAAGTTTGCCATTTAAGTCCTGTGAAATAATAGATGTTAAAAGTATTGAATTTATCGAAAAAGATAGCCGGAAAAAATCCAGCTCTTCACTTAAAACAATAGGATTTGGTTCATCTGATTTATCGTTTGACAGGTGTCACAAAGAAGCACAAAGATTAATTAAGACTTTGCAATATAAAGGCATACCCTGGACAGATGCTTATATGCGGGTATTGCCGGAGGTAGAAAAGGTTACGAAAAAATATCCGGATAAATGGTTTATATCAGCAATTAATTTGGGTATAGCAATTACAAAAGAAGGTCTTCTTCCTTGCCCAATATTATATTACGGTGTGGGGCTAGCAGTTATAAGCTCTAATGCAAGCTTTGACCAGTATAAACAAAATCTTAATTGTCTAAAATATTGGGCGGAAGAAATAAGCCGAATTGTTTGGAAAAATGTAAATGAGGAAGGTGAGAAATATAATTTTAGACAGATAAGCACAACAAAGAGTAAAAATATAATTTGGAGAAATACTGCTTATAGGAAAATAGATGATTCGCTAAAAAGTATTGAAGTCAATGGAATAACCAGTTCAAGGCGTTTACGAACTGCGTTGGATGAGTCTTCTGGCTATTCAATAAATTGGCCTTCCAGTTGTCTAGTTACGTTTTGTAGTGATCAATCCGAGTATAAAAATTACATAATACGTTTTTTATCTAGATGTTTGGGTAATGGGCATTCGAAGAATGTAAATGTAAAGGAAAGATTGGAAGAGAATGTTTCAAGTTCATCGGTAGAGATAGTATTTAATTCACCAGATTGGGAGGCCATTAGGAATACAGAGCTTTTTTCTGTAGTTGTGCCTATTTCCGGTCGTACCGATGATTACAATATATTTTATCAAAAGACATATGATTGGCTATTATATTTTTTCCGATTATCTTTGTTTAAAGAGCAAATCGCAGATTTATTGTCATATACTTTGGCGGAGATATTTCACGATGCAGTAAGAAAAAATTTAGATTTGCGTGCAGCGTATTCACTTTCCGGATTTTTTGTTTTGGATAATAGTACAGAATGCGCACCGGTATATTTAAATGCGGAATTTATTCAAAAAGCAAATAGTCAGACTGATTATCAATGGTTGCTTTCAACTCAGAAAGAATATGCAAAACAAGGTCCGGATTATTTATTAAGTGAAAAGATTCAAAAAAACAGACAAGATATTGATGATGATTTTAGGTATGGATTAGCGCAATTCGCTAGATTAATTTATGAGTTGCCTTGTTGTCTAAAGTATGCGGTAAGCTCTATAGCGCCTTTTAAAACTACAGTAGAATTTACTGTCAAAATTATGAATTTACCTGATTTTGTAGAAAAAGATGTTCCAATTTGTACATTGAAAAAAGAAAAATTGCAAAAAGCAAAAGTGTTACTTACGAGCGAATTATCAAAATGGAAGAATCAGTTAGACCTAACTTTAGCGTTTAGCGGGCAAGAAAATCGTGAGCATATTTTTTTCCGTAAAGGTTTAATGCAGTTATCAATGAAAAATCTTATTAGTTTACGGACATTTGAAGAAATTAGAGAGGTATTATTAAGTGCGCATAAGATTATTTTTAAAATACATGAAAATATCATAACTTTACCATCTTTATCAGGAAAAGAAAAACTTAAAATTTCTTCAGGACGATTAGCAAATATAAACTTTAACTGTGCATTTTTAAAGCAATGGCTTGGAGAACTTTTTAAGGAAATAGAGGTTATTGAAAATATTGGTCATCATTCAAACGGAAAAGCTAAAGTAAGAACACTTTTGCCTAAAAAAGTCAGTTCTTCAATTATGAAAGCAGAGAAAGAAGCTATTACCTCACTGGCGGTTATTTCTTGTTTGACTAGAGGAGAAGAAGAATTATCTTTGTTGGATACCTCCTTTTATTTCCCGCAGTACCTGCGAAAAAAAACAAGCGAATTTGTCTATGGTTCAAATAATCCGGTTTCTTCTTCGGCGGTTAAAAGTAATGAATATTTATTTGGCCTCAAAATCATCAGCATGAAAATTATTTACTCAGAGAACCCGGAAAGTGTTTTAGAACAAATTCTACAGCTTAGCATGCGTTTTGCGGTTGAAGACGGAGAAATGCTGATGACAAAAGAGTATATAAAAGATGAGATCGAAAATGATTCCAAAGATTTCAATTTAGCCTTTGTTGATGCCGCCGGAGTAATTATTGGATATCTTTTGACTCAAGAATCTCCGCGTCATCCCAATGCCTTGTGGTTTACTTTTATGGGAGTAGAGAAGGAACGCAGGAATAAAGGTTTTGCAAAGATGATGATGAAAATCGCCGCCTTGAAGGCTGTAGAATATAATATAGAAAGGATAAAATTAGGAGTAAGAAAAGAGAATAAAATAGCTATCGCTATGTATGAAAGATGCGGGTTTCAAAGAGATCCAATAACTTATTTTAAAAGCGAAAAAGAGGAAATTAATTTCCAAGATTATTCGGAAACGATGAGTAAAAAATATGGTTTTAAAATGAGCTCTCAAGATAAAATCACAATTGACGGAGTTGGCTATGAATTTGTGGATTTCTCTGCTGTGCCGTCTGAGATAGTAAAAAGTATAATAAACACTTCGTCGTTAGAATTAAACGAGGAATTTAAGGAGTCGCGTATTATTGCCTTTGGTTTAAATTATAACCCTAGATTAACCAGCTTCCTGCGGGTTATAAGCACATTAATTGAAGTGTATGGGCGCTTTAAGGAAAAAGACATCAGTTTACGAATCGTTCGCCTCTGGGATGAACAGGAGTTGAATTTTGAGAAACCGATAGAGTGCTATACTTTTCAAATTTCTCATAGTGAGCAAATTAAATTGGTTATCGAGAGCAAAACAAGATCTAAGGAAGCAGTTGTTGAGGCAATGAATATCGTTGCCTGTCTTCTGACGCAACCGGAATTTGAAAACGGATTAAACTGTCGTAATGCTCCTGAAAAACAAAAATTCGATGAGCTCTTCCATAAATTTAGAATAATTTTGTCTTTGGAAGGATCGTCGCCTGATTCTCCTCTTTCTGTTGCTACCGCTGCCTCACCGAAGAGCACTAGCTCGCCTGTTAATAAAAATTGGCGCCAGAAACTTATAAATGCCGCAGATGATTTAAGAGTATTAAAATTGGAAGGTATTATTTTAAGCCGGCTTAGTGATTTCGAAAGAACAATACTGCAAAAGCGTACGGAATTTCCTCCGGTAGATAGAAAAAATGTGGCTGCTGAACTAGGGTATCCAGTATGGAAGGTAGCCAATATTGAGCGAATGCTTTCGGTAAAGGTTCCGGCACTGTTAAAATTATGGAAACATGCCGATGCAGTCTTAATAGCATTATTCAACGGCTGTAGGGTAAATATTAATTATATCGGTATAAAAAATATAGATTTGCTCAGCCGGATGATTGAACCTGCTGTTCGTTTCAGTAAGAAAGAGACCGAATTAATGAAATTTTTGTGTCAGATTATCGAATACAGAGAACAAAAAAGCAGCGAAATTAATAGTCTTATAGTAATCAAAAGAGAAATGTCTTTAGGAATTTTTCAAGTTAAACCATCTACGTGGAGAATATTTGTTCAGAACTTCCGTGGTACAGATGATCCTCTTTCTTCATCATCTCTGGTTTTTAGTTCCAGTTTGTCGACGGAAATAGAAGAAGTAATTGCACAGACATTAACGTCTGTCGCCTCGCCGGTGAGTATAAGTGAAAAAAGAATCAGGAAAGTAAGAATATTTTTAAAAGAGCACCTTAATCCTAACATCATCGGTATTATAGTACACGGCTCTACAGCTAGAGGTGATGCCTTAGAAGAAAGCGATTTTGATTTTGGTTTAATTAAAATAAACGGCGATTTTACTTATGAATTGACTCAGGCGGACCTAGATTTTCACAGAGGGCTTTTAAGATGTTTGGCACCTGTGAAGGTAGATAACCAGCTTAAACCTCTAATTTGGAAAGGAGAGGAGGCTTTTAATAAATTTGTAAGTTTATATTTTTTGGAACGCAAATACGCTACTGCCATTGAAGATGTACCGTGGGTTAATAAGCTGGAAGCTTTTATTAAAAGTTACCGCATAATTGCGAGAAACAAAGAGCTGGAAAATATAATTTATCAAAGAATAGAGGATGCTAGAAAATCGATTATGAAATCTGTACGAAATAAAGAAAATAAAACAGCTTTTACCAGCTCGTCAATAGATGGTAGCAAGAGGCAAAGGATTAATAATCTGGCTGAATATAAGAGGCTAATGAAATTGAATGCACAGTTGTTAGTACGAAGTAACACTGTTTCTTCGAGCTTTCCGGCGGAAAAAGATGGAGAGGTAGAACGCTCTTTGATAAGTGTGGATTCTTTTATGGATTTTACAGGGCCGGTTTATTATCCTGCCAGCGAATTGGATTTAGAAAGTATGGTTTGGTTGGCGAGATTATTTCCAAAACTTAAGATGTTGATGTATGTCGATGTTTTGGATCCGGATGAAATGAATGCAGCAACTGTTTTTAAACCAGAGGAAGATGACGGTGAAGGTGTTAGTGGAGCATTTCGATATTATGGGCCCGACGATATGTCATTATTGCAGCGTCAGATGCAAAATAAACTATCTCAATTTCAATATCATAATGAGGCTATTATTGATTACAAAAATACTGGGGTAGATATTATTTCGGTTGAAGACATGGAATTGCTACTTAAGGTATCTTTTAAAAGAAACATCAAAAAAGCCCCGTGGCTAAATAGCAGAGTTATAGAAATTAATTTTTTAGTTTGTGATATTTTTGATTACAAAAAAATATTTAACGTAATTTATGTTAACTATCCCGGATATTGTGGTGGCTTAGCAAGAGTAGAAGAATTTTGGGTATTAATGCGTAAGCAGATTTCTGAGCAGGGATGTTTGTTAGAGACAAATATACATCGTAAAACACCTAAAACTAGAGTTTTTAAGAAGAAACTTTTTTCTAAGACGGACCAGATAAAATTAACCCAATATCCGCGCATAGATGTTTTACGACCGATAAAAATTATCTCTGCCTCGCCGCTAAACTACTCGAACTTAGCATTGGGTTCAGTAAGAGAATCCAGGGTTAGCTCGACAATAAGTCATTGTTCCAAAGTTGTTTCGATAAGAAAATTAACGCTTGCTGATTTTGATGTGTCTAATTACTCATCTTCTTCTGTATCCGCAAGTTCTAATTTAGTGACAAGTAGTATTCTCGGTAATTTATACAATATGAGAAACATGTTCATTGCGTATCAGGATATTCTTAGTAGTTCCGGGAAGATGATTCAAGCGTGGGTTAATGAGTCAATAGCTGCTATGTATAAGCCGGATATTAGGTCAAAAGAGATCAGAAGAGCAAAAAAGATTACAGAGCTAATGCCTGATCCTCAAAGAATAAGTCTTACGGACAATGGAAGATATAACTGGTTTGGTTGGTTTAATCTTGAGAATATTGATGTTTGGCGGATTTTAGGGTTTGGATGTATTGATCCTTGTCAATTTTGTCTACAGGAAAATGTAAAATCAAAAGCAGTTAATTATCCATTACCGGTGATTATCAAGTTGGTAATTGAAGAGAACCCAGCAGCGCAATTTAATTTTTGGCATAATAATGAACCGTTTCAGTGGTATGATCCGTTTTTTAAGAGTTCCTTAGACGGACTAATTGAATTTACTGTACGACGATATCCGCATATGTTTTTTTATGTGACAACAAGAGGCTTTGAATTGAGTGATTGTCGTTCAGAAAAGACTGCCAGAAATATTTGCAATTTGGTAAATGAATATCCGCAACTAAAGAATCGTATTTTTAATGTTTCTTTTCATCTTTGCTTAGGAACTCTTAAGTATGACATTATCCGCGCGATAGCATATCGGGGTAAACAGCCAGAAATATTTAATCAAGTCCGAAAAAATTATATTGAAAGGTATAGAAATATCTTTTCAGCTTTAAACAGTGCAATTCAAAGAATTTATATTTATCGAGACGGTCCAAATAATTTTTTAGGAGAAATTAATTGGGATATTTTTGCTAAAGCAACTCAAGAGATAGGGAGGCACGAATGGCAGGTAGAGTCACATACGATAGGCAATCATGATTCTTATAATAAAAGCAGGGATTTTATCAACAGGCTTAAGCAGGCATTTAATGGCAAATATGTTAGGGCTTCTTATATGAGAATACAGAACCGGGATTTTATTCCAGAGGATAACGTTCCTCAGATAGAGACATTCAAGAGTGGAAAAGTTATTATTCGCAGTAATGGGGAGGAAATTGCAAGATCGACATTAGTTGACTTAGATTATCATCCAGAAGCTGCGCTGAGAATTAATGGGTGCGGATTAGGTGTTGAGAGCAATTATGGTGCACCAATAAATGTTCAGTAAACATAAGTCAAATATCTAATAATTTGGTAGAAAAAAAATATTGATGTGATAAAATAAAGTTATAAAGGAGGTAGATTAATGAATATTCAAGGATTGAAGAATCGCAGGTTATTTGAAAGAACTCCTTGCGCTCTTCTGGGAGACTACAACAATAGCAATCATAAGGCAGTAGGAACCAAGTGCTATGACATATCTACAACTGGTGCCGGATTATTTCTGTTTGAACGTCTAGCTAAGGGATTTGAAATGCAGCTTAACCTGATTACTAAAAAAATAGCGCCTTTATCTTTAGCCGGAAAAATTTGCTGGTGCCGAAAGGAAGCCACTGGCTATCGGGCTGGAATCGCTTTTAATAAAAGTTTAAATCTTCCCTTAGAGGCACTTGCCTAAGAAAATTTCTGTTTAGTGTCTATCAATTATGTGTCGGTTTATATTTAGAAGGTTGTTGTTTTTATTACCGCTTTTATTGGGGGTAACATTTCTTACATTCTTCTTGATCAAGATTGCTCCGGGTGATTTTCTCGATAGTCTAAGACTAAATCCGCAAATTTCTCCGGATACTGTAAAAATATACGAACAAAAATTTCACCTGGATAAACCGTTTGCTATTCAATATTTAGTCTGGCTAAAAAATGTGCTTCAAGGTGATTTTGGCTATTCTTTTTCCCACAAAACAGAAGTATTCAGAGTAATAACCTCACGCTTGTTTAATACTTTTATTCTTTCGTTGTCTGCATTAATTTTTACTTGGATATTTGTTATTCCTTTGGGAGTGGTCTCTGCACTAAAGAAAGGAAAATTTATTGATAAGTTTCTTTCTTATTTTTCTTATTTAGGAATATCTGTTCCCTCTTTCCTTTTAGCGTTTATCTTTCTTTATTTAGCTACGTTTACCGGCTGGATTCCTTTAGGCGGAATGCGTTCAGTTAGATTTGATGAATTTACTTTTTTGGGTAAGATCTTAGATTTAGGAAAACATCTAATAATTCCGACTTTAGTTCTATCCATTGGTAGCATTTGTTCTTTGCAACGAGTATTACGTGCTAACATGTTGGAAGTATTAGGCTCACCGTATATTTTAGGAGCCAAAGCAAGAGGAATTTCTAAGTGGCGGATTGTTTATGTACATGCACTAAAAAATGCAGTAAATCCGCTAATTACTATTTTTGGGTATCAATTTTCAGCTTTATTAAGTGGAGCAGCGTTGGTAGAAATTATTTTAGGCTGGCCGGGTTTAGGTACGGTAATGTTGGAAGCGGTTCAGTCTCAAGACTTGTATCTTGTTATGGGGGCGATACTTATGGGGGGAGTTTTACTTGTTTTTGGAAATTTATTAGCCGATATTTTATTAGGAATTTTTGATCCGCGGATAAGACACGAGAAAAGCTAATTTTAGAGTAGCCATGGGGCAATAAATAGGATTAAGCGGTAAGGATTAAGGGGTAGCGAGAAGCAAAGTGCATCGAGCAGAGAGCATGGAGAAAGAAGAGGGTAAAAATTAGAAGGGAGAAGTTTTCGAGGGGTGATGGGACGACAGGCGAAAGGACGACAGAAAATAGGAAAGTTTATAGTTGATAGTCTAGAGTCTATAGAAAGAGTAAGTAAATAAAAATCTGTTTTAACTTAGTTAAAACAGATAGGTAAACAGAATGAATATTTGGAAAAAAATTTTTAAGAGTAAAGCCGGAGCAGTTTCTTTGGTTACTTTATCTGTGCTTTATCTGGGGATAATTTTTGCTGCTTTCTTTGCGCCTTACAACTATGATCAGGATGATGTTCTGAATTCTTACTCTCCGCCGACAAAAATTCATTTATTTAATTTTTCTGCCAAGCAGTTTACACCGTTTGTTTACGGAAAAAAATGCGTGGTTAATAAATATTATCAGCGTATTTATTCTGAAGATAAGAGCAAAATATATCCAGTAAAGTTTTTTACTAAAGGTTTCAAATATAAGCTATTCGGGATTTGGAATTGCAATCGGCATTTGTTTGGAACGGATGAGGGTAAAATTTATTTGTTGGGTGCAGATTTAAGAGGCCGAGATTTATTTTCTCGGATTCTTTACGGAGGAAGGATATCGCTTTCTATAGTGGTTGTTGCTGGTTTGATTTCTTTTTCCATTGGACTGTTGGTCGGAGGAATTTCTGGTTACTTTGGCGGTAAAATTGATAATTTTACTATGCGTGTTTGTGAAATAATCATGATGATTCCTTCTTTTTATTTATTATTAGTATTACGTTCTTCTTTTCCGGTAAACTGGGGATCGGCACAAGTATATTTTATGGTAGTAATAATTCTTTCATTGATTGGCTGGGCTTCTTTAGCCCGGACGATTCGGGGGATGGCGCTTTCTTTGCGGGAGAATGATTTTGTTTACGCGGCAAAATCTGCCGGATTAGGAAATTTTAAAATAATCATTAAGCATATTTTACCGCATACACTTTCGTATTCGCTAGTTGCATTAGTATTAAGTATTCCTTCTTATATTTTAGCAGAAGCGGCTCTTAGCCTTATTGGATTGGGAATCCAAGAGCCGCAAGCAAGCTGGGGAAATTTATTGTCTTCGGCTTTAGGAATAGTAAATATTCGTCTTTATCCCTGGATATTAATTCCCGGAATATTTATTATAATTACCGGGATGTGTTTTTATATTTTAGGCGATACATTACGTGATATTTTTGATCCGAAAAGAAAGATTCTATGATTTTAGAAATTAACAATTTAAGTGTCGCATACAATAGCGAAAAAATATTAGTTTCTGCCCTAAATAACATCAACCTTTACTTAGAGCAGGGTGAAATATTAAGTGTGGTTGGAGAATCAGGCTCAGGTAAAAGTACGCTTGCTTTCTCATTATTAGATTTATTGCCACAGGATGCGCAAAGAAAAGGTGAGGCTTACTTTAAAGGAGAAAATATTTTTTGTTTTAAAGACAAAGAAATGGAAAATTTACGCGGGAAACGAATCGGCCTTATATTTCAAGAACCGTCGGTAACTTTTAATCCGGTATTAAGTATTAGCTATCAGTTCCAGGAGATTTTAAAAACTCGGATGGGGATAAATAGTAAAGAGGAAAGAATAGAAATTATGGTTGATCTTTTTAAAAAAGTACATTTGGATGGTTGGAAGCGAATATTGAGTAGTTATCCGCACCAATTAAGCGGAGGTGAACTTCAACGGATTGCAATCGCGATGGCTGTTTCTTTTAAGCCGGATATTTTGCTTTGCGATGAGCCAACTAGCTCTTTAGATGTGACTATTGAGAGTCAAATTATTCATTTATTTAAAGAGTTGAAGGAAACATTGGGCTTAACTTTGTTGTTTATTACGCATAATCTCGAATTGGCAAGAGTGTTATCGGATCGGGTGGCTGTTTTACATCAGGGTTGTTTGCGGGAAGTAAATAATAAACAAAAGTTGTTTGATTACCCCCAAGACAAATACACAAAACAACTTTTATCTTCTTTCCAAGAGTTAGAAGGGTGATTTCTAATTCTTGAAAAGTGGAAAGGTAGATAAATATTTATGGGATGCAAGAATGATTAATAGCATTTATAAGTTATTGGAAGTAAAAGACTTAAGTGTGCAATTTTCCCAGGGTAAAAAAAATGTTAAAGCAGTAGACGGGGTGAATTTTTTTCTTCAAAAAGGAGTTATTACCGCTTTAGCCGGTGAGAGTGGATGTGGGAAAACTACACTGGCAAAAACAATTTTAAAATTTCATAAACCGGCTGGAGGAAAGATATACCTAAATAGTAGAGACATTACATTAAAAAGTAATGAGCGGTATTTAAGAAAAAATATTCAAGTTGTTTTTCAAAATCCGTTTTCTAGCCTTGATTTCCGGTATTCTATTTTTTCCTCTCTTTATGAATCTTTATCCGTATTTAAAAAGATAAAAAAAGATCAAGCCGAAGAAATTATTGTAAAATCGTTAAACGATGTAGAATTAGATAAAGGGATAATGCTTCGCTATCCGCAGCAATTAAGCGGAGGACAGGTACAAAGAGTGTGTATTGCCCGTGCTTTAATCAACAAGCCTTCTTTAGTCATTCTAGACGAGCCGACATCAAGCTTAGATGTAACTACTGCTTCCAAAATTGTTAGGTTGCTTGCGAAAATACAACAGGATTCAGGCGTTACTTTTTTATTTATTTCACATAACTTGCGGCTTTTAAAGAAAGTTTCTGATTTTTGTTTTATTATGTATGCGGGTAAGGTTGTAGAGTTTGGTCCTAAGCAGCTGGTCTATGATAATCCGCTTCATCCTTATACTAAACTTTTGATGGAAGCCTCTTACTATAGATTAAAACGTTTTAAAGATTCAAAGGTTTCTTTAAATGGATGTTCTTTTTCTTCGCGCTGCACCTACCAAGAGGATAAATGCTCAAAGGAATCCAACTTCAAGGAGGTAGAGCCAGGTCATTTTGTCTCTTGCTGTCTTTTTTAACCATCTTCCACCTTGAAGGTGGAAGATGGTTGTTGTGACTGAAGGTGTTTGACATAGTATGCATTTTTGGGTAATTTATAGTATAATTGTTTTAATTTAAAGATATTAATTTAAGAAATATAAGATGAGATTAGAATTTTTTGAAAACATTAATATTCCTGCGCCTAAAGAGAAGATTTATTTGCGTTTGGGATTTTCCAAGCAAAATACACAATTATCCACCGATGAATTCCTAAAGTATGAAGCAGATATTAATTCGGCCTTAGAAAAAATAAGTTTAAAAGGCTCGTTGGTGATTCTGGATATAAAAAATAATGATGGCAAAAAAATTATGCTAGAAGGAAATATTGGAATAGAAAGTAGTCGTTTGGCTAAATTTTTAGGTGAATGCTCCGAGCTTATTTTTATCGGGATAACTGCTGGAAGTGATATAATAAAAATGATAAATATCGAGCAAATTAGTAAAAATTTAAGCAAAGCGGTAGTCCTTGATGCAGTAGCTAGTGAGATGGTTGATTTTGCTTTGGGTTGGGTTGCCGGACGTAAAGCAAAAGATCTAAGACGACAAAACAAATTTATTACTGAGCAAAGAATGTCAGCAGGGTATGGTGATTTTAATATCCAATATCAAAAAGTTATTTGTGAATTATTAAAATTAGACAGATTAGGCGTGCAATTAACGCAGAGCTATATTCTTGATCCTGAGAAGTCGGTTACTGCAGTCTATGGAGTTAAACAAGAACATATTAATAAATAAGGGTGAGTGTAGAGTATTATGAAAAAAATTGATCAAATACTAAAACAAAGAGTGTTGATTTTAGACGGTGCCGTCGGAACTCAATTGCAAAAAATGGGGCTTCCTTGCGGAGTTTCTCCGGAAATTTGGTGTGTTCAGAATCCGAATATATTAATGAAATTGCATCAAGAATATATTCAGTCCGGCTCAGATGTTATTTATACTGCAACTTTTGGCGCAAACAGAATTAAATTGGCACAGTTTGGCTGTAAGTCGGTGCCTGAGATAAATAATCAGTTAGCGTTAATTGCTAAAAAAGCTGCTGGTAAAAATGCTTTAGTTGCCGGAGGTATCGGGCCAACGGGTGAGTTAATCGAGCCGTTTGGAAATTTAAAATTTGAAGAGGCAGTTAATATTTTTAAAGAGCAAGTTAAAAGTTTATTGAAAGCTGGTGTTGATTTTTTTGTTATTGAAACAATGATCGATATTCAGGAGGCTCGTGCTGCGTTAATTGCGGTTTCGGAATTAACGGATAAGTTTAGGATGGTAAGTATGACTTTTGAGCCCGATGGAAATACTTTGGGTGGAACACCGCCTGAAGCAGCATTGATTACTTTGCAAAGTTTAGGGGCCAGTGCTTTTGGTTGTAATTGCTCAACCGGACCTGAGGCGATGGTTGATATTATCAGAAAAATAAAGCCGTATGCGACAATTCCGTTGTTAGCAAAACCGAATGCCGGTTTTCCCAGATTGTCCGGTGGTAAGACTATTTTTACTATGAATTCTAAAGAATTTGCTAAATATTCAGTGGATCTGGTTAAAGCTGGTGCTAATATTTTGGGTGGCTGCTGTGGAACTGATCCCGAATATATTAAGGCATTAATAGAAAAAATAAAACATATTAAGCCGAAAGAAATTAGGCAAAAGAATTTATCAGCATTATCTTCGGCCCGAAAAAGCATTATTCTTGGAGATAATATGCCTTTGGTGGTTGTTGGTGAGTGCATTAATCCTACCGGAAAAAAAGAATTGAGTTCGCAGCTTAAAAAAGGTCAAATATCATTATTAAGGGATTTAGCTAAGCAGCAACAGCAGAAGGGCGCAGACATTTTAGATGTTAATATTAGTGTCGGTCAAATAGATGAACAGAAATTAATAATTGATGTTGTTTCTGCGTTGAGTAATGACACACATTTACCGTTGGTAATTGACTCATCGACACCGGAAGTTATTGAAAAATTTTTAAGGCTTTATCCAGGAAGAGCGTTGATTAATTCTATTTCTGCAGATAACCAAAAGATGAAAAAATTGCTTAATATAGCTTCTCGGTATGGGGCAATGTTTATTTTGCTTCCGATTAGCGGGAAAAATATTCCGAAAAATTTACCAGAAAAGAAAAAAAATATTAATACTATTATTCGGGAAGCAAAAAAAGTTGGATTTAATAAAGATGGTTTTATAATTGATGCTTTAGCCTTGTCAATTTCTGCAAATCCTAATTCTGCTTATGAAATATTGGAAACAATTAAATGGGCAAAAGAAAATGGACACAAAACAGTAATTGGATTGTCTAATGTTTCGTTTGGAATGCCGCAAAGGGCATTGCTGAACTCCACCTTTCTTATTTTAGCGCGGAGTAAGGGTTTAGATTGTGTTATTGCTAATCCTTTATCTAGTGAAGTTACAAACGCAAAAAAAGCAGTTGATTTATTATTGCGGGAAAAAGGAGCCAACAAAAGGTTCTTCCAAAATGTAAACGATAGATTGTTAATTATTCCGGATGTAAAAAATCTTAATCAAGTAGAGAAAGAAATTTATCAGCTTATTTTAGAAGGTCGGAAAGAACAAATTAAAAAAGCAATAAATAAAGCGGTGGCTAATGGTGTAAAAGCACAGTCTTTAATTGATAAAGTATTAGTTCCGGCGCTTGAGCAAACCGGAAAACTTTTTGATCAACGGATTTATTTTTTACCCCAATTAATTTCTGTTGCTGAAACCGCAAAAATTGTTTTTGGGCTTCTTCAGGCAAAACTTAAAACTAAAAAAACAATAGCTAAAAAAGCAATAGTTATTTTAGCAACAGTCAAAGGAGACATCCACGATATCGGGAAGAATATTGTTGCCTTGATGTTGGAAAATTACGGGTTTAAAGTAATTGATTTAGGAAAAGATGTTTCCGCAGAAAAAATTATTAACGCGGCTATTTTTTATAAAGCTTCACTTATTGGTCTTTCGGCATTAATGACGACTACAATGATAAATATGAAAGATGTAGTAGAATTAGCTAAAACAAAAAAAATAGAATGTAAGTTCTTAATTGGTGGGGCGGTAGTAACTCAAAATTATGCTAAAACCTTAGGTGCTGAGTATGCATCGGATGGCTTGGAAGCGGTGAGAGCGGCGAAGAGACTGGTGAAAAGTACTAAGATAGGATAGGATTAAGAGATAAGTGAAGAAAACGATGGACGATAGATGGCGGAAGAGGGACGATAGAGAGAAAGGATAAAGGAAAAAGTAAAAAATAGAGAATCTTAAAACTTATGTTAGAAGGAAAAGAAGCAGAAAAAAAAGTTATAAAGTAGCAATTATCTACATAATCTATATAAAATGAGTTTAATAAAAAAGAAGTATAGTATTTGAGTTAAATTTTTTAATTTATCCTTTATCCTTGAACCTTTAACCTTTTTATCAATCAGCCAATAACAGGGGGAGAATGAAAAAAGGTGTTTTAAAAATCAGCTGTTTAAGTATATCTCTTTTATTGTGTTTTGTATCTATTCCGATATTTGGTGCAGGATCAGGTGTTCCGGAAGAAAAAATTACAATTATTACTTATTATCCTGCACCTTTTGGTGTATACAATGAATTACGTTCTAGGAAAATGGCAATCGGCGATGAATACGTTGATAATGCCGGAGACTATTGCTGGCAAGGAGAAGGATGCTCAAACGAAATACCTGAAAATATTCGCTTGCAGGTAAACACTCCTGGTTCCTATTTGTCAATCGGAGAAATGACAATTGCAGGAGGTAGTGCCAGAGGTCTACATATTGGCACTACACATGACCTTAGCGGTAAAGGCGGAGGCATCTGGTATACAACAAACACTTCAGGAGGTAATTTGTCTGTTGCCAGCACTGATTATATGAGTATCGATACCTCTGAAGACCCTACCACCGGTAGACAATACCCAATCAGAATGCAAACCTGGAGCGACTCCGGAAGCTGGAAATTGGGTAATGTAGGTATTGGAACGGTAACTCCCCGAGCAGTTTTAGATGTTGCATCCACTACCAGCGGTTTTGTTCCTCCGCGGATGTCTGCTTTCCAGCGTGATGTTATTTCTAGTCCTGTAGAGGGCTCAATGGTTTATGTTAATGACCCAACAGTTAAGGAGTACAACTACTATGATGGAGTCAGTTGGCAGGCGTTAGGGGGAGGCGGAGGTTGTTATGTAGACTATAGTCGACCTGGGGGGCAACCGGTAGGAGCAAGCTGTTCAGTAAGTGGATTTACTATCAGGGCTTCGCTTGGTTCCTGGGGGTTTTGTAGCAGTTATATTTCTGGAGAGAGTGCAGCAGCTTATTTCCTTCCACCAGGTGGTTCATGTTATTCTGGTACAACTTCTAAGCCTTATAGTTACGCTTATCTTTGTTGTGAATAGTTATTTATTTTGTTTCTTGGGAACATACTTAGTGTTTTTTTGCTTAATAGACTTATTTAAAAGAGTAATGATTAGTAAGCGCTTATGTTGTATTTTGATTTTTTTTGCCTTTATTTTTCCGGTTTTTGCTTGGCAAGTTGAAACACTTCAAACCGATAGTCCTAAACAACAATTAACTATTAATCTAGTTTTTGCGCCTTTAGATTATTCGGGAAAAGAGGAAATTAAGGAGGATGTTTCTTTAATTACTACACGTTTAAAAAGTATTTTTCCGTTTAATGAATTTAATGGTTTTCGGTTTTTTTTATTAATATTTGATGGGCAAAAGTCGGGTGACATATTTGAAGAGAGTAAGACTTTTCCTTATCTCAAAATAAATAATGATTTTATTCAAGAATTAAATGATGAAATCAGGGGAAATTATAAATTAGTAATTTTGAATAAACAAGGAAATGCTAGCGGTGCCGAGTTGTCAAATATAAATGAGACCTCGATTATAATTTTAGGGAAAAACAGTTTTGGAGAAAAGAATCGATTAGCTAAAGCGTTTTTACATGAGTTTGGGCATAGTTTGGGTTTAAGAGAAGAAAATCCAACGAGCATTCAGGAAATTATCCCCGGAAAACCAAATTGTGCTTTAAATAAGAACATTGCGGTTGAGTGGTGGGGTGAGATAGCCGAAGAAAATAGTGGAGTAGATTATTTTGAGATAAAGTCAAACGATAAAATATTTATAAAACCGACTTTGCGTTCAATAATGAATGACCCGTTTAAGTCTTACGGTTATGGACCGGTGAATGAGCAATATTTATGTGAAGAACTGGAAATTGAGAGAGATAGAGGAAACTATGGAAGATAGATGATGAAAGAGGGACGAAAAAGTAGAGGAGAAAAGAATAAAAAATAAAAAAGTAAGAGAAAACCGGATTGCCACCTTCAAGGTGGAAGATGGATAATCATTGACGTGTTACATATTTTATTGAATTTATTTTCTGATTTATCCTTTAATCTTTAATCTTGAACCTTTATCCTTGAGAACTGTTTAACTAATTCTGGTAGCAGGTTTCTGGTTCCTGATAGTAATTACCCAATTTATCCGGCTACGTATTTAGTTTGACAGGGTAGAGGTTAGTATATATAATCGTAAGCACTATGGAAACTGAAGAAAAACTTAATAGAATTAAGAAGGAATTTGGAAATCCATTTTCTGAAAACTACTTTTCTAAACCATTGCTGGCCAATGAGATATTATCTGCATTTGAAGAGGGGAAAGTAGTTTCGTTTGCTGGAAGGCTAATTACGAAAAGAGAACACGGAAAGTCTGGTTTTGCTCATTTAAGTGACGAAAGCGGAAAAATACAAATTTATGCCCAGGCGAATGCATTAGGAGCCGGTTTTCAATTATTTAAGGAATTAGATATTGGAGATATTATTGGGGTAAGCGGTGAGCTATTTAAAACTAGAACTGGGGAATCAACAATAGTAGTCAAAGAAATAAAATTGCTTTCTAAGGCTTTGAGACCGCTGCCGGAAAAGTGGCACGGGCTAAAAGATGTTGAAGTTCGTTATCGTCAACGATATTTAGACTTGATTGCTAATCCGGATTCAAGAGATGTGTTTATTAAACGCTCAAAGATTGTTTCTTTAATCCGTGATTTTTTTAATAACCGGAAATTTACCGAAGTAGAAACTCCAATGCTTCATCCTCTTCCCGGAGGTGCAGCCGGCAAACCATTTGCGACACATCATAATGCTACCGACGCACAAGTTTATTTACGAATAGCTCCGGAGCTTTATCTTAAGCGCTTGCTAGTCGGCGGATTAGAGAAAGTGTACGAAATCAATCGGAGTTTTCGTAACGAAGGGGTGTCTACTCGGCATAATCCGGAATTTACAATGCTGGAAGCGTATTGTGCCTACAATAATTATGAATACATGATGAATACTTGTGAGGAGTTATTTTTATTCCTTATCAAGGAGATGGGATTAAATACAGTTTTGGAATATCAAGGGAAAAGGATAGATTTTACTTCTCCTTGGCCGAGGATTTCGTTTGCGGAGTTATTCAAGAAAGAATTTGATATCAACCCGGATGATTCACAGGAGGTTATGGTTGAAAAGATTAGCAAGAAATTGAAATTGTCCCAGGGATTAAGTCGTAGTCAAATATTGAACATTACTGAAGAGTTAATTGAAAAAAATTATCCGGATGATAAACCAGCGTTTATTACTGATTTTTTTACCTGGACTTCTCCATTAGCTAAGAATAAGAAGGATAATCCGGACATTGTGGAGAGGTTTGAATTATTTATTGCCGGGCTAGAAGTAGCTAATGCTTATTCGGAGTTAAATGATCCAGTAGAGCAAAGAAAAAGATTTAAAAAACAGTTAGATGTTGAAGAAGAATTGCCTAAAAAAATAGATGAAGATTTTTTATTGAGCTTAGAATACGGAATGCCGCCGGCCACCGGGCTGGGGATTGGTATTGATAGATTAGTAATGATTATTTTAAACCAGCCTTCAATAAGAGATGTGATCCTTTTTCCTCTCCTCAAAAATAAAGAGAATGACGGCGCAGAGAATAGAGAGTAGAAGGTAGAGGGTAGAGAAAATTATCCATCGACTATTTTTTTAATAATGAAAACAGAATTATTTTTAGCTAGCCGTTATCTTTTTCGGGGAAAAGCTCGTCATGTATCTTTTATTGGGGTTATTTCTTGTTTGGGAATTGCTTTGGGAGTGGCTACGTTAATTGTGGTAATTTCGGTAATGAACGGATTTGACAATGATTTAACTGAAAGGCTAACAAGATTTAACTACCATTTAATTGTGGAGGCTGGAGACGATACTGAAGACGTAAATTTAGCACAAATTAGTGAAGAAATAAGCGAACTTAAGGAAGTTAGCAATTGTTCACAGTTTTTACAAACCCAAGTGTTTGCAAAACTAGGAAAAATAGTATTTCCTTTGACGGTAAAAGGGATAGATTTAAATAATGAGCAAGAAAGAGAAGAATTCTATAAATATGTGTTGCAGGAAAATGGAGAAAAAGGATTTTTTATTGGTGAAGGCTTAAGCCGAAAAATTTCTCCGGTAAAAAATATTGAATTTTATCCGTTAAAAAAGAGCTTTAAATCGCAAACAGAAGAAATCAGGGGAGTATTTAAGGTTGGTTTGTATGATGTAGATAATGGTTATTTAATTTCTGATTTAGAAACTGCAAAATCTTTGTCAGATAACTATCTTATTTTTTTGGGAATACGGCTTAAAGATTCGTTTTCAGCACCTAACGTAAAACAAAAGATACTGGAAAAGTTAAAATACAGGGTGTTTGTGTCAACATGGATAGAGTCGAATCAGATTCTGTTTTCTGCATTAAAATTAGAAAAAATAACGATGTTTATTATTTTAAGTTTAATAATTTTAGTTGCTTCGTTTAATATCTTTGCTACGTTAACTACCGGAGTAGTGGAAAAAACTAAAGATATCGGAATTTTAAAATCGCTGGGTTTTTCAAAGCGAAGAATTCTTATGCTGTTTAGCTTGCAGGGAGTATTATTGGGTGGCATTGGTACGGCAATAGGCACGATGTTAGGACTGGGAATATGTATTTTTTTAAAACAGTATCCGCTTATTAAATTACCAGAAGCAATTTATTATATTGAATATCTTCCAATAGCCATAAATTATCGGGACATTTCATTAATTATGTTTACCGGTTTTTTGCTGTCTTATATTTGCAGTTTTTTTCCGGCCCTACGGGCAGCAAAAATGCTTCCTTCGGAGGCGTTGCGTTATGAATAAAGACAACAGCCTGGCAGAAAGACAATTGATAGAAGTTGCAGAGGTAGATAAAGTGTATATATCAGCGAAACAAAGATTTTATGCGCTTAAAGAAGTTTCCTTAAATATTAAACAGGGGGATTATCTTGCTTTAGTGGGTCCTTCAGGGGCGGGAAAATCTACATTACTCCATATTCTAGGAGGAATAGATTGCCCGGCAGGTGGTTCTGTAAAATACAAAGGGAAAAATATTTATCAAATGAATGATAAACAGCTTTCTTCGTGGAGGGCTGCTCATATAGGTTTTGTATTTCAATTTTATCATTTAATTGAAGAGCTAACGGTACTAGAGAATGTGACATTAGCTCTTAATTTGCGCAGGAAAAAATATGCTTTAAAAACAGGATTAGAATTGTTAGAATATCTAGGTATTGAGAATCGCAAAGAAGCTTTTCCTTCGCAGCTAAGCGGAGGAGAACGCCAAAAAACAGCCCTAGCTAGAGCTTTAGCTAATGATCCGGATATTTTACTTTGCGATGAGCCAACAGGTAATTTAGATAGTGACTCTCAGGCAAAGGTTGCTCAGCTTTTGTGTAAGCTGAATAAGGAAAAAGGAAAAACCATTATACTAGTTACGCATAATCTAGAATTAGCGAAAAGTGCAAAAAATACGCTATTTCTTAAAAACGGACAAATTGTCATCAACTGTTAAGTTGACGACAAAGATAAGTTGCGAATTTGTATTGATGTTTAAGTGACAAGCTTAAAAAAACTTTTTATATTATGATGAACTCAATAAGGGGGTAGTTATATGAAGATTTGGTTGAATGGGAAATTAGTGGACAAGAAAGACGCAAAAGTTTCAGTATTTGATCATGGGTTTTTATATGGAGATGGCGTGTTTGAAGGTATACGTTCTTACAATTGTCTAGTATTTAAACTCAATGAGCATATTGACCGGTTGTTTGAGTCAGCTCATTCTATCATGTTGGATATTCCGCTAACCAAAAAAGAGATAGTTAAAGAAATTATAAATACCTTAAAAGCTAATTGTCTAAAGGATGGCTATGTTAGAGTGATAGTCTCCCGTGGAGAGGGTGATTTAGGTTTAGATCCACGGAAATGCAAAGGGAAAGAGTCAGTAGTTATAATTGCTGATAAGATTGCTCTTTATCCTAAAGAACTTTATGAAAAAGGGATGGATATTGTAACTGTTCCGACTGTAAGGAATATTCCGGAAGCATTGAATCCTCAGATTAAATCTTTAAATTATTTAAACAATATTTTAGCAAAAATCGAAGCATTAAACTCTGGTCATCAAGAAGCGCTAATGCTTGATCATCTTGGTTATGTGGCTGAATGTTCGGGAGACAATATTTTTGTAGTTGAAGGAGGCCAACTATATACACCCCCTCAATGTATGGGTACCTTAAGAGGGATTACCAGAGATAGTGTTTTGAAGATTGCGAAAAAATTAAAAATACTTACTCACGAACATGTATTAACTCGGCATGAGTTGTATATTAGCCAGGAGTGTTTTTTAACCGGAACAGCAGCGGAGACCATACCAGTGGTAAAGGTGGATGGAAGGGTAATAGGTGATGGGAAGCCGGGTAAAATTACTAAAAAAATAATGTCTGAATTTCATAAAGTAACCAAAACCGAGGGTGTAAAATACAGAATTACTTAATCCCTAAGCTATATTGCTTAATCTACAATTATGTTGTGTAATATTTGCCATAAGAATTTAGCGACAGTTCATTTTACAGAGATCGTTAGTGATGAAATTGTAGAAATGCATATTTGTCAGGATTGTTCTAAAAGTAAAAAAAAAGAACTAATCGGGAGTGTAGATATTTTTGATTTTATTAAAAAAGAAAATAAAGAGAAAAATGATAGTTTGCCAAAGTGCAATATTTGCGGTATTTCTTACCAAGAATTTAAAAAGAATGGACTGCTGGGTTGCGCAAGGTGCTACAGTGGTTTCCGTAAGCAACTTTTACCGCTACTTAAAAAGATTCACAGTCGCACTTGGCATGTTGGGAAGAGTCATTTTTTAGATGAGAAGCAAGCGGTTGCTAAGATGACTGTTGGAAAGTTGAGAGAGCAGCTAAATAGAGCTATTAGCCTTGAAGAATATGAAGAGGCATCGAAATTACGTGATAAAATAAAAATAATTGAAAAAGATGCTTAAAAAAGAATATTCTAGATAAAAGGTGTTTTAGCCGTAATGTGTGGAAAAATAAGCTATCTGTGATAAATTTATCCAAAAAAATAATAGGGGAAAATATTGGAAGACTCTATTGATATTCAAAATAGTTGGTTGAGCAAAACTGAATCAGATATTATTTTTTCTTCCAGAATTCGTTTAGCACGAAATATGATGGATTTACCTTTTCCTTCACGTGCTGATGATTCGCAGAAAAAAGAAATTTTAAAAAAAGTCAATGCAAACTGGTTTAATACAGAATTGTTAAACGACTGTCAATTTATTGAAATGCAAACGCTAAGCAACTTAGATAAACAGGTGTTTTTAGAGCGTCATTTGGTAAGCAATGAGCATATTGTAGATGGAGATGGAAAAGGGTTAATTGTTTCGGATAACCAAGAAATTTCAATTATGATTAATGAGGAAGATCATTTAAGGATGCAGGTTATTACTAGTGGCTTTAATCTTCAAAAATGCTGGAGATTGTTATCTGGCATTGATGAGTATTTTAATAAGCAGTTTTCTTTTGCCTTTCTGCCAGACTTAGGTTATTTAACAGCTTGCCCTACAAATTTAGGCACGGCAATGAGAGCCTCATGTATGATGCATTTGCCAGGGCTAATTTTAACTAAGAGAATTAATAAAGTACTAGAGTTATTAGCAAAAATATCCTTTACGATCAGAGGATTTTTCGGAGAAGGAACTCAAGCATTAGGCAATTTTTTTCAAATATCTAATCAATCTAGTTTAGGGTTTTCCGAAGAAGAGATAGTTGAAAATCTGGAAGGGGTTATTAACCAGGTTAAAAAGCAGGAGGAAGATGCTCGTTTAATCTTATCCAAAAAGCAGAATTTGCAGGTGGAAGACAGTATTTGGCGGGCATTAGGGATATTAAGAAATGCTCGGATGATTAATAGCCAAGAAGCATTAAGTCACCTTTCTCTCTTGTTTTTAGGGGTAGATTTAGGTATAATTAACGATAATGATTTTTTTGGAATTTGCAACGCTAGAAAGTTAGTATTTAGCTTGTTGCTTATTATCCAACCGGCACATTTACAATTAGCCAAAGGTAAAGTGCTGAAAGAAAAAGAAAGAGATTGTGTGAGGGCAGAAATTTTGAGGGAGAAGTTAAAAAAGTAGACTGTTAGAAGATTACTGTCACAGTTTGATTAATAATTTAGCATTGTATATTTTGTTTTTAGGGAAGATGTTGTAAAATTTTCTAGTTATAAGTTCACAATCCTGAGAGGGATTAATTTGATTGTGTAATTTTTTCGTGTTTTGACTTAAAAAATTATAATTTTATTGAGGAGGGAAAAATGTTTAATCGTTTTACAGAAAGAGCGAGAAAAGTATTAGTATTATCAAAAGAGGAAGCTAGAAGGTTTAATCATGATTATATTGGAACAGAGCATATCTTGCTGGGGCTTATTCGTGAGGGAGAAGGAGTAGCTTGCGCAGTATTGCAGAACTTAGGTGTTGATTTAGAACGATTACGCATAGAAATTGAGAAATTATTGCCTACTGGAAGTGCTGCTTCGGTTTTAGGTGATATTCCGTTTACTCCTCGATCTAAAAAGGCTCTGGAATTATCTGCAGAAGAAGCACGTAGTTTGGGGCATAATTATATTGGGACAGAACACATATTATTGGGTTTATTGCGTGAAGAAGAAGGCATTGCCTCGCAAGTATTATTTTCTTTAGGTGTTGACTTAAGAAAAATACGAAAAGAAATTTCTACTCTTTTAGGAGGAGAAGGAAGTCCTCAGCCGTCCGGCAATCATCCAGCGTCTAAAACTCCGGCGCTTGATTCTTTTGGGAGAGAGTTAACAAAGTTAACAAAAGAAGGAAAGCTAGATCCGGTAATTGGAAGGAAAGCAGAAATCGAAAGAGTTATCCAAATCCTTTCTCGCAGGACAAAGAATAATCCGGTTCTTTTAGGTGAAGCTGGTGTTGGGAAAACAGCAATCGTTGAAGGGCTGGCCCAAAATATTGTTAAAGGCGATGTGCCGGAATTATTGCGTAACAAAAGAATAGTAGTATTAGATTTAGCACTAATGATTGCCGGGACAAAGTATCGAGGGCAGTTTGAAGAAAGAATCAAAGCAGTAATGGAAGAAATAAAACGTTCAAAAGATGTTATTATTTTTATTGACGAGTTGCATACATTAGTTGGTGCGGGTGCTGCAGAAGGGGCTATTGATGCTTCGAATATATTAAAACCGGCTCTATCGAGAGGAGAGATTCAATGTATTGGAGCAACTACTCTTGATGAGTATCGCAAGCATATTGAAAAAGATTCAGCGTTAGAAAGAAGATTTCAACAGATATACGTTGAACCAAGTACAGTAAAAGAAACTATTCAAATTCTAGAAGGGTTAAGAGATAGGTATGAGGCACATCATCGGGTAAAAATTACTGATGCAGCATTGGAGGCGGCTTCAAAAATGTCGGATCGCTATGTTTCTGGAAGATTTCTTCCGGATAAAGCGATTGATTTAATTGATGAAGCTGGTGCTAGATCACGGTTATCAGTACTAACTGCTCCTAAAGAAATAAAAGAGTTAGATGAGAAAACAGTGGATATTGTTACTGAGAAGGAAGCACTAATAAAACAGCAAGATTTTGAAAAAGCTGCTCGTTTACGCGATGAGGAGAAAACACTTCGTCTTAAATTGGAAGCGTTAAGAAGAGAATGGAGCAAGAAAAGAGATCAGATTACTCCGGAAATTGGCGAAGAAGAAATAGCTCGTTTGGTAGCTCAAGTAACTGGGGTACCGATTTATCGTTTAGAGGAAAAAGAGTCAGAAAGATTAATGAAGATTGAAGAAGAGTTAGGCAAAAAAGTGATCGGACAAGGGGAGGCAATTACCTCTATTGCTCGGTCTGTTCGTCGAGCGCGGGCGGGAATAAAAGAGCCTCGCCGACCGATAGGTTCATTTATTTTTTTAGGTCCTACTGGAGTAGGCAAAACACTTCTTGCTCGAGCGTTAGCGGAGTTTATGTTTGGTAATGAAGAATCGTTAATTCAATTGGATATGAGTGAATATATGGAAAAGTTTAATGTGTCCAGGTTGATTGGGGCTCCTCCAGGGTATGTTGGATTCGAAGAGGGTGGACAGCTTACCGAACGGATAAGAAGAAGACCTTATGCTGTAGTATTATTAGATGAGATTGAAAAAGCCCATCCAGATGTGTTTAATCTGCTTTTACAAATACTGGAAGAGGGGCGGCTAACAGATAGTTATGGCAGAAGAGTTGATTTTAGGAATGTTATTTTATTAATGACTTCCAATGTCGGGGCGGATATTATTCAAAAAAGAGGCTCTTTGGGGTTCAAAGCTATAAGTGAAGATATAAGCTATGAAGATATAAAACAGCTTTTAATGAATGAAGTCAAGAAGACATTTAAGCCAGAGTTTTTGAATCGTTTAGACGAAATTACTGTTTTTCGGCCGCTAAGCAAGAAGGATCTAGAAAAAATAGTAGATAATGAAATTTCTTATGTTAATAGCCGGGTTGCAGAGCAGAATTTTATGATTCAGTTGTCATCAAAAGCCAAGAGTTTTTTCATCGAAAAAGGCTTTGACCCAGTTTTTGGTGCTCGTCCACTTAAAAGGGTAATTCAGAGATTTTTAGAAGATCCGTTAGCTGAAGATATTATTAAAGGGACTTTTTCTCAAAAAATAAAGCAAGGCAGCCAGGAGGGGAAAGGCTTAGTAAAGATAAAAGTAACCCTTAAAGGGGAAAATTTAAAATTTGAATGAGACAGTGGATAGCTGTTTTTCTCGGGATAACTTTTTTATTGATTACGAATAATGCTTTTTCTTTTTCGGAAGACTGTTTAGAAATTAATCTAAACGAGAACCGAATTAAATTAGTGAATTTAAATGTTGGGGGTTATATTGTAAACGGTAATGTCGCTTACAATATAAAAAAAGAAAATGGCTCTTTGCTGATAAACTTAGAAAGTAAAGAAATAAAGTTACTAAATGAAAAAGAGACAGAGAAAAGTATATCCTGGGTAAAATTACGTTTGGTAAAAACAAAAAACATTGTCTTCATAAATCATTTTTCTTCTTCTCAGCTTACAGCCACTGGATTATTGGATTTAGAAAGAGGAGAGTTAAAACTTAATGTTAGTGCAAACTGGCATGAATCTTCAAAATATCTTCAAGGTAATATTAAACTGAAAGCAAAGCTTTGGGGAAGATTCAGCGATTTCTTAACCAGTGGGTCATTGACGGTTAAGAAAGGTTATTACCAGGGTAACGAGTTTGATAATTTACGTATGGATTTTTTTGGAAAATTACCTTTGTTAAATATTACTGACTCAGAAGTTATTCTTTCTGATGGAAGCATCTTGGAGATAGAAGGAAGTTTGAATTTAAGCGACTCCTCTAATATGATGCCGGGTGCAGAGTTCATTGCTCAGAAAATTGTTGTTGATGGCTGGCAATTATTTTCGGCGAAAAAATCAGAGATCGGGCTTAAAAAAAATATTGATGAGAAAATAGGAGTATCCTTGAATGCAGGACGGGAAGAGGAGTGTTCCAGTACATATCCTAAAACAGAATTGCGTTATAACTGGCAAGGAGACAATTTTTTAAAGTTGAGAGTTGACGAAGAAGAAACTACTTTTGGTATTGAAAAAAGAAGGGATTTTTAATGGAACTATTTAATAAAGCGAAGGAGTTATTCCATTATTCCGGAAGCTTGGGATTCTTTATAAAGGATACTCTTAAGTGGACGTTAATAAAGAAAAGAGATGTAAAAACATTATTTAGGGAGATAGTTTTTATTGGCATAGACAGCTTTCCTCTAGTTTCGCTAATCGCTTTTTTTATTGGAATAATTATTGCTTTTCAAAGCGCACATCAACTAAAAATGTTCAATTCAGAAATTCAACTGGCTCCATTGGTAGCTCTATCAATGGTCAGAGAACTAGGACCGGTTATCGGAGCTTTAATTGTCGCAGCTAGAAGTGGAGCGTCAATTACTGCTGGCATTGGCGCGATGAAGATCAGTGAACAGATAGACGCTTTAGAATCTTTTGGCATTGAGCCGATAGATTATCTAGTGGTGCCTAAGTTTATTGCCTTGATAGTGTGTATGCCTATTCTGGTTATTTATGCTGATTTTTTAGGAATATTGGGTGGTTATTTAGTGGGAGCCTTTAAACTTTCGATTCCCTATGCTCTTTATTTTAGGATGACTTTTGATGTTTTAGGGATAAAAGATATTCTTAGTGGGTTTATTAAGAGTATTGCTTTTGGAGGAATAATTGCATTTATTTCTTGTTATGAAGGATTTCGTCCCTTTTCCTCTAAAGATGTTTCTCGGGCGGTTACTCATTCAGTAGTACGTTCTTTTATTTTAATTATTATCTGTGACAGCATACTAACTGCAATTTTTTATTTTAGCTGGATGTAAGATAGTTATAAAAAAAGTATTTTAAGCAAAAGCAATGATAAAAATAAATAATATTTATAAATCTTTTTCCGGGAAGCAAGTTTTAAAAGGAATAAACTTAACAGTTAACAAGGGAGAAACATTTTTATTGATTGGCAGAAGTGGTGCGGGCAAAACAGTTCTTCTTAAAAATATCATTGGATTAATAACTCCTGATTCAGGAAGCATCCATATTGATGGAGTTGATATAACTCAATTAAATAAGCAAAATCTGGAAAAGGTAAGATTGGAATTTGGACTGGTGTTTCAAAGTGGAGCTCTTTTTGATTTTTTAACTGTAAAAGAAAATGTTGGTTTTTTTTTAAAGCAATACACTGATTTGAAAGATTCGCAAATTACAGAAAGAGTACAAGAAACATTAAGTATGGTAGGATTAAAGGGCATTGAAAAACTGTATCCTTATGAATTAAGTGGGGGTATGCAAAAACGAGTAGCAATCGCCCGGGCAATAATTTATAATCCGAAAATTATAATTTATGACGAGCCAACTACTGGCATAGACCCGATTTCGGTTGATAAGATAGTGTCTTTGATTGAAGATCTTCATAAACGACTATCAATTACTTCGTTAGTAGTTACTCATGATTTAGAAGTTGGGTTAAAATTAGCTAATCGTCTCGCTTTTTTATTAGGCGGGAAAATTATTTTTGAAGGTGACACTCAGGATCTACAAACAACAAGTGACCAACGGTTGATACAATTTTTAAAGGGAAGTTCTGGCGGGCCGATTAAGGAAATGGAAGTATAGGTATAATTTTTTGTCTTAGATGAGGAAGGCTATCTTTAGACAATGTTTAAAGTGTAAATATTCAATTAAGTTATTATTTTTCTTAATTTAGTTAAAAGGGGGATAAATGGGAAAAAATTTATGGGATAAAAAAACTAGCTTTATGTATGTAAAAGTAGGAATTTTTTTTCTGACAGCTTTTTTTTTACTATTTATTGCTCTTTTATCAATGCGAAAGGTGGATATTTTTAAGGAAAAATATGTTATTGCTGTTAAGTTTTATTTTGTTGAGGGCTTGCGTCCTTCTTCGCCGGTACGTTTTTGTGGTGTAGATGTTGGGGAAGTAGGCAAGTTAGTTATTCAAAATGAGGAGGGGGGACATTCAGTTAAGGTTTATGCCCGGATAGAAAAAGGAGTAAAAATTCCTAAAGGTTCTTATTTTTTCATTAACAGTTTAAGTTTATTGGGAGAAAAGTATTTAGAGATTGACCCACCTTCTGTATTGACGGGGTATATGAATGCAGGAGACGTTATTGAAGGAATTTCTCCAATTCCGTTGTTTAATGTTTTTGCCAGCTTTAACAAAACAATGAAAGAAGTCAGTGAATTTGTAAAAGAGGGAAAAATAAAAACTTCTTTAGAATCTATTTTTTCAAATACTGAAGACATAACTATGGAATTAAAAGGGTTGGTAAAAGACTTAAAAGATAAGAAAGGAACGATAGGGCGGTTGCTCTATGATGATTCTTTATACCAAGAAACGGAAGAATTTATCCAAGACTTAAAGCAGCATCCCTGGAAATTATTGCATAAACCGAAGAAGTCTCGAGCAAAAAAGAGATAGCTGATAGTAATGTGAAAGTAAAGTGTCGGGTTTAATTGTCGGCTATTGAATATGAGTTATTTATTCAAGCACAACAAGGACAAGCTTTAATTAGGTAGAAGGAACGGTTATGTTTTATTGCGGAGAATGTGGTTATAAATCAATTAAATGGGTAGGTAAATGTCCGCTTTGCCAAGGCTGGGAGACTTTTATTCGGGAGAGCGATAGCCCTCAGAAAGAAATTGGGAGTAAATCTCCTCCTTGTTTACTGAGAGATGTCGAAAAAAAAGGAATTAAGAGAATTTCTACCGGATTAGATGAGCTCAATCGTATTTTAGGGGGAGGATTAGTTGAGGGTGAAATAATTTTAGTGGGAGGTCCTCCAGGAGTAGGTAAATCTACGCTTCTTTTGGATGTTGCTCGTCGACTTACAACTAAAGGAAAAACTCTTTATGTAAGCGCTGAGGAATCTCCCCGGCAAATTGCAATAAGAGCACAACGCTTAGGAGAAAAAACATTTGAAAATGTTTACATTGCGGGGGAAGATAATGCTGAAAATGTTTTTGAATATATTAAGCAAGAAAATTTTAAATTTGTAATTATTGATTCTATTCAAGTGGTGCATATTTCAAGTTGTGAGGGAGCAAAAGGAAGTGTTTCTCAAATTCGGGGGTGCGCTGATTATTTTACCAGGATTGCTAAAGCAATGGACGTGATTATTTTTTTAGTAGGACATGTCACTAAGGATGGGGTAATTGCTGGGCCGAAATTATTAGAACATATTGTAGACAGTGTTCTTTATTTTGAAGGTGAAAGCTTATCAAATTACCGGATTTTACGGTCAATAAAAAATAGATTTGGTCCAACAGGAGATATTGCAGTGTTTGAGATGAAGTCTTCAGGACTGGTCGAAGTCAAAAAAATTACTGATATCTTCTTACCACACAAGGATGAATCTCTACCGGGAAGTTGTGTCATTTGTGCAATTGAGGGGTTGAGACCGATATTGATTGAATTGCAATCTTTGGTTAGTAAGGCGAGTTTTGGTACTGTCAGAAGAAGAAGCTTGGGTTTTGATTTTAATCGCTTTTCGCTTCTGGTTGCAATTATTGAAAAAAGAATAAAGATTTCCTTATCTAGCCAAGATATTTTTTTAAGCGTTGCCGGAGGACTAAAAATAAATGATCCAGCGGCAGATTTAGGAGCGGTTATGGCGATAATTTCTAGCTTTAAAGATAAAAGTAATCCGCAAAGCATGGTATCTATTGGAGAAGTGGGTTTAGCCGGGGAAATCAGGAGAGTTAATAATATTAATCTAAGGCTGAAAGAAGTAGAAAGAGGTAACTTTGAATTTTGTATTATTCCAAAGTCAAACTTAAAGGAGGTAGATAAACGGTTTAAATTTAAAATCAGAGGCTTTTCTTCTTTAAAAGATGTTATCAACGAAGTGTTCAAGTAGAATCTTGGGATGTTTTATTCTACAGTGATTTCGGGTAGGCATAGTATAAGTATATCCGAATAATTATATTTAGGAGGAATATTATGAGGGGATTAATTTTTTTGAGGATATTGTTTGTTTTTATCTTTGCTAGTATTGGTTATTCTTTAGGTGGAGATAATGCGCTTATCTTTGCTAGTATTGGTTTAGTCTTTGGCATGGGAATTGTTTTTTTTGAGGCTTTTGCTCGTAAGGTTTCTTTGAAAGGATTATCTAGCGCAGTATTTGGGATAGTGTTAGGTTTAATAATTACTTGGATATTTTCCAAAACGTTGAATCAATTTTCTTTTCCGGAAGGGTTCGATAATATCATCAATACTATTAAATTGTTTGTTACGTTTATTTTTGTGTACCTAGGCCTTACATTAGGAATCAAAGGCAAGGACGATTTTTGTTTAGTTATTCCATATGTTAAGTTTAAACGCCAGGATTTAAGAGAAGAATCCATAATTATTGATACTAGTAGTATCATTGACGGAAGGATATTGGATATTGTAAAAACAAAATTTATCGAGGCGAAATTTGTTGTTCCTCGATTTGTCCTTAATGAACTACATGCTTTGGCTGATTCTACTGATCATATGAAGCGTCAAAAAGGAAAACGAGGGATAGAAATTCTCCATTCACTAAAAAAAGAGCCAAACATTGAAGTAGAAGTCCAAGATGCTGATGTAGATAGCGTAAAAAGTGTGGATGAAAAAATAATTAGGTTGGCCCAATATTCAGATGCTCGAGTACTAACTACTGATTATAATTTAAATAGGATTGCTCAACTTCAAGGAGTAACGGTTTTGAATATTAATGATTTAGCTAATGCTTTAAAGCCGACGTTTATTGCCGGACAGCAATTTAATTTAAAATTAATCAAGGAAGGAAAAGAGCACAATCAGGCCCTAGGATATTTAGAAGACGGAACAATGGTGGTTGTTGAAAATGCTCGGAAACATATTAGCCGTAATGTTGCAGTTGAGGTAACTTCTATATTGCAAAGTTCAAGCGGACGGATAGTGTTTACTAAAATGGTGCAGTAAGTTTTATATGCTTTACAGGAGCAACATGAACCTTCTATAAGCATTTAATTATGAAAGTTGCAGCAATAATAGTTTGTGCCGGAAGAGGAAAAAGGTTGAAAGGCCCAGATAAAGCACTTTTAGACATTGGTGATGGACCGCTTTTTTCTTATAGCGTCAAATTATTCAAAGGAATTAGGCAAATTGAACAAATAATTTTAGTTTTAAGGAAAGAGAATTTTAAAATAGCGGAAAAATATATTTTAGGTGGACGTATCACGTTAACAAAAGGGGGGCCAAAAAGAAAAGACTCCGTATTTAATGGTTTGTCGGCTCTAAAGCCGGAAATAGATTATGTGCTGATTCATGATGCGGCAAGACCGTTTGCAAGCAAGAAAGTAATCTTACGCATTTTAAAAGAGCTAAAAAAATACCCAGGAGTTATTTGTGCTATGAATCCTGTGGATACTGTTAAATCTATAGATGGTAATTTTATCAAAAAAACACTTAACCGAGATAGCATAATCTTGGCACAAACTCCTCAAGGATTTAGAAGAAAAATAATCTGTAAAGCCTACAATCAATTTAAGCACAAAAAGTTTACTGACGATGCGCAGCTTTTAGAATTATCTGGGCATAAGGTAAAGTATGTTAAAGGTGAATCTGGCAATTTTAAAATAACCTATTTTCCTGATTTTCTATTGTCTAAGCAGATTTTTGCTAAGAAAAAACATTATAAATCTGGTTTGGGGTTTGATGTGCACAAAATAAGTCGTCGGAAAAAAGATTTAATTTTAGGAGGCGTGAAAATTCCTTGTTTGTTTAGCTTGGAGGCAATTTCTGATGGCGATGTGGTACTACACGCTTTAAGCGACGGATTGTGCGGCGCGTGCAATTTAGGAGATATTGGCGATTACTTTCCTCCGGAAGCAAAAGAATCAAAAGGTATTAACAGCTGTAATATTTTAAAATTTATATTGAATAAGCTTCACAATAAGTATAGTATTGAAAATATTGACATTACTATTGTAGCTGAAAAACCTCGTCTTGTTTCTTATAAAAAAGAAATAACTGATTCTCTAAGGAGCATTTTAAATATTACAATGGTAAATGTAAAGATTAAGTCAAAAGAAGGTTTGGATATTTTGGGAGGAAAAAACAGTATTAGTTGTTTTGCTAATGTCTTGGTAAGTGGCAATAAAAAATAAAATAAATAAATGGATAAGCAGAAAATAGTGGTTTACAATTCCTTAACCAGGAAAAAAGAAGAGTTTTTCCCAATTGATGATAAACAAATTCGCATGTATACTTGTGGAGTTACGGTATACGATGATTGTCATATAGGGCATGCTCGTAGTCTTTATGTATTTGATGTTATTCGTAAATATTTTGAATATCGTAAATTTAAAGTTAACTTTGTGAGAAATATAACAGATATTGATGATAAGATTGTCAACCGTGCTAAACAACTAAATGTTAGTTGGGAAAAACTATCGGCTAAATATATCAAAAGATATCAAGAAGACCTAAAAACCCTAGGCGTAAGTAGTAATCATGATGGAGTCGAAGAAGAGCCTCGAGCTACCAATAATATTCAGGAAATGATTGATTTTATTAGCGATTTAATTTGTAAAGGATATGCTTACTGTGCGGAAAATGGTGTTTATTTTCGAGTCAGAAAATTTGATAAATATGGAGAATTATCTGGCCAGAATACCAATCAAATGTATAACAATATTCGGATAGAAGCTGACACTCAAAAAGAAGATCCTCTTGATTTTGCTCTCTGGAAAAAAAGTAAGGAAGGAGAGCCTTTCTGGGATAGCCCTTGGGGGGCAGGCAGGCCTGGTTGGCATATTGAGTGTTCAGCTATGAGCCAAAAATATCTTAGAGCAGAAACACTAGATATCCATGGAGGAGGAAGAGATTTAATATTTCCCCACCATGAAAATGAAAAAGCGCAAAGTGAAGCAAGAACTGGTAAATCTTTTGCTAACTATTGGATTCACCATGGGCTGCTAACGATTAACGGTCAGAAGATGTCTAAATCATTAGGTAATTTTATTACAATAAAAGACTTTATGAATAAATATCAAGACGCGGATATTTTGAAATTATTTTTTCTCTCGACACACTACTCACATTCTATAGATTATACAGAAGTAAAGATTAACGAAGCAAAGAAACAACGGAAAATTTTTAATGAATTTTTTGATAAAGTGCATCTACGTGTTTTAAAGCCAGAAGGAAAAAATAATCCATTCTCTGAGAAGGATAAAACATGGATAGACGATATTTGTGCCAAGTTCAGAAAAGCTATGAATGATAATTTTAATACTCCACAGGCTTTAGGATATTTGTTTGAGCTAATTGATGCTGGGAATGGTTTCATTTCCTCTGATAAGCAAGACGCGAGTCTTTATGTTGTAACGAAAATAGAAGAATTTTTTAGTATTTTAGGGCTGCGGGTGAAACCACATATTACTATGCCGCAAGACGTGGAGAAGCTCATTTGCAAGAGAGATGAAGCTAGAAAACGAAAGGACTTTAAACAGTCAGATGAGATACGGAAAGAAATTGAGTTGCTCGGATATTTGGTTGTAGATACCAGTAGCACTATAAGACTTATTGAAAAGGAGCCGGATGAGCTATAAGAGCAGAAATAAAAGACAAGCTTTATTTATTACAGTTGAAGGGTTAGAAGGAAGCGGAAAGAGCAGTGTTATTAAATATATTTATGGTTTGCTTAAAGAAAAAAAATTTAAAGTAAATGTGTATCGAGAACCTGGGTCAACTAAAATCGGAGAAAAAATTAGAAAAATATTATTGGATAACAAGAACAAGAAATTATCTTCTCATACGGAGCTTCTCTTGTATCTGGCTTCCAGAACACAACTCATCGAAGAGAAGATCAAAATTGATATGAAGAGATATGATTTTATAATCTGTGATAGATTTTTTGATTCAACGCTTGTTTATCAAGGGGTTGCTCTAAATCTAGGTAAAATAACTGAAGAAGCAGTAAAATTATTCTCGTTGGGAGTAAGTCCGGACTTAACATTTTTTTTAGACACTCCGGTCGAGGATGGATTAGCGCGTTTAACGACTAAAGATCGAATTGAATCACGGCCGCTAGATTTTCATAAAAGATTACGTGTAGGTTATTTAAGGATTGCTAAAAAATATCCGAAAAGAGTAATCAAGGTAAACGCGAAAGGAAATTTGCCAGAAATCTATAAAAGAGTAAAGGTGTTGTTGGATGATTTTATTGTTCGGAAGCTAAAGCAAGGAAATATCGATAAGCTGTAAAAAAATGGATATTCTGAACTATTTTAGCATTTTAAAAGATCAGGAAACTATAGGGTCTTCTTATCTGTTTGTGGGTGGCGATTTTTTATTAGTTCAAGATGTATTCAGAACTATTAATTGCCAGAAGGAGAAAAATTTTTGTGGTATTTGCTGGGATTGTAAAAAAATAAAAGAGATGAACCATCCGGACTTGTTTATTGTCGAGCCGGAAGGGATGACAACTAAAATTTCTGCTATACGTGGAATAAATCAGTTTCTTTCTTTGAAAAGTTTTCGAGCGCCGTACAAAATAGTAATTATTAAAGATGGGTTGAGTTTGTCGACAGACGCAGCAAATGCTTTCTTAAAAACATTGGAAGAACCACCACATAATTCGTTTATTGCTATTTGTACTCCCAAGATAGAAGGGCTCCTGCCAACAATAGTGTCTCGTTGTCGGAAGATTTTTCTTCCTTGCGCTGGCAACAGCAGCGGTTTTACTAATTCACTAGATGTCATTGATTTTGTAAATGGAAAAAAGATGGAGTTTAGAGATCGCCGTAAATTTTCTGTTTTTCTCTGGGAATTTATTCTATTTTTACGCGGCACATTAACAAATAAAGCTGGGTACCAAAAGGGAGCTAACGGACTTTGTAAATATCCTGAATCTTGGAAATTTTATAGTGTAAAACAAATTTCTTGTATGCTAAAAAATGCTTTGAGAATTTATGAATCACGCGGTAACATTAATATAAATTTGGCATTAGAATTGATAAGAGCAGAGTTTTAATATTTATGGTAGAGGTAATAAGGAAAAAATAGGAATATAATTTTAAAATGGAGACAAACATGAAAACAATATTAGTACGATTGAGAGAGTCTGGTCAAATGATTGCTTATCGAGTGAATGACGATGTCAACCTTCATGACTCTGTTATAGTAGAGGCAGATAGAGGCGTTGACTATGGAGAGGTTATCAAAGTTTGTAGGGCTGATTTTGGGACTGACAAACAGGATGGCAAGATCAAGGTTTCTAAAAGCATTATTCGTAAAGCTTCCTCAGAGGATTTAAAGCAAATAAAGTCTAATAAACAGGAAGCAAAAGATGCTGCTAAATTATGTTCACGTAAAATAAAAGAATATAAATTAGCAATGAAATTAGTAGATTCTGAGTATTCTTTTGATAAAAAGAAAATTGTTTTTTATTTTACTTCTGAAGAAAGGGTTGATTTCCGGGAGTTAGTTAAAGAATTAGCAAAAGTATTTAAAATTAGAATAGAAATGCGCCAAGTGGGAGTAAGGGACGAAGCAAAGCTTTTTGGAGGGGTTGGCCCTTGTGGGCAGACACTATGTTGTGTCCGGTTTTTAAAGAGCTTTGAGCCAGTGAGCATGAAAATGGCTAAATTGCAGAGATTATCCTTAAGCTCAGGAAAGATTTCCGGAATTTGTGGAAGGTTAATGTGTTGTTTATTCTATGAGTATAAGAATTATCGAGAATTATCAAAAGGCCTTCCCAAGGAAGGGCAAACCATAGCAACACCCCAAGGCAAAGGTAGAGTGATATCTGTTAATGTTTTGAAAAGAACAATTTGTGTTGAGCTAGAAGATGGAAGGATGGAGAAAATATCATTCAATAATGAGTAAGTTCTATATTACAACCCCATTATATTATGTAAATGCCAGCCCGCATATCGGTCATGCGTATACAAATGTTATTGCTGATTGTTTATCTCGCTTTAAAAAGACATGTGGTGATCAAGTTTTTTTTCTAACTGGAACTGATGAGCACGGAGAGAAAGTGAAAAAGATGGCTCAAGCTTCTGGCAAAGATATTGTCGAGTTTACAGAAGAGAAGTCATTGGTGTTTAAAGATTTATGGAAAACACTTAATATATCTTATGATTATTTTATTCGGACTACGTTTCCATTTCATGAACAAGTTGTTCGGGAGACAATTAATTTTTTGTTTCAAAAAGGCGATATATACAAGGAAAAATACAAAGGATTTTATTGCACTCCCTGTGAATCATTTTGGACTAATTCTCAATTGTCGGATAAGAAAAATTGTCCTGATTGCAAGAGAGGTTTAGAATTAATTGAGGAAGAAAATTATTTTTTCCGGCTTTCTAAATATCAAGATTGGTTGATAAAACATCTTATTGACAATCCTAATTTTGTAAGGCCAAGCACGAGGTACAATGAGGTTGTTTCTTTTTTAAAAATGAACAAGCTGGATGATCTATGCATATCTCGTCCCAAAAAACGTTTATCTTGGGGAATTAATTTTCCACTAGATGATAATTATGTTGTTTATGTTTGGTTTGATGCATTGCTTAACTATGTCAGTGGTGCTGGTTTTAAAACTGATGATAAAAAATTTAGTCAATTATGGCCAGCAGATATTCATCTTATGGCAAAGGACATTTTAAGGCATCATGCTATTTTTTGGCCAATTATTTTAAAAGCATTAGAGCTAAAAATTCCTAAGATGATTTTTGCCCATGGTTGGTGGAAGAAGGATGAAGCGAAGATGTCCAAGTCAATAGGGAATATTGTTGACCCGAATGATTTGGTTAAGATAATTGGAGCAGATGCAGTAAGATATTTTTTGTTACGGGAAATTTCTGTAGGGTCAGATGGAAATTTTTCTTGGCCGGCAATTATTAATCGGGTAAATAGTGATTTAGCGAATGATTTAGGCAATTTAGTGTATCGGACGCTTAATATGGCAGAAAAATATTTTAATGGAGTAATTGTTTCTGAAATATGTGATATTCCTCCTGTATTTGAAAAAACCATCAATAGTCTACACTCACAATATATCGGGCATATGAATAATAGCCAACTATCATTAGCGCTTGAGCGTGTATTTGAATTTATCGGTATAATGAATAAATATATTGAAGACTCTAAACCCTGGATTCTCTGGCGGGAGAAGAAGGAAATGCAGATTAAATATTTTCTTTTTTCTTTGTTGGAGGGAATTCGTATTGTTTCTTTATATCTTTATCCATTCATTCCTCAAACTGCTAACTCTATTAATCGACAATTGGGGCTCAAAGAAGATAATTTTAATTTCCAAGATATCGCCTGGGGGACAGTTAAAAGCTTTACAGTTAAAAAAGAATCTCCACTTTTTCCTCGCGTTGAACAAGAGAAAGAGTAAAAAATGTTGATTGACGCGCATTGTCATTTTAATTCACTTTCTAAAGATAAGATACACCAGGTTGCCTCTGCTTGTTCAGAAAACTATTGGTTTATTGATTCCAGTATTGACAAAAAGAGCTCTCAAATTTCTTTGGAAATATCTGGTAAATATGATTTCATTTATTCCTCTTTAGGGTTTCACCCTTTTAGCTTAGAACAATATACTTCTCAGGATATTAATGATTATCAAAAGATGGTTTCAAATAATAAAAAAATTATAGCTATCGGGGAAATTGGCTTGGACTATAAAGCTAAAACTTCCCTAAGAAAACAAGAAGAAACTTTAAAAGATTTTCTTCAGTTAGCAAAAAAAAATAATTTAGCGATAGTTATTCATAATCGGCTAGAGCTTTTTGAAAAAAGAGAAGACTTGCGAATATTAAATATTTTAGATAGTGTGGTTTTCAATTATCCAAAGGTTATGTTCCATTGTTTTTCTTATTCTCCTGATTTTTTACAGGAAGCTATCAAACGCAAAGTATTCATTTCGTTTTCGCTTAATATTTTAAGAAACAACAAAAATATTATTGCTTCTTTAAAACAATGTCCATTAAACAAGCTTATCCTAGAAACTGATTCTCCGTATATGCGAATTAACAATTTGCCTTCTAGTCCGTTGAACATTTCTGAAGTCTATTCTCATGTTGCTTCAGTTCGAAGTATCAAAGAAGAAGATTTAGAGGATACAGTGCTTAGTAATATTAATAGTTTATTTTTTAAGGAAAAAGGGGCAGAATAGATATTGGTTATGATGGTATCTAAAGTTAGGTGGGAGTCCTTATGGCTAATATGATAAAATAAGTTGATTCGTTCTTTAGTCTGAAATATTGTGCTATGAATAAAAAAAGAAAAAACACTAAAGACTCCCAATCATTAAGGATGGTTCTTCAGGAATTAAACGATAATCCTTATCGTCAGTTCAAGGTTGCTTTTTGTTTAACGAGCTTGATACCGTTTTTGGTATTTTTTTATCTTTTAGTTGGAAGAATTGGTACTTTTGATGTTTTAACTGGCAATATTGGCTGGATATTGGGAATAACTGTTTTTATTGTGGTTTGTGGCTTTTATTTTGGCTATATAATCATTAAAAAGATTTTAAAGCGAGTTATATTTTATGCGATAAAAGCAAAACGTAGTGATCAGTTAAAGTCGGTGTTTGTTGCTTCTGTTTCCCATGAGTTAAAAAATCCCCTTTCGATAATTAAAATGAACCTTTTCAATATGCTAAAAGGCTTAGCTGGAGAGATAAATAATGAACAGAGAAGGATAGTTGAGCTTTGTCGCAATGTAACTGATCGGATGAGTTGTTTAGTCAATAACCTTTTAGATTTGCACAAGATTGAAGTAGGAATGGTTGAAATAAGAAGAGAGCTTTGTGATTTTACGAATATTTTGGAGACACAGGTACGTGAGCTTGAAAGTGGAATTAAAAAGAAAAATATAAAATTGGTTAAAAATTTAGTTACAAGTAATTTATTCATGTGGTTAGATGGGGATAAGATTACCCAGGTGGTTAATAATATTTTAGGAAATGCTGTCAAATATACACCGGAAGGTGGCAGGATTACATTAAATGTCACTTGTAATCAGGAATTAGTTCGGTTAGAATGTGCAGATAGTGGCTCAGGAATACCGGCAGACAAAACAGAAAAAATATTCGATAAGTTTGAAAGAATTGGTAGTTTAGAAGAAGGTACTGGGTTAGGTTTAGCAATAGCTAAAGATATTGTTGAGTTGCATAAGGGAAGAATTTGGGTTGAAAGCCTTCTTGGTAAAGGCAGTAACTTTATTGTGGTTTTGCCGCGTAACTTAAGACGGACTAAAAAAGAGAACAATGCAGGCGGACAAGAGTAGAAAAATATTAATCATTGAAGACGAAGAAGAATTAGCTTTTGGGTTGGCTATTTTTTTAAAATCACGGGGGTACTCAGTGGTGATTGCTAACGATAGCTTGCACGGAATAAGTTTGTCTCACAAAGAAGATGTAGACTTTGTGATTTTGGATTTAGGGCTTCCGGCCGGCGGTGGTTTATTCGTTTTAGAAAATTTAAAAAGATCAGTCGATACTATTAATATACCTGTTGTAATCGTGACTGCTAGCCAAGATCAAGAAGCCCAGAAAAAGGCTTTTAAGCTAGGAATAGAAGCTTATTTACAAAAGCCTTTTGAGCCTGAGGACATATTAAGTTATATTGAAAAAGCTATTGGCAAGAATAATCCTTCTTTTTAAAAAATAAAATAATGCGTGCTTTAAAATTCAAGGACAACCGTCTTTTTTATTTAGATCAAGCTCAGCTTCCTTTAAAGGAGATTTGGCGGGAGTGTAAAAGCTTAGAAGTCGGATTTGATGCGATAAAAAAATTAAAAGTACGCGGAGCTCCATTAATCGGTGTATTTGCAGCGTATTGCGTCTGCATACATTTACATAATTTATCGCAAGAGAAAACTAAATTTCTAAAAGAAATAAAACATTGCTTAAAATATTTAAAATTCTGCCGACCTACAGCTGTCAATTTATCTTGGGCTTTGTCTAGATTAGAAAAAATAATTTATGCTAATCAAAAACAAAGCTTATCAGAAATAAAAAAAGAAATTTTGAATGAGGCAAAAAAAATACATAGAGAAGATATTTATCTGTGCAATAAGATGGCGGATTATGGTGTTGAACTTATTTCTAAAGGAGATAGAATACTAACCCATTGTAACGCTGGGTTTTTAGCTACTTCTGGAGAAGGAACTGCTTTGGCGGTGATATTTAAAGCAAAGAAAGTTTATCAAAATATCAAAGTCTACATGGGCGAAACACGCCCTTTGTTACAGGGAGCTCGCTTAACTGCCTGGGAAATGCTTAAGAAAAAAATACCGGCAGTTTTGATTTGTGACAATATGGCTGCGCATTTTATGCAGCAAGGGTGTATTGATAAGATTTTTGTCGGAGCTGATAGAATTGCTGCCAATGGTGATGCAGCAAATAAGATTGGCACTTATAGCTTAGCAGTTTTAGCTAAGTATCACAAAATACCGTTTTATATAGTTGCTCCCTTTAGCACTTTTGATTTAGGTTTATCTACGGGAAAACTTATTCCGATTGAGCAACGTGACCCTGAAGAAGTTAGCAGAGTAATGAATACATTGCAAATAGCCCATCATCGAGTAAAATCTGCAAATCCCGCCTTTGATGTTACTCCGAACAAGCTAATTACGGCGATAGTTAGTGACAAGGGAATAATCCTTCCGCCGTTTAAAAAAAATATTGCCAAGGTAATTAAAGAGTAATTTTTTCTTAGATTATCTCAGATACGCTTAGTGGCAATTGATTGGATTTTGAATTACAGCAGAAATAAATTTTTTAATAAAGTGTCGTGTTTTTAAAATTTTTGCAATTTACGCCCGGAATATTTGTAATAAAAAATTGTAGCTATTTAGATGGATAGAAGATGCTTGATAGTTGCTCTTAAGTATCTTATAATGGCAGAAAATATAGGTTCCTTTACTACTGTACTGGGAATAAACTATCATAAAAAAATTATTATATTTAAGGTGAGAGCTCAGTTTGTATAGATTAGGTTATCAAAAGTGAAGCTAAAAGAGAAAGACTTAAAATTTAGGATCAACAGTGATTCTGTAGCTTGCACAATTGCGTATGGAAAGGTTTTTGCTAAAACCCTGAAGGAGAAAGATGTAATTATCCTTGAAGGAAATTTAGGCGGCGGGAAGACCGTGTTTACTAAAGGGGTATTAAGCGGGCTTGGTTATAAAGGAAGAGTACAGAGTCCATCATTTACTTTGATTCGGAAATACAAAGTAAACAGTCTCGAGGTTTATCATCTTGATTTGTACCGCTTAAAATTAAAGGATATGTTTAATCTGGGAATAGATGATTTTTTGTATACTCAAAAGACAATAACATTAGTTGAATGGGGAGGGAAGATAAAACAAGATTTAGACAGATACTTAAAAATAGAGTTTTTATTTTTAACTGAAAGTAGCCGGCAGATTAGCTTTTATGCGAAAGGCTATTCTCAAAAAGAAATTAATTTAATAAAAGGAACCAAACATGCAGTTGTTGGCTATTGATGCTTCAAGTGAAAATATTTCTGTTTGTATTAGGCGCAACGAAAAAGAACTAATTAATATTAACCGGCGGATAAAATTTGGGGCTTCCAAGCTGATAAGTTTTATTGATCAGAGCCTAAAGAAAACACACTTAGAACTGGAAGATTTTGATGCATTTATAATTGGCAAAGGTCCGGGGTCATTTACGGGTTTGAGAATATCTTTTAGTGTGATTAAGGCATTTACGATGGTCTTGGGTAAGCCGGTTATTGGGGTAGGTAGTTTTTTTTCCTGCGCTTATCCCTTGAGAAAGGTAGCAGAAAAGGTAGCAGTTGTCTCTGATGCTCGAAGAGGGCTGTATTATTTGGCACTATATAAGAGTAAAGGAAAAGTGTTTAAAAAAGATGGCAAAGAAAGGTTAGCTACGATAGAGGATATTTTGAAAATAGGAAGAGAATATCTTTTTGTTACTTACGACTCTAAGCTGAGAACACAGATTTTAAAACTCAAGTCAAATATTAAGTTTTATTCTCGGGATGTGTATCCTCAGGCGAAATATCTTTTACCAGAGGCAGAAAAGTGTTATGCCGAAGGTAAGTTTATTCCAATCGAAAAGCTTAAACCACTATATTTGCATCCTAAAACATGCCAGATAAGGAGATAGCTTTATGATTAGGCCGTTGTGGATAGATGTGGATTTAAGAGCTTTAAGGGGTAATTTTAAGGCTATTAAGAATTATGTGGGGCCGAAGATTAAAATTGCTGTTACGATAAAACAGAATGCTTATGGTTATGGGTTTCTCCCGGTAGCCAGAGAATTGGCTGGTCAGGGAGTTGATTTCTTCGGAGTAGGAAGTTTAGAGGAGGCGATTACTTTAAGGAAAGATGGGTTTAAAGGAGCAATACTTGTGCTAAGCTCTATATTGGATGAATTTGCTAGTATTTTCATTCAAAATGACATTACTCCAACCGTAGTTGATTTAAAATTTGCCCAAAAATTAGATAAAGAGGCAAAAAAGAATAATAAAGTCATCTCGGTACATATAAAGGTCGATACTGGTATGGGCCGGCTGGGTTTTGATTGCCAGAAGTCAGAGGATTTTATTAAACAAGTAGCGGAATTAAAAAATGTTTACCCGGAAGGTATTTATACTCATTTTTCTTCTGCGGAAAGCGATCCTGAGTTTACCAATTTTCAAATCGAACAGTTCAATAAACTAATCGCAAAACTTAAGAAAAAAAATATTAACTTTAAATTTTCTCATTGTGCAAATAGTGTAGGGATACTTAATTATCAGAATGTCCACTTTAATATGGTTAGACCCGGAATTGCTTTATTCGGAGTTAATTTTTTAAGGAATGCCAATTTAAAGTTTAAGCCGGTTTTGAGTCTAAAAGCGAAAGTTATTTTTGTAAAAAGTGTGCCTAAAGGAAGCGGAGTAAGCTATGGGCGGACGTATATTGCTTCTGAGCCAACAAATATTGCTACTATTTCTATAGGTTATGCTGACGGTTATCCATGGTCTCTATCTAATCGGGCCAAAGTAATTATTAAAAATAAGTTTTACAAGGTGGCTGGGCGAATTTGTATGGATCATACCATGGTAGATTTAGGAAAAACAACGTTGGTCAAACCGGGAGATGAAGTGGTTTTGATCGGGAAAAGCAAAAATTTAAAAATAGCTGTCAATGATTTAGCATGTTGGGCTCAAACTATTCCTTATGAAATAATTAGCCGGCTTTCATTAAAAATACCCCGCGTTTATAAATTTGCCTCTGCTTAGCTTATGTTTAGCGTTGAGTGTATAAAGTGTTGGTACTTTTGCAATTACTTAATCAGCAGAAGGCCAGTTATTCCTATAGTTAAAAAGAATAACGGAGTAAGCCAGACGCTAAAGAAAGGAAGGAGTATTCCTGATTTGCCTAAAGCGATACTAAACGAAAATAATACGTAATAAATAAATCCAAAAATAAATCCTACCCCCAAGGAAGAAAGTGCCACTTTGCGTTTTTTTATTTCTAAAGCTAGAGGAAGAATGCCGATGATTAAGAAAAAATGTGAAAATGGTTCAGCTATTTTCCGATAGTAATCAATAATCAAATTAGACAGAAAACTTCCAGCATTTATTTGCTTCAGCCTGTAGATTTCCCTTTTTAGTGTATTCAATGAATAAAATTGTGAAAAGATACTTTGCTTTAGTAGCAATTCTTTAGGTTTTTCTCTTAAGTCAATTTTTTTTGTTTTCAAATTTATGGGGATATCCAACAATTCTCCTTGCTTGTCAATGTTATATTCCATTACATTTTTACCAACCCAAGAGTCATTTTCAAATACAATTCTTTTGCATATTATTTTTTTAACGATTGTTTGATTTTTTCCTTCTTGGAAGACCATTACATTTGTAAGAGTTTTTTTCGAAGGAGAAAATGTCTCAGCGAAGATAATCATATTTCCGGAAGTAAAGGCAATATTTTTTTCTTCTGTTTTGGTGTTTGTTTGTTTATGCAAGAATTGTTCTTTTATTTCTTCGGCTTTTCTTTGTGAATGAATGAGTGTTTTTTCTTGGAGAAAAAATATGAATATTGAAACAAATAAGGCAAAAAATAATGCGGGTGCGGCAATTCTCAAAACGCTTAAACCGGAAGCCCGGATGCTAATAATTTCATTGTTTTTATTTAATTCACCAAATGTGTAAAGGGTGCTGATGAGCAATGCCAGAGGGCTAACTTGAAGAATAATCAATGGTATAGAGTATAGATAGTATTGGATAATTTTTAAAAATGAAGGCTTTGTTTCCAGAATATTTTCAAGGTTCGAAAATAAGTCAATTATAAAATAAAGACCAATAAATATTAAAGCTATAAATATATAGCTGTAAATTATGTTTTTTAGTAGGTATTTATCGAAAATGCGCATTTTTCAAGAGGAGAAAACCTCCAATAGAGCCAATTATTAAATTGGGAAGCCACATGCCTAGAAAAGGAGAAATCAAACGATAGTCAATAAGCGTTTCACCGAGAATAAATAGCAAGTAGTAGGAGATTGCGGCTACAAAAGCAATAACAAAATTAATTGATTTTTCCCGATGTTTTACTACCAAGGATATTCCAAATCCTAAAATGACAAAAGTAATTACTGAGAAAGAAAAGCTGATTCTTTTGTGGAATTCTGCTTGTAATTCTGTTGGGTCAACATTTAGTTTTTTTAGGTGTTTTATTTTTTTCCGTAGTTCCTTTAATCTCATATCCGAAGGTTTTTTGTTGATGCTTACTTGTTCTTTCTTTTGAATCGGAATATCCATAAAAAATACTTTAAAATTAAGACGGTAAAGTTCGGTTTTGTTTTTGGCGACTGTTTCATCCCGGAATCCGTCTTCTAGCTTTATTGTCAATATGTCGTTTTCAATTACAAATTCACCTTCCTTAGCGAATATTGTTTTAGTGCTTCCTTGTTTTTCGTCTAGCTCATAAATATAAACATTTTTGAGTTTGTTTCCATTTTTATCTGTTACATATAGAATGTAGTTTTCGAAATGATCTAAAAATATTCCTGGCTCAATAAACGCAGAAATATTTTTAGAATAAATATTTTTCATTTGACTACGATAACGATAGTGAAAGTCAGGAATGAATTGGTCGTTGAGAATAAAAAGGAGCAGGGAAAACATAGCTCCGATTATTAAAAAAATATTTAAAATTCTAAACAAAGATATTCCGGCAACGCGGATAGCAGTAATTTCGTTATCAGCTATTAATCTTCCCATTACTAGCAGCACACCCAACAAAAAAGAAAGAGGTATTGTAAAGCCTAAAAGATAGGGAACAAAAAAGGAGAATATTTTTAAAGCATCAATGGCATTGACGCCCTTGCGGATAACCATATCTGATATCTTCATCAGGTTCCCCATGAACATTACCATGCTAAGGATTAATAAGGAAAATATGGAAACAGAAACGAAATCTTTAATTATGTGGGTTCTGAGTATTTTCATTGTTGGTTATTGTTTTTGATAAAGTTATTACTGTTATTATTTTGGCCCCATTTTCTTTTAAAACTTGCGAGCAAGAATTAATTGTTGCTCCGGTAGTAAAGACATCATCGATAAGAATAATATTTCTATTTTTGAGTTCCTTTGCTATCCTAAATATCCCTTCTACATTTTTTTGTCTTTTTTGTCTTTTAAATTTTGTTTGAGAAGGTCTAAATTCAGTAACGCTTATTATATCATCACTTAACGGAATTTTAAAATAATTTGACAGCAACTTAGCTAAGAGAAGAGATTGGTTGTATCCCCGTGCTTTTAGTTGGTGTTTATGAAGAGGCACGGGCACTATGCCGTCATAATTACTGCCATTGAACCCGATTTTTGTTAAGTGACTTATCATTAATTGGGAAAATAGGTTTTTAAGGTAATCAAGATTGTGGTATTTAAATGAATGGATTAATGTGGGCATTGGCTCTTGATAAGCTGTAATGCTTATCAGATTTGAGTAGTAAATTATTTTTTTAGAGCATCTCTTGCAAGGTGTTATTCTATAATGGAAAAGTTTTCTGAAACAATATGGGCAACGCGGAGGATACAGCAAAATTATTTTTTCTTTGCATTCTCGACACAAATAATTTTTGGGTATTTTTTTCTTACAGTATGCGCAGAGGCACGGGAAAAATATATTTTTGATTGCCGAAATATAGTTAATAGCCAACATGTTTGTATTTTAAAGAGTTTTCATTCTGTTGCAAGACAAATAAATCATGCTATTATTGTATTTTGGATCTAAGATTTTTAATTATTTTAGACTATAATTGATTTATCTATTCTTATTTTCTTATTTGTAGTATAATAAATTTTATATTTAGCAAAACTATTTAAATAATTAAAATGATTTTTTTTACGATAGGCGCAAGCTTAATCTATTGGTTATTTTCTGCATCAGTAAACTATTTTGTTTTATCCAATAAGACTTTCCTGAACGAAATTTTCAATCCTAACCTTGAAGAAGTTATAACTCGTTTGACGGCAGTTTTTTTCTTAATTATGTCTTGTGCATATTCTCGGGTTATTTTTAATAAACGGCGGAGTATTGAAAAGCAGTTAAATGATGACTATGATTTAATTCCGTTAGTTTTGGATAAAATTAATTCACTGGTAGCAGTTTTTGATTCTTTGGGCAGAATAGTCAGATTTAATCGTGCTTGTGAGCAATTGACTGGATACACATTTGAGGAAGTGCGCGGAAAATACTTTTGGAAAATATTTTTAAGCGAAAAAGATGCGGATGAAGTCAAAATTAAGTTAATGAAAATAAAAACAGGAAATTTTCCAAAAGAATATGAGGAGCACTGGCTAACTAAAGAGGGTAGCTGTCGGCTGATAAAATGGTCTAATACCGTAGTATTTAGCGAGAAAGAAGAGAAAAGGTATGTAATCAGTGCTGGCATTGATATCTCCGCCCATCAACATGTAGAAGAGTTTTTAAAAAAATCAGAAAAAGAGTATAAGGATATAATTGAGAATATCGGTATTGGCATTTCGTTTATTTCTGCGGACAGGAAAGTAGCATACATGAATAAGCAGATGGAGGCGTGGTTTCCGTCGAGAAGTGTTTTAGGTAGCTCACCCTGCCACAGCATTATTAGTGGTACCGATAAACAGGTCTGTACTGAATGTCCGACTTGTTTGGTTTTAAAAGACGGAAAAACTCACGAAGCGATAATTAAAATTTCTCTGGAAGAAAAAATATTACCTTGCAAGGTAGTGTCTTTTCCGGTTGAAAACCGACAGGGAAAAGTTGTGGCAGTAATAGAAACAATTGAAGACTTTACCGAAGTTGATAAGCGCGAGTCTGAAACTCGATATAAGTTTTTTGTGCAGGCAGTTTTAAATTCATTATTACGCTTTTCTTTAGAAAATATTTCCTTAGATGGTTTTTTAAAGTGTGCTTTAAACGTCATTTTAACTGCCCCTATTTTCTCATCTTCATCGATTGGATCGATATCTATTATCGACGACAAGACCAATACTTTAGCGCTAAAGGCTCAGAATCAAAATTCACAAATATTCCAGAAGCAGATTAAAGAAAATAATTTAGTAAAGAAGCTACAGGATAGAGCGCTATCTACGGGGAAAATGCAATTTTCTGTTATGCTTTCGGTTTTTCCTGATTCCCGAAATAAACAAAAGAACCAGTGTGGATACTATGCTGTTCCTATTTTATATGGAAATAATGTGTTAGGGGTTATTGATTTATATTTTGATGAAAACCAGCGGAAAGGCAAACGAGAAGAAGAGTTTTTTATTGCTTTGGTCAGTACATTGGCTGGGATTATCCACCATAAGAAATTCGAATCTAGGCTAAGAAAGACTAATGAATGTTTTGCTAGCCTAGGGGTTGATCCGCATAGTAATATTAAAAATCTTGTAAAATTATGTGGCGAGGTTTTAGGAGCCACTTCGGTGTTCTATAACTGCCTAACTCCTCAAGAGGATCAATTTTATAGTGCTGGATGCTATAACTCAGACTTTCATTATATTGAAAAGTTTGAAGCTTTCGGGAGTGTAGGCTATGATTTAATTAATAAGCAACAAAAAGAACCGCTAGTGATAAATAACTTTTCTAAAACTATTTACGCAAAAACAGACGCTTGTTATTTGAATTACAAGTTTCAATCATATGTTGGGCAGGTTGTTGAGTCGCGAGGAGTTTTAACCGGGGTGCTAAATATTATTTTTCAAAGTGAATTTAACCTAGGAGAGGAAGATCGAAGGTTTTTAAGCGTTATTAGATTAGCAATTGGTGTGGAAGAAGAAAGGATAAGTGCTAGTGATGAATTACAAGAAGCATATTCCAAACTAAAGGAAGCTCAACAAGGGTTGGTTCAATCAGAAAAATTAGCTGCTTTAGGAAGATTCTCTTCCGGTGTAGCCCATGAAGTAAAGAATCCTTTGGGAGTAATTTTAGGAGGCATAGAGTTCTTAGAAAAGAAATTAGCTTCTAGTGATGCGATTGTGATCACTGCCATGAAAAAGATCAAAGAGTCTACTCTTAGGGCAGATAGTATAGTTCGTAATTTATTAAAATTTGCGATGCCTTCGGAAGCTAAAAAAATAAAATTACGTCCCCAAGAGTTAATAAACGATACACTAGCTTTGTTAAAATATCGTGTTCCGCTAATAAATATTGATATCAAAACTGATTTTTCTAAGGAAAATATTTATATTGAGGTTGATAAAAATCAATTAGGACAGGTATTGTTTAACGTGCTTATAAATGCTATAGAGGCAATGGCTAAAAGAGGGAAAATAAAAATTAAAACTTATAAAACCATTATTAAAGAGTTTTCTTCTACTAAGGAAGTTTGTATTATAGAAATTAACGATAATGGGGAAGGGGTGTCCAAAGAAGATTTGCCTAAGTTATTTGAGCCATTCTTTACTACCAAAAGAGATAAAAAAGGAACTGGACTAGGATTATCAATGTCTAAGATGATTGTTGAAAATCATAAAGGGTCTTTGTTAATTGAAAGTGAAGCGGGTAGAGGGACTATGGTGAAAGTAATTTTGCCGTATGTTGAGTGTAAGGATGACGAACTTAATAGTAACTTAAGAACTAATGAAAAAAATATTAGTAATTGATGATGAAGAAGATCTAACATTCTTTGTAAAAGCTAACCTAGAATTATCTGGTGATTACGAAGTTTTTGTGGCTACCAGTGGAAAGGAAGGCATACGCGCAGCCATACGTAGCAATCCTGATATAATACTTCTGGATATTATGATGCCTCGCATGGATGGGTTTGAGGTTATCAGAAAACTAAAGAAAAACAGAAAAACATCAGGTATACCGGTTATAATGCTTACAGCTAAGGGAGACGAAGACTCTCGGATGAAATCCGCTAGCTTACACAGTGAAGGATTTATTGTTAAGCCGGTACAGGTGGATTTTTTAAGGTCAAGCATTGAAGAGATACTTAAGGAAAGAAAATAAAGCCAAGCTATTTATAATAATAGTAAAATAATGAAGGGTGTTTTTTCGTGGAAAGTTGTTTTGTTGTATTCGTTATTAATTGTATTTTTTTCTACTATCCCACTTACAATCTCTGAAAGTTTAAGTTTTCCTTTGTCGGATAAATTATTTCATTTATTGATTTATTTTTTTTTATCATTAGAAGTTACAAATACTTTTTTAATTTCAAACCATAAGATCTTTATTCTTAGATTAAAGATGGGTAATTTTGTTAAGAAAAGAGTTTGTGCCCAGCTAGTCGGGTTTTTCTATGCTTTTTTTCTGGGTTTGTTGGTTGAAGTGGTCCAGCTGTGTTTGCCATTTAGAAATTTTGAGGCAGCAGATATTTTATCCAATGTTAGTGGAAGCCTATTGGGTTGCTTGGTAAAAATAATTTAAAATGCTAATGTCTATAAAAAAAATACTTATATTTGTTTTTATTCTGCCAGCTCTTTTATCTTCCCCGTTTTTACAAGCAGCAAGTATTGAAAGCCGAATAGGAGACAAAAATATCTTACGTTATAAAGTGAGTTTTAACGGAATTCCTTCCGGAATAATAAACTGGCAATATCTTGGGCAAGAAGTTCTTGGGGGAGTTGACGTTGACGTGTTAAGAGTGACGTCTAATGCAAAAATAATGAATCTTTTAAATTTAGAGAGTGATGAGAGAGTTTTCTTAGAAAGCAAAACATCTCTTCCCTTGAAAGTGGAAAGAGATTTAAAAGTGTTTGGTAAAAAAGAAGTGATTAAGGAAGTGTACAATCAAAAAGAAGGTTACGTAGAGTTGATTAACAAGACAACAGAGGTGAAAAAAAGCACTATTTATCAAGATAAACCAATACAAAATATCTTAGCACTTCTGTATTTTTTTCCGGATGATATAAAATTAATTTCCGGAAAATGGATGAATTTTAATCTTCCGACTTGTAAAATAAGAATAAAATTCATAAAAGAGAGAATCCTAAATATTGGAAAAGAAAAAATAAATACTTATTTTTTAATTGGCCGAGGGGCAAAAAGATTTAGTCTCTGGCTAGATAAAAAAACCAAGCTTCCTCTTAGACTAGAATTTATTTCTTTTGCCGGAAAAATTACTATTATTCGCGATGAGACTCCAGTGGATAGTCAGTAAGCCTCAAAAAACGGATTTTTAATTTTAGGGTTATCAAGGAAAGACTTTTGTGGCAAATACTAGCCAACCAGTATGACAAGGCATTCTTTGTTCAGGTCGAGTTTTCCCCCGCCTTACTAATATTTTTCTTAACAAAATTTCCATAGTTTCAATATTTACAAATCCCTTATCCTCAAGAGCAAATACGAATTTAGTCAACTGTTCAAATGTAGGGCAAATAGATGCTAGGCGGCATCCACCTTTTAATGATTTATAAGCAGCATCGATTAATTCCCATTGGCTTCCGATGTCAATCATTACAAAGTCTACTTCTTTTTCCGGGAATTCATCATGTATCTCAGCATGATTAAATTCTACCCACTGGCTTAATTGATTTTTTTCTAAGTTTTTTTGGGCGTTATCCAGAAATTCTTTATTTCGTTCATAGCTGAAAACTTTTCCGGTAGGTCGGACAAAATTAGCTAAAGCAGTAGTTAAGGCACCGCTTCCAATGCCTGATTCAATTACTTTAGCACCGGGAAATATATGTGCACGGGTTATTATTATTCCTATGTCTTTTGGATATAAAATCTGAGTTTTTCGCCTAACTTTCATGATCATTTCATGTAAATATGGCCTTAATATATAAAACGGGAGGTCAAGATTAGTTTTGACTTTTTCACCAAACTGTTTTCCAACTAAAGTATTAATCTTTATAAAACCTTTATCGGTGTGCAAGGTTCTATCATCTACCTTTAGGAGGAAATTTCTTTTTTCATCATTATACAAAAATACAAGATCACCTGTTTTTACCATAGAATAGATTATAGCTTGATTTTTTTATTAATCAACCTGATTAATTTTGTATAGGTAAGATTGTAATCAAAGGTGAATTCTTTTTTTAGTGTTTAAATAATATTTAATTGCTTGTTTTTGGTAATACAATAAAAGTAAGACACGCATAGTGTTAATTTGTTATCATTTTTTAACCTTTCCGCGAATTTAAATACTTCTTGCAAAACAATATGGTTTGTACTAAACTTTTCCTAAGATATTTCACCTTAAAAATTAAAAAATGAAGTATATAGTTATTATTCCAGATGGAGCGGCAGATTATCCTATAGATATTTTAGGAGGTAAAACTCCCCTAGAGGCAGCGGATACTCCTTATATGGATGCTTTGGCCCAGCAAGGTTTATTAGGAAGGGTAAAAACGGTTCCTAAAGGTTTTATTCCTTCTAGCGATGTTGCTAATTTATCTTTACTTGGGTATGATCCTAATGTTTATTATACAGGAAGAGGGCCTCTGGAAGCTGCTAACTTAGGTGTTGAGATAGGCAAAGATGACCTAGCGTTTCGCTGCAATTTGATTACTGAGTCTGAAGGCATGCTTCTTGATTATAGCGCTGGGCATATTACTGACAAAGAAGCCAGAATTATCATGGAGGTTATCGGAAAAAGACTAGGAACGGAAACAATAGAGTTTTTTTTCGGCACTAGCTATCGTAATCTAATGGTAATTAGAAATGTAAGCAATTTACAACTAGATAAGTTAAAGTTTTTTGCTCCTCATGATATTATAAGGAAGAGCATTAAAAAACACCTTCCTCGGGGCAAGAATAGCAATATTATCAATAAACTCATGGAAAGTTCAAAAGAGATTTTAGAAGGGCATGAAATCAATAAAGTGAGGGTCGATTTAGGTGAAAATCCAGCAAATATGATTTGGCTATGGGGCTGTGGCGGTAAGCCAGAAATGCCTTCCTTCGAAAATAAATTCGGATTTAAAGGAGCAGTTGTCTCTGCGGTAGATTTAATAAAAGGAATTGGAAGAATAATCAAGTTTAGAGTTCTAGATGTCGAAGGTGCTAATGGTTATTATGATACGAATTATCAAGGTAAAGCAGAAGCGGCGTTAAAATCTTTAGAGGACTTGGATTTTGTGTTTTTACACGTTGAAGCAACAGATGAGGCTGGGCATAATCAGGATTTACGAATGAAAATGACTTGCCTGGAAAGGATAGATAGATTAGTTGTTGGCACGTTGGTAAAACAATTAAAAGGAAAAGATTGCCGATTTTTAATAACTCCGGATCATCCTACTCCTGTATTATTAAGAACTCACACTGATGAGCCTGTACCGTTTATAATTTCCGGGACAGGGATAAGTGGTGGAAAATTCTCCGCTTATTCTGAAGCAGAAGCTCAAAATAGCTCATTATATTTCGACAAGGGTTCGGATTTGCTTAACTACTTTTTGAAAAATGAATAAACAAAAAAAATATTTTAAAAATAAATTAGTTATTCAAAAATATGGTGGCAGTTCGGTGGGAAATGTTGCTAAGATAAAAAATGCTGCTAATAGAATAATTACGTATGTCAAACAGGGGAAAGGTGTGGTAGCTGTTGTTTCGGCCATGGGCGATACTACCAACGAGCTGATTGGTTTGGCTAAAGAAATTAGCCCTCGACCTTCTTCTCGGGAAATGGACATGTTAATCTCAACTGGTGAACAGATATCTTGCGCATTATTGGCGATGGCTATTCATAAAAAAGGGTTTGACGCGGTTTCATTTACCGGATCACAAGTTGGAATAATTACAGACACCTATCATACTCAAGCAAAGATTTTAAATATTGAAGCTGACCGAATAAAGAAAAGCTTAAGAAAAGGAAAAGTTGTTATTGTAGCCGGGTTCCAAGGCTTGAGTACTTCTGCGGAGATAACTACTTTAGGCCGGGGTGGTTCGGATTTAAGCGCGGTGGCTTTAGCTGTGGTGCTTAAGGCTGATGTGTGTGAAATTTATACTGATGTTGAGGGCATATATACTGCTGATCCGCGAATTGTTCCGGAAGCTAAAAAGTTAAAATGTATAACGTTTGATGAGATGCTTGAGCTTGCTTCTCGGGGAGCTCAAGTTATGCATACTCGCGCGGTAGAAGTAGCAAAAAAATTTAACATTCCTTTGTGTGTTCGAGGAAGTTTTTCGAAAAAGGAGGGGACAACTATTATGGAGAGATCATCATCTATCGAAGAGTCGGTAGTAAGAGGTGTAACTCTTGCTACTAATGAAGCAAAAGTAACATTATGCAATGTGTATGATGCTCCGGGCGTTGCGGCGCGAATATTTAACGAATTAGCCAGTGAAAATGTTAATGTAGATATGATTGTTCAAAATGTAAGTCACAAAAGAACAACTGATATTTCGTTTACTGTTCCCAAAAATGATTTGGCGAAGACATTGAAGGTTTCTAAAAGTATTTCTAAGAGTATAAAAGTGGGGCAAACTGGCGTGGATGAAAATATTGCTAAAGTTTCTGTTGTTGGTGTAGGGATGAAATCACACTCAGGAGTAGCAGCAAAATGTTTTTCAATTCTGGCTAAAAATAAAATCAATATTGATATGATTTCTACTTCGGAAATTAGCATCTCTTGTGTGGTGAAAAAGGATTCCGGTAGAAAAGCGTTAAAAGCTTTGCACAGTGCGTTTAAATTAGAAAAAATAAAATAAGACACTATTTTTGGAGTTAATATGAAAACTATACAAATATACGACACAACATTACGTGATGGATCACAAACAGAAGGTATTTCTTTTTCTTGCCAAGATAAAATAATGCTCGCTAAAAGATTTGATGACTTTGGTATTGGTTTTATTGAAGGTGGTTGGCCATATTCTAATCCTAAAGATCAGGAGCTTTTTTCTTATTTTAGAAAAAACAAATTAAAGAAAAGCAAGTTAGTCCCTTTTGGATCGACAGCCCATCCGTTAAATCTTGCTAAAAATGACAAAAATCTTATCAGTCTAATTAAAGCTGATACTGAATATGTGACTATTTTTGGGAAAACTTGGGATTTACATGTGCGGGAAGTGTTAAGGATAAGCTTGGAAGATAATCTAAGAATAATTTTTGAGAGTGTAAATTTTTTAAAGAAAAAAAAGAAAAAAGTATTTTATGATGCTGAACATTTTTTTGATGGGTATAAAGCTAATCCCGAATACGCCTTAAAAACAGTAAAGGCTGCCTTAGATGCTGGAGCAGAAATTGTTGTTTTCTGTGATACTAACGGTGGCGCATTGCCCTGGGAAGTAAAAGAAATCTCAGAAGAAGTTAAGGAAAAAATATCTTTAAGTGGATTTGGAATACATTGCCATAATGATTTAGGATTAGCTGCGGCTAACTCCTTGATTTGCGTAGATAAAGGGTGTGTGCATATTCAAGGGACAATCAATGGCTACGGGGAAAGATGTGGTAATGCTGACTTGGTAACAATTACCGGCATTTTGCAATTGAAGATGGGGAAAAAAATAATTTCCCCTAAAAAAATGGCCGGATTAGCTTATCTGTCTCATTATGTTAGCGAAGTGAGTAATATGGCTCATCGTGATAACTATCCTTTGGTAGGCAGAAGCGCTTTTGCGCATAAAGGTGGAGTGCATATTGACGCGGTTACCAAAAACTCTCTTGCCTACGAGCATCTTGATCCTTTATTAGTGGGGAACAATCAAAGATTTATTGTTTCCGAACTTGCGGGAAAGTCTACATTAGTGGTGAAGGCTAAGGAATTAAAGTTTGATTTGGACAAGAAGTCAAGCCGGGCGAAAAAGCTTTATAAATTGCTTCAAACATTAGAAAAAAAAGGATATCAGTTTGAAGCTGCTGAGGGGTCTTTTAAATTATTGTTGCAGAAAGAATTTAAAAAACATAAAAAGTTTTTTGATTTGTTAGGTTTTAAGGTAAATATTGAAAAACGTGAGAATAATAAATTGATTTCGGAAGCAACGATTAAATTAAGAGTCGGTAAAAGCTTAGAACATACAGCCGCCGAAGGTGACGGTCCGGTTAATGCTTTAGACAATGCATTGAAGAAAGCTCTTTCGAAATTTTATCCTTCGGTTTTAAAAATGCATCTTACTGATTTCAAAGTGAGAGTGCTTGATGAAAAAAGCGGAACAGCGGCTAAAGTCAGAGTACTAATTCAGTCTCAAGATGAAGCTGATTGCTGGTCAACTATTGGTGTTTCTGAAAATATTATTGAAGCTTCTTGGCAGGCATTAGTAGATAGTATTGAGTATAAACTTCTAAAAGATCGCGGGATGGCTGTTTGAGCTAAACAAAAATATAGCTGCCTAGCATATAGCATCACAGAAAGCATTTTAAACATAGAATATTAATCTTATAAAAGGAGATTGTTTTTTTCAGGAGTAATGGTATAATTTGCACTATGAAAGGCGCAGATATTATAATTCAGAGTTTAATTAAAGAGGGCGTGAGTGTAATTTTTGGTTATCCCGGCGGGTCGGTTATTCCTTTTTTTGATGCTCTATATGATTCTCCGATAAAATTTATTCTTACCCGGCACGAACAAGCTGCTGCCCATGCTGCTGATGGTTATGCTCGTTCTACAGGAAAAACAGGTGTCTGCGTGGCTACTTCTGGCCCTGGAGCGACTAACTTAACCACGGGGATTGCCACTGCATATATGGATTCAGTGCCGATAATTGCGATAACTGGACAAGTGAAAACTTCATTGATCGGTAATGATGCCTTTCAAGAGGCTGATATTACCGGAATAACTCGGTCGATATCCAAATACAATTACTTAGTAAAAAATGTTTCGAACTTAGCATATACATTTAAAGAAGCTTTTTATTTAGCTTCTAGTGGACGCCCTGGACCGGTGGTTATTGATGTTCCTGTAGATGTCCAGCAGCAAGAGGCAGAATTTGATTATCCGGATGCAATTGAATTAAGAAGTTATCATCCAACATGTTTTGGGCATCCTGGGCAGGTTAAAAAAGCTTTGAGGCTTATTTATTCTTCAAAAAAACCGGTTATTCTTGCTGGTGGAGGGGTAATAATTTCTGGTGCGCATAAACAGCTTTTAGAGTTTGCCGAAAAAATAAATGCTCCGGTTACAACGACTTTATTGGGTTTAGGTGGATTTCCTTCAAATAATAAATTGTTTTTAGGGATGCCGGGAATGCATGGTACTGTTTATGCGAATATGGCGATTACTGATTCAGATTTAATAATTTCCGCTGGTTGTCGATTTGATGACCGAATTACTGGAAAAATTTCTGCATTTGCTCCGAAAGCAAAAATAATTCATATTGACATTGATCCAACATCTATAAGTAAAAGCATAAAAGTAGATGTTCCTATTGTTGGCGATGCAAAGAATATTTTAGGCCAGCTTGTAGAAAGTGTGGACAAGACAAAACTTTTTGATTCGAAAAAATGGACTGATCAAGTAAAGAGGTGGAAAACCAAGCATCCTCTTACTTACGACAAGAAAAATTTTGGAAAAATTAAACCGCAATATGTTATTGAAGAGATTTGTTTGCAAACAAAAGGAAAGGCGATTGTTACTACAGAGGTAGGGCAAAACCAAATGTGGGCAGCTCAATTTTATAAATTTAATTACCCCAGACAGTTTCTTTCCAGCGGTGGACTAGGAACAATGGGGTATGGGTTTCCAGCAGCTATCGGGGCAAAAATAGCTAATCCTGAAAAGGAAGTAATAGTTATTGCTGGTGATGGTTCTATCCAGATGAATATCCAGGAGTTAGCCACAATAGCTACGTATGGGATAAATATAAAAATAATAATTCTGAACAATGGGTACTTAGGAATGGTTCGTCAATGGCAGGAACTATTTTATGATCGACGTTATGCCGGGACACCTTTAAAAAATCCTAATTTTGTACAAGTAGCCAAAGGGTATGGAGTCAAAGGAATGCGAATTAAAAAGATTAGTGATGTTAAAAAAGCAATTGAAGAAATTCTTAAGTTTAAAGGTTCAGTATTGGCTGATTTTTGGATTGAAGAAGAGGAAAATGTTTTTCCGATGGTTCCAGCTGGCGAAGCAATAAACAGAATGATTGGCGGCATGGCTTAATTAAAAACTAGGCATTAAAGATTAAGAGATAGCATGAAACATACGATACAAGCATTAGTTGAGAATAAATTTGGTGTTTTAGCCAGAGTTTCTTCGTTGTTTAGTGCCCGTGGATATAATATTGATTCCTTGGCAGTAGGGGAAACACAGGATGCAAAAGTTTCGTGCATGACTATTGTAGTTAATGCCGAGGATGAACGAATCTTAGAACAGATTAAAAAACAACTTCATAAACTTATTGACGTAATTACTGTTGTTGATTTTATGCATAAAGAATACGTTAGCAGGGAATTAATTTTAACTAAAGTTAGCAAAAACAAAAACAATAAAGATAAAATAGGTAAGCTTGTGAAAAAGCATAATCTCAAAATAATTTCTGAAGGAAAAAATAATTATATTTTAGAAATTTGCGATGAATTTCATCGCGCGGAAGAAATTTTAAAAGAGCTAAAAAATGTAGGAATTAAAGAATTAATGCGGACTGGTAGATTGGCTATGGGAAAATAGAGGATAAGTAGAAGAGAAGAGGAGGCAAAATGGCTAAGATGTACTATGATAATGATGCAGATTTGAATATAATCAAGGACTTTAAGGTAGCAATTATTGGTTATGGAATCCAAGGCAGGGGCCAGGCTTTAAATCTACGAGACAGTGGAGTTAAAGTTATTGTTAGTGAGTTAGAAGGAACTCCTAATTATCAACAGGCAGAAAAAGATGGGTTTAGTGTACTTGGCGCTGAGGATGCGGCTAAGCAGGCAGATATTATCCAGATTCTTACCCAGGATCATGTGCAGGGTGCAGTTTATAAAAAAGCAATTGAAGCTAATTTATCCGAGGGAAATGCTTTAGTCTTTTCTCACGGATTTAATATACATTTTAAACAAATTATTCCTCCGGAGAATGTCGATGTGTTTATGGTTGCCCCTAAAGGGCCGGGAGCTTTGGTGCGGGAAATGTATGACCAAGGCAAAGGTGTACCTTGTCTAATTGCCGTTTATCAGGACTATAGCGGTAAAGCTAAGGATAAAGCTTTAGCTTATGCGAAAGCAATTGGTGGAACAAGGGCTGGTGTTATTGAAACTACATTTAAAGAAGAAACAGAAACTGATCTTTTTGGAGAACAGGCAGTGCTTTGCGGAGGAGTGTCCGAGTTGATTAAAGCCGGATTTGATACTTTAGTCGAAGCAGGTTACCAACCGGAAATTGCTTATTTTGAATGTTTGCATGAATTAAAACTAATTACTGATCTTATTTACCGTGAAGGAATTTGTGGAATGAGAAAAAGAGTTTCGGATACTGCCGAATACGGAGATATTACCAGAGGAAAAAGAGTAATCAGCAAAGAAACTAGAGAAGTGATGAAGAAAATATTAAGCGAAGTTCAATCTGGCGAGTTTGCTCGGGAATGGATTGAGGAAAATGAAAAAGGAAGACCTGATTATAATCGGATAACCGAAGAAGAAAAAAATCATAAAATAGAGAAAGTAGGTAAAGAACTTCGGGCGATGATGCCTTGGCTATAAAAAGATTGCTAAGTAGACTATTTGTCCGCTTTTTAGTAGAAAAAATAGATAATATTTGAAAATAAAAGCCGAATGAAAAAATGGTTAAACATATTTTTTATTGTAATATGTTCTGCCGGAATTTTGTTTCTTGCCTTAAAAGTATTCTATCCGCCAAAGATGGTTGGGGCAGTAGAAGAAATTATCTCTGACCAAGCAATTACTTATCTTTACGGATACAATCTAAATGAAAAAATAAGTAATTTTTGTAAATCAGAATTATATAAAATGTAATAAATGTTTTTTAAATATGTTTATATGTTCAGGCATACGAGGTTTTTGAAACCGGAGTAATAGAAAGTACAGGGTACATAAAAATAGAAGGATTGCAATAATGAAAACAAAAAAAGAAAAAGTATTCATCTTCGACACTACATTGCGTGACGGAGAACAAGCGCCCGGAGCATCTTTAAATTCCGAGCAAAAATTAGAGATTGCTTATCAGCTGGAGAATTTAGGAGTAGATGTAATTGAGGCCGGATTTCCGATTGCCAGTCCTGATGATTTCAAAGCGGTAGAGTTAATTTGCCGTCAGATTAAAAAAAGTATTATTTGTGGACTGGCTCGATGTTTGAAACCGGATATTGAATTTGCCCGTAATGCTTTAAAAAAAGCAAAGCGTTCTAGGATACACATATTTTTAGCCACCAGTAAAATTCATCTTAAGTATAAATTCAAAAAAGCTGAAGATGAAATTATAAATTTAGTTAAGAAATCTACAAAAATGGCTCGTAATTTATGCGGAGATATTGAATTTTCTCCCGAAGATGCTACACGCACTGATCGTAGTTTTTTATTTAAAGTAATTGAAGCTGCTATTAAAGAGGGAGCCAGGACAATAAATATTCCGGATACTGTCGGATATAGTTATCCACAAGAAGTATATTCATTAATTGTGGATATTTTTGATAATGTTCCGAATATTAATAAGGCAGTTATTTCTATCCATTGTCATGATGATTTAGGATTGTCTTCAGCTAATTCATTATCTGCCGTATTGGCTGGAGCTCGGCAAGTTCATTGTACTCTGAATGGTATTGGGGAGCGAGCGGGTAATGCTTCGCTAGAGGAAGTAGTAATGGCTATTAATACGCGCAAAGACGCATTCAGAAAGGTATTTACTTGCGTTAAAACGAGTGAAATCTTTCGTACTTCACGTTTAGTTAGTAACCTTACTGGATTTTTAGTTCCGCCTAATAAAGCTATTGTAGGTAAGAATGCTTTTGCGCATGAGGCTGGAATTCACCAAGATGCAATTTTGAAAAAAAGAAGTACCTATGAAATAATGGACCCTAAGGATGTGGGGATTTCGGAAAGTAAAATTGTCTTGGGAAAACATTCTGGTAGACATGGTTTAGAGAGTCGCTTGAGAAAGATAACGGGAAATAAAAATCTAAAATGTACAGAAGCTATTTTTAAGAGGTTCAAGGAATTAGCCGACAAAAAAAAGGATGTTTTTGAAGATGATTTGGTTGCTTTGTTGGACGAAGGGACAAAGCTCAAGAAAAAAACATATGAGTTAGTATCGTTAAAAGTAGTCAGCGGAACTGGAATTATTCCTGAGGCGTCGGTCGTTATTAAGTATCAGAAAAAAAACATTAAAACTCAGTCTACTGGTGACGGTCCGGTCGATGCTTGTTATAAAGCTGTAGATAAAAGTATTGGAATTAAGGTAAAGCTTTTAAGCTATGAGTTGGAGGCGATTACTAAAGGCAAAGATGCACAAGGTAGAGTGCGCGTGGGAGTAATGGTCAAAGGGCAAATTACCAGCGGAAGGGGTTTTAGCACCGACATACTAGAGGCATCGGTAAAAGCCTATCTTAGTGCTCTTAATAAACTCAAGTAAGCATTTATACTATACCTAATGAATGGAAAGTAATTTCTCTCCACAAATCTATGGTTTAATCGGCTATCCAGTAAAGCATTCTTTTTCTCCGTTAATGCATAATGCAGCTTTTAAAGAATTAGGAATTAACGCTGAATATCGTTTATTTGAAGTAAAACCTGCCAAATTAAAAGATTTTTTGCTAACTGCTTCTAAAGAATTATCCGGGTTTAATATTACTATTCCGCACAAAGTCAGTACTAAACTAATTCTAGAAACAAATTTTCTTCAAGCGTTGAAAGAATTATCTGGAGAACAGGCGTATCATGTGCGATTATCTGGAGCGATTAATACCGTAAAAATAGACAATGGGAGTATTTATTGCTATAACACTGATGTTAGTGGGTTTTTGACATCGTTGAAAGAAGATTTGGATTTTGAACTTACAGATAAAAATGTTTTTCTTATTGGTTGTGGTGGCGCAGGAAGAGCAGTTATTGCTGGGCTAAGTTGGAGAGATGTAAAAGTTAGAAAAGTATATGTATATGATATTCAAAGGGAAGCCGTAGAGTCTCTTAAACAACATTTTCAAACTCTTCCTTTAGAGTGGCAAAATGTGTTGCAGGAAAAAATAGAATTCATTACTTCGGAACAAATTGCTGATAAATTAAAAAATTGTCATTTATTGGTGAATGCATCTGGATTAGGAATGAAAGATGGCGATTTGTCAGTTGTAAAGAAGAAGCTATTTCATAAAAACTTGTTTGTCTATGATTTGGTGTATAATAAGAATACGCAGCTTATTCGTGAGGCAAAAGAGTGTAGTCTTCCTGCTTGTGGTGGGTTAGGTATGCTTTTGCATCAAGGGGCAAAAGCATTTTCGATTTGGACAAATAAGCCGGCACCTATAACAATAATGAAGGAAACACTAAAGAAGGAGATGGAAAAATTATGTTTTTAAGTTATGCTTATGGAATATTTATTTTGTTGCTAGGTCTATGTGTAGGTAGCTTTTTAAATGTTTGTATATACAGGCTACCTAAGAATGAATCAATTATTAAACCAAGGTCTTTTTGTCCTAAGTGTAAAGTGCCGGTTAAATGGTATGATAATATTCCGCTTGTAGGGTACATTTTATTATCCGGAAAATGCCGAGATTGCGGAGAAAAAATTTCTTTACGATATCCTGTAGTCGAACTTATTACTGGTGCGGTGTTTTTAACGTTGTATATAGTATTAGGGCCAAGTTTAGGTTTGGCAAAATATCTTTTTTTATTTTGTTTGTTGATAGTTGTTTCTTTTATTGATATTGATTATCATGCAATACCTGCCTATCTATGTCTTATCGGAATTATTGGGGGATTAGTTTTTAGCCTAGGAGTAAGCATAAAGTTGTTTAACCAAGGTATTTTTGATATAAAAGCGATGCCGATTGTTTTTTCTCTACGGGGATTGATTTTTGGCCTCGGGTTTACTTATTTATTTAAGTTTTTTGGTGATGCGTTTGTTGATTTTTATTTGAATATTAGAAAGAAAGAATCGATAGAAGGTGAAAGAGAGTCGTTGGGGCTAGGAGATGTAGACTTTATGGGTATGGTTGGTGTTTTTTTAGGCGTAAAAGGTGCGCTTTTGGTGTTCTTTATCGCTCCTTTTTTCGCAGTGATTTATTCGATTATTGCATTTATTTTTAAGAAGTCACATTTAATTCCTTATTTACCTTATTTATCTTTAGCAACTATTGTGGTTTATTTTTGGGGCAATAAGATACTTAGTTTTCTTTTTTGATCTGGTTTTTGAAAAATCTTTACCTGTTGACAGGCAAAGATTTAATTGATCATTTTTCTTCGAAAACGCAAGTCCTATTTAGGAGGTAATAACATGAGAGTACTAACTGCAGGAGAGTCTCACGGAGAATCAAATTTAGTAATTGTTGAAGGATTTCCTAAAGGGGTAAAAATTGAACAAAAAATAGTAGATTCCGAGCTTAAAAAGAGAATGCTGGGCGTTGGTCGAGGAAAAAGGATGTCTATTGAAAGCGATAGTGCAGATATCTTATCCGGGTTACGCAATAAAATAACACTAGGAAGCCCAATATCAATTATGGTAAAGAATAAAGATTTTAAAATATTTTCTCAAGGCAAGGATGATTTACCTGTCTTAAATATTCCACGTCCGGCTCATGCTGATTTAAGTGGTGCATTGAAGTATCAAGATAAAGACGTAAGAAATATTTTAGAACGAGCTTCTGCACGAGAAACAGTTTCCCGGGTGTGTGCAGGATCATTATGTAAACAGTTTTTGTTTAATTTTGGAATAGAATTTGGTTCTTTTGTAATAGGTGTTGGAAAGATAGAATCGAAAAAAAAACCAGATAACATGCGAGACATTGTTAATAAAACTAAAGATTCAGGGCTTAATTGTATAGATGCAGATAAAGAACGATTGATGATTAAAGAAATTGAAAACGCGAAAAGAAATAGTGACAGTGTAGGCGGCATAATTGAAGTTTGGGTAGAAGGAATTGTTCCAGGCTTAGGCAGCTTTATGCATTTTGATCGTCGGCTTGATGCTAAATTAGCGTTTTACTTAATGAGCATTCCGGCAATTAAAGGAGTTGAAGTGGGTTTAGGATTTGAGTATGCCAAGAAAAAAGGGTCTCTATCTCATGATGTAATAAGGCATTCTGCTAAAGGATTTACCAGAAAAACAAATAATTCTGGAGGCATAGAAGGAGGAATGTCAACCGGGTCTCCGATAGTGCTAAGGTTGGCAATGAAGCCGATTGCTACTCTCAAAAAAGGGCTTGATTCTGTAAATATTGTTACGAAAAAAAAGGCGAAAGCTCCGTCAGTTCGTTCCGACACTTGCGCGGTTGCTGCTTGCTGCGTGATTGCAGAAAGTATGACGGCAATTGCCATAACTGAGAGTTTTTTAGATAAATTTGGTTGCGATTCTTTGCGAGAGATAAAGGCAAACTATCGGAGTTATTGTAAAGCACTAAAGTAGTTAAAGTATTGATATCCACTATGGCAATCTCATGCCTAATCGGGCTTTGGAAAATAAGACATAATTATTTAACATAGGAGATGGAATATGTTTGATTTTAGTAAATTAGGTGATTTATCAAAAATGGCCAACCAGGCAAAACAAATTCAAGAAAAACAGGAAATTTCTCAAAATCAGCAAATGAAGCTATTGGAAAAAATATCAAAACAGCTTCAGGAAATTATATCCTTAATAAAAAAATAACAGAATAAAGATGAATTTATGAAAAAGGTATTTTTAACCTTTTTGTGTTGTTGTTTAGTTTTTTTGTTTTCTTACTCAGATACTGTTTATCTAAAGAATGGTAAGCAAATAAAAGGGACAATAATCGAGGAGAGTAAAGAGTACGTCAAGATAGAGTTCTCAGGCGTTACCTTAACTTACTGGATGGATGAAGTATCAACGCTGAGCAAAGAAGATGTCAGTGTAGGTGTTAATGATTCTACGCATACGATATCTAATATTGCTAACAAAAGTGCGCCGATAATTTCTGTTTCTCGTTCGCAAAAACAGGGAAAAAGTTTTCTTTGGAAAGTTAAATCGCAAAATAGTACTGTATATCTTCTAGGATCAATTCATTTGGGCCGGCCTGATTTTTATCCCTTAGATAGAGTAATCGAGAGTGCGTTCTCTAAGTCGGATTTTTTAGTAGTAGAGGCAGATATTAATGCCGTTGATATCTCGACTTTGCAGTCGGTGATGGAAGAGGCTGTTTATTTTGACGGTAGTACATTAAAAGATCATTTATCTTCCAAAACTTTTAGATTGGCTGAGCAGAAGATGAATGAAATGGGTATGAGCATTGAGCAGATGATTGTTTTTAAGCCGTGGTTTCTGGCTTTAAATATAGAAATGATCGGTTACTCAAAATTAGGGCTTGATCCGACTTATGGGATAGACATCTATTTTCTAAATAAAGCAAAAAGTAACAAAAAGATTGTTGAGCTAGAAAGTGTGGAATTTCAAATCAAATTATTAGGGAGCTTTAATGAGAAAGAACAGGAAGCATTTTTACTTTCGACATTAGTTGATTTAGATATTGTCCAAGACAAAATTGATAAAATGATTGATCTTTGGAAAGTTGGAGATGCTTTAGGAATGGAACAGGTATTTCTAGAAGGTATTAAAAAAGATCCCGATTTATTTTCCGTGTATAATAAATTACTTTTTAAAAGAAATAAAGGAATGGTCTCTACGATAAGAAATTTTTTAAATAGCCGTGATATCTATTTTGTGGTTGTGGGAGTAGCCCATTTGATTGGTGAGCAAGGAATTGTCAATATTCTAGAAAAAGAAGGGTATTCTGTAGAGCAGTTATAAATAGGGTGTTTAAATGATACATAAAATAGCTTTGATAGCCGCAATAATTTTACCATTTTGGAACGTTCCTCTTATCGTTCGCATAGTCAAAAGAGGAACGTCACGAGATATTAGTATTTATTGGGCAGTAGGTGTTTGGTCTTGTCTTTTGCTGATGGCTCCTTCTGGATTTATGTCTAATGAATTGCCTTGGCGGGTATTCAACATTGTGAATTTCATCTTGTTTACTTTTGTACTTATTTTTGTGTTGATATACCGAAAAAAAAGGAGTAGATGATATTCGAGGACTTTGGATTAAAGAAATATACCAGAACAGGGCAGATTTCTTAGATTAAGAAACATGTATCTATAGTTAAATATTGTTATCAGTAGGATTTTAATTTTAGAATTAAGTATGGGGTGATGAAATGATGTATATAAAGATAATTCGTTTTGTTTCTATAGCTATTGGAGTATTTCTTTTTTCTCTTACAGACATTAAAACTGAATGTTATGCAGCTGTTGATAATGCTATAATTTCAGGGAAAGAAACAGGAAAGTCAAAGTCAGAAATAAAAATTCCCCTGGGAATGGAAAATATTAGAATAGGAAACGTTAACCATATTGTTCCCATAGGTACAAAAGTAGAAAGAAAGGGAGACATTCTAATTTTCGAAAGTCGTGGCGAATTAATGGCTCGAAAGTTTTTGGATTTTGAAGTTCGCTTTAAGAATATTGAGGAAGAGATAAAAAAACTAAGTGAGAGTATAATCTCAATACAAGAAAAAGATCCTACAAGGCAAGAGGAAAATACAGAGGAAATACAAGTTGAGTAGTTAATAGTGAAAAAGGTAGTAATTTTTCCATTAGCTTTTTTGTTTTTGGTAGGGATACTTTTTGGTGGCTATAGTTTATTAAAATTGTTTTCTGAGAAAAACATTCTGGAGCAAGTAATATCTAGATTTTCTTCTGACTCGCGCATAGCCGAAGTAATCGTTACAGACGTTAAAGGAGAAAATAGCTTTAATGAAACTTTTACAACGATAAAATTTGTTGAATATGATGCTGGGCAGAATGCTCTTCCTCCCAAATATTTTACTTTCCCTGGCAATATCATCCAATTTCAATCATTAGTTATTCGTTTTGACGATTTTTATGTTAGGACTAAAGATCGGCTAAAAGGGAAAAGTCTCTATTTTCTTTGGAAGGTATTTATGCTTAAAGGATCTGACACGGTAGAATATGAAATAATTAAAGTAAATGAAGTGCCTGCAGGATATAAGATAAAAAATACTAATAATTATTTTGAAAGAAAACTTTGGGAACGATTTTGGGAATATGCGTTGAACTCTAGTGGACAACGTAAGAACGGAGTTAAAAGTGCTCAAATAGAAGCTCCCGGAACAAGATTTATTCCTGGAATTTTGTATACTTTAAGGATAGAACACGATGGAGGAATTAGGATTGATACAGAAAATATCCCACTTATTTTAAAAGGGGAGAGGGTACTATAACTTAAAGGTAAAAAGTAGTTAGGGCTCAATTTTAACTAAAAGGAGGAGGGTATGAAATTTACCAAGCTTGAAAAAATTATGCTTTTAGGTTGTCCTTGGTTCTTTGGCACCGTGTTAATTATTACGCAAATACTAGGTGCAAAAACTTGCACGAATAGGCTTTATTCTCTTGTGTCCGTTGCGGCTGGGTTAATTCTCATTTCTATTTATTGTGTTTGTGCTTTATTGGCTAAGATTATTGAAAAATAGTTTGTTACTGAATCAAAAGAGTAGTAGCTAGAAATATTTAAAAATGTAAAATAGCAAAAGGAAAAAAATATGAAAGTAAAAACATTTTTCCAAGTTATAATGTTAATAATTTTTTCTGGTTTGTTGGTTTGGTTATTGTTTCCGCGTTGGAATTTTTATGAATCTCCTTCATACAAAGCTAATAAGTTCTCTGGAAAGATATATCAATACAAGAATGAAGAGTGGAAATTAATGGGGCAAAAGCAATCTTTATGGGGAAGATTTATTGAAGAAATAACCGGGGATCCGGATTGAATTTAACGAATTTCGCAATAGATTACAGAAATAGTTGCGGTGAAAGAATAGAAGCATAAAATGAGTGACGTATTTAAAAACCTGTTTAGCGCAGTTGAAAAAGATAAAGTCCAACCTAAGCATAAAATTGCTAAATCGCAAACGCAGCTTAAGAGAAAACGGAGCACGTATGCTATAATATGTATGATAAAAATTGCATGGATGTATTTAATTGTATTGATATTCTCAATAGTTAGTTATCTTTTTTATGGGATGCTAATAACTGAAGATATGCATCCTACTTTAGCTTTTGCTGGTGCCATGGTAGGTTTAATGTTTGGGGGTATATTAGCGTTGATAGTTTATTTTAAACTTTTTCCCACAAAAGAATTTCGTAAAAGCGTAGAAGCTTTTAAGAGTAACGAGGGGGAGCAAAGAAATAAGGATTTTTCTTGATTGCGAAAAGTTGAAGGGAAAAATATTTAATAAAGCAGTAAATTTTGTGATATTTCTAAGTACACTGATCTGGAAAAATTTCTTGTTTAAAATAGTCTCTATGTTATAATTTTGTAGTTATATTGATGTTTTAATGCCGAGGTAGCTCAGACGGTAGAGCGAGGGACTGAAAATCCCTGCGTCAGCGGTTCGATTCCGTTCCTCGGCATTTTTTTATTTTGTCTACACAGCAAAGTTTTTTCTGTAAGCGAAAAGTGTGTTTTTTAGTTTAAACAATACGGGAACAGCTAATGTAGAAATTCGCCTTACGGCGAAAGCTGTTACCGTTCCTCGGCATTTTTTTATTTTTATATATACTAGATATTCTTACTAGTACATCTTACTTTCAAATACATCTTACCAAATTTCATTGTTTTGTTATACTAATAAGTATGTAAGGCAGTTTACTAGCTGGATTCTATTGATTCTTGTGAATTGTTAATTTTTAAAACAGGAGGAATAATGAAGAAAACAATAACTATCGGGTTTTTGTTATTTCTAAATTTTATTTGCATGCAGCGATTATGTCTTGCCGAAAAAGAATTGATATTAAGAGAAGGCAAACAAGTAAGAGATGATGTTGTAGCAGTAGAAGTATATGTGGTAGAAAACATTTTAGAGGTTCGTGTAGAGGTGAGGATGTATTCGCAGAGGCCAAAGATTACAAATGTAATGTTGGTAGGACCACGAATAGGTAGATTAAGCTCTGATTTAAAAGAAGAAATCCCTCTGGCGCTTAAAGAAGATGATCCTTATTTAGTTCGTAGCGAAGGTGGAGTAGTTTCAAGCGGAGAGAAGAGAAAAAAGAAAAAGCTAAAAGGAACCGTAGCGAAAGAATTATTCAAAATCAAAGTTCCTTGGGAAAAAATTGTGCCAGATAAGCGCTATCAGTTATGGGTAGATGTAGAAAGTAAAACTCGCGGGGGAGGAAGACCACAAAAATACCGGTTTAATCTAGAAAATTTTTCTCAACATGCTCTAAAGCGTTAATATTAATTAGATGTGGTAGTACATTATCAGTCAACAGAAATAACAGAGTTAATTCCGCCAAACGGGTCCTTTTCTTCAAATGGGTTTTGTGGGTCTTTAAACCATTGATTGTCAGCCACAAATTTATAACGATAATTTCCTTCGGTTAGCGGAACATTGATTGACCATGTTTCTGTGTCTAATTTTTTCAATTTAAAATTATTAGTTTTTTGCCAATTATTGAACTCACCGACAACGAACACTTCGTTAAATCCATTTCCTTTAAGAGAGAAATTTATGCCTTTAGTGTGTTTATTAAGTGTCTTTTTAGAAGCAGGGTTTGTGATTTTTTCTATTTCATCGGCTAAGTGCATATAGTCTACCGAGCCACGAGAGTTATTCCGGTATTCATAGATGGTTTTTCTTTTAAATGCAGCTTCTCGTAGGGTAATATTGGTGCGGATAGTAGTAGAAAGTAAATTTTTACCCAATATTTCTTGTGCTCGCCTGAGAAACTCTTGAGAAAAACGATAACGTTTATCAAGCTGGGTTATCAGATAGTATAATTCAGGAACATTCTTTTTATTTTGCAAAAGTAGGGAAAAAATACTTTTTAAGTTTTCCACACCTTTTAATGATAGTTCGCATATTCCCATTGGAGCAATAGCGTAGTCGCTTGCATTGATCGCGTTTAATGTTAATAGGCCTAAATTAGGGGGGCAGTCAATAATGCAGAAATCAAAGTTTGAAGATATTGAGCTTATTATTGTTTTTAAGATTTCTAAATTTCCTTTTTTTGCTGTCAAATTATTTTCTATAGCACTTAAACCAATGCTTGAGCCGAGCACTGAAAGGTTATTTCTTTTGTTGTCCAGCGATTTTAAGATATTTTCCGGGTTTAAAGGTTTACCTTCAGAAGCATTCTCTAGTAAATCTGTAATGGTAATTAACGAGTTAGCCCCTAAAGAAAATGTTGCGTGGGCTTGCGGGTCTAAATCAATTAATAATGTTTTTTTCTTGTTTATTGCCAGAGCGGAGGCTAGATTAACTGTAGAAGTGGTTTTTCCGCATCCGCCTTTTTGGTTTATAAAAGATAACACTTTCATTTTAAGGGTACCTCCTTTTTCTCTAAGATAATATCGTTTATAATGATTGGCTCAGATCCTTTTTTGTTTTCAGAAAAGATAAGTCTTATTTGATTTATAGTGTTAATTTTTAGTCGAGGGAACGTGATTTTATTATAGTGCACAGGAACTTTTATATAGTTGGTTTTATTTACAGCAGGGGCAACAGATATCTTTAAAGGGTCTCTTGCGTTGGATCGATAGTTTTGATCGCGGGCGACTACTTCTAAGCTGATAGTGTTTAACGGATTTTTCAAAATAAGGACAATCCGAGATGTATCTAAATTAATCGGTGTTTTAAAGTTAATGTTGACTCCGCTCTTTGTGTTTTCTGGTATGTCTAGAAAAATTACGTTTTTTGTGATTCGAGAGTTATCCCACGGGTCATTTAAAGTAATGGAAGAATTACCGGCATCTTTTAATAACGAAGTTTTACTGACATTTAAATTTTGCTTTGGCAGAATAGCAATTTGAAAATTAGCCAAGACAAATAATACTATTGCTACAAAAACAAATAATAATAAAAATAACAGATTGAATTTCTTTTTTGTTTTTTTTGGAATTTCGCTGTCAATAGTTTGAGAGAAAAAAGAATTCTTTAGACGGACGGTATCTTGTGTTTGAAAGGTATTATTTTTTGCAAACATTCCACTTTATTTTTATAAATTAGTATAGCATAGCAGTATAAAAAAGCAATTGAATAATTACTTAGGAAATGATACTATATAGCATCATTGATAGCTAACATGTATTATATGGCAGAAAATAGTAGTAACCAATATATCTGTATTCATGGTCATTTTTATCAACCTCCACGAGAAAATCCTTGGGTAGGAGAAGTGGTGCGCCAAGATTCTGCATATCCTTTCCATGATTGGAATCAAAAAATAAACAAGGAATGTTACGCTGCTAACTCCAATACATCTCTTGTCAGTTCCGGGGGAAAAGTTACTAAGCATATTAATAATTATGCCCGGATTAGTTTTGATTTTGGGCCTACGCTTCTTTCTTGGTTGCAGATAAAACAGCCAGATACTTATCGTTTAATTATTCAAGCTGATCAAAGAAGTCAAAAAAACTTTAATGGGCACGGTTCAGCTATTGCTCAGTGCTATAACCATATGATTATGCCACTTGCTAACATTAAAGATAAACGTACTCAAGTTATCTGGGGGATAGCTGATTTTAAATATCGTTTTCAAAGGATGCCCGAAGGCATGTGGCTTCCGGAAACAGCAGTGGATATAGAAACATTAAGTGTATTGGCGGAGGAGGGAATAAAGTTTACGATTCTTGCACCGCACCAAGCAAAAGCTGTACGTGTAATTGGAAATAGTAGATGGAAAGATATTACGAAAAAGGGAATAAATTGTCGAGTTCCCTATCTTTGTCGTTTGCCCTCTGGCAAATCTTTGGCAATCTTTTTTTATAATGGGGCATTGTCTAGAGATGTTGCATTTGGGGATTTGTTAGATGATGGTGAACATTTTATGCAGGGTTTGCTTTCATTATTTGTGAAAAGCCAGTCAACTAAACAGCTTGTTAGCATTGCAGTTGACGGCGAAACATTTGGGCACCATCATCGTTTTGGGAATATGGCCTTAGCTTATTGTTTAGATGATTTAGTAAAAAATAAACAAGCACTTCTTACAGTTTACGGAGAATATCTTGAAAAATTTCCACCAGTTGAAGAGGTTAAAATTATTGAGAATTCTTCATGGAGCTGTTCGCACGGAATTAAACGGTGGCAATCAGATTGTGGTTGTAATTCTGGCACTTATCCGGGATGGAAACAAATGTGGCGTGTTGGTTTGAGAAAATCTATGGATTGGCTAAGAGATGAGTTAGCTGATATTTATGATGCTAATATGCCTAAAAGTGTTAAGGATCCCTGGAAAATGAGAAATGACTATATTTTGATATTGTTAAACAAGTCTGATAATAGTCTAAATAAGTTTTTTAAAGATCATTTAAGACTAGATGTTCCAAAAATGGAAAAGGAAAGAATTCTAAAACTTTTAGAAATGCAACATAATACGATGTTGATGTATACTAGTTGTGGTTGGTTTTTTGATGATATCTCGGGGATTGAAGCAATCCAAGTTATTCAATTTGCGATTAGGGCAATTCAACTAGCAGAAAAAATAAGTAGCCAACAAGTATTAAAACCATACCTGCAGTTGCTTAAGAAAGCTCCTAGCAATTCACCAGAGATAAAAAACGGACTTAATGTTTATGAGCAATTTGTCAAATTAGAAATGTTTAACTGTGCGAAAGCTAATGAATTATTTAATCTTTAAAGAAGGAATAGCCTAATGCAGTTTTCAGAAGGTAATTCTAGAGATTTTCACAAATCGTTTTCTAAAAATAGAAATTCTGTTTCTGGTTTAATTTCTGAACGAAAGATCAAAAAAATATCTAAAGGAATAAAAAAAAGAGCAAGCGGTGTGATTCTGCATATCACTTCTCTTCCTTCCGGATACGGTATTGGTGATTTTGGTCCTAAGGCTTTTCGTTTTGTTGATTTTTTGCGTGATTGCGGGCAAACGTATTGGCAGGTTTTGCCGTTGAATCCTACAGAGCAAATTTTTGGTAACTCTCCTTACAGTAGTGTTTCTGCCTATGCGGGCAATTTAAATTTAATTAGCCCGGAAATTCTTATTAATGATGGGTTTTTAAAAAAAGAGGAGTCTAGGCCCAAAGATAATTTTCCGGTAAGCTATTGCGATTATGCAAAGGTAATTCCGTTTAAGCATGAGTTATTAGAAAAAGCATACTTTAATTTTAAAAAAAATGGAAAACAAAAAAAACAATTTCAGCAATTTTGCCTTGCCAACCATAAATGGCTCAGTGATTATGCATTATTTGTGCTGTTAAAAAAACGGTTCACAGGACAATCTTGGCATCTATGGCCGGCAAAATATAGAGATAGAAATGTGTCAGCTCTTAATAAATTGAAGAAAGATTGCGCTGAAGAGTTAGAGCGAAGTAAGTTTTTCCAATATTTATTTTTTAGTCAATGGTTTTCTTTAAAAAAATACTGTAATAAAAATAAAGTAAAATTTATTGGAGATATTCCGATTTATGTTAGTGGAGATAGTGTAGATGTCTGGGCTAATCCGGAGATTTTTAAACTGGATAAACAAAAAAAACCGCTTTTAGTTGCTGGTGTTCCTCCTGATTATTTTAGTAAGACCGGACAAAGATGGGGAAATCCAGTGTATTCTTGGCAAAAATTGAAAAAGCAGGGGTTTAAGTGGTGGCTTGATCGGTTAAGGCATAATTTTAAGTTGTTTGATGTATTGAGAATAGATCATTTTCGTGGATTTGTTGCTTTTTGGGGGATACCTGCCTCTGAAGAAACGGCAATAAATGGTAAATGGTTTAAGGCTCCAGCAGAAGAGTTTTTTTCTGCAGTAGTCAATGAATTTCCCGGACAAACAATTATTGCTGAAGATTTAGGGCATATTACTGATGACGTCAAACAGATCATAAAAGAGTTTGAATTTCCGGGGATGAAGATACTAATCTTTGCTTTTGGAGAGAATCTCAGTACTCATCCGTATCTACCACATAATTATATCAATAACTGCATAGCATATACTGGAACACACGACAACAACACTGTTAGAGGATGGTTCGAGAATGAAGCAGGTGAATTAGAAAAAGAAAATATTATCAAATATATTGGTAAGAGAATAGCTGCTAGACGAATTAATTGGGAGCTTATAATATTGGCAATGAATTCCCGCGCGAATACGGCAATTTTTCCTTTGCAGGATATTTTAGGTTTAGGGCAAAAAGCACGGATGAATTTTCCTTCAAAGCCGCAAGGTAATTGGTCTTGGCGGGTTTTAAACAGTCAATTGTCTTCAACAGTATGCAAAGAGCTGCTAAAATATACACAAGAAGGAAAAAGATTCTCAAATAAATAATAGAATTTGAGCATCAGCATTTTTTAAATTAAAGTTAAACATGCCTAACAGTAAAGAACATCATTTTCAATTTAAGGAAGTTGAATTGGACGGTGAATTGAAAAATAGTTTTCAATTTTGCCGGAAGATATTAATGGCCCATGAAGAAGAGAAAAAAAGAATATCTAGGGATTTGCATGACGAAAGTGGACAGATTGTTATTGGCTTAAGTACGACGTTTAATGTTATTGAGAAGGAAATACGTTCTGGCAATACAGGAAAAGCGTTGCAATTGATCGATGATACTAGGGGGTTAATAAAAACTTTATCAGTTCGAATGAAATCATTGGCATTAATTTTAAGGCCTCCGGCATTAGATGTTTTAGGGTTGTCTGCTGTATTGAGAGAATATTTTTGGCAGTGCAGTAAAAATAATGAAATCAAGATCGAATTTAACGAAAATTTAAAAGATAGGAAAATTGAACCTGGGTTAGAAATAACTATTTACCGTATAGTTCAAGAAGCGTTAAACAATGTCTTAAAGCATTCAAAAGCATCATTAGTTATGGTTAGCCTACTTATCAAGAAAAACAAAATTCAATTAATAATTGAAGATAACGGACAGGGTTTTGATTTTAAAAATCTTAAAAATGGTATACATACTGAAAAGTTAGGATTGAGTGGAATTAATGAAAGAGTATCGGCGTTTAATGGTAAATTTTTTATTGATTCAGTTTTAAAAAAAGGGACAACATTAATAATAAGTCTTCCGCTTTAGTGAGGTATCTATGGCAATAAATGTGATGTTGGTTGATGACCACCCGATTGTACTTCAGGGAATAGAATCAGTGTTGTCTCTAGAAGAAGATATTAAAGTAGTGGCTAAGGCGGCTAATGGAAGAGAAGCGGTTTCTTTGGTGGTAAAGCATAATCTTGATGTTGTGGTGATGGATATTTCACTTCCCGGATTAAATGGTTTGGAAGCTACCCAAAAAATATTAAAACAGAATAAGCATATTAAAGTGTTGATTCTAAGCATGCATGAAAATAGAGTATTTATTGAAAAAGCACTTAGCTATGGAGCTAAAGGGTATGTTCTAAAAGAGTCGGCATCTGAAGAGATTATTCAGGCAATTCGAGAAGTTTATAATGGTAGGTATTTTTTAAGTGCAAAAATATCTTCTTTTGTGATTAATGATTTCATCGTGCAGAAACATAAAACCTTAAAACTAAGAAGTATTTCTATTTTAACTAATAGAGAAAGAGAAATCTTACAACTCATTGTCGAAGGAATGAGTAATAAAAAAATAGCGCAGAGCTTAAATATTTCCTTAAAAACTGCTTTGGTCCATCGTAATAATATTATGCATAAACTAGATATGCATAATGAGGCGCAACTAGTAAGATTTGCCCTAGCTGAAGGTATTTCCGGACCCTTACCTTAGAAACAATTATTGTAATTGGTTGTTCTACAGTAGTTTATCCGCATATTTATTATATTTTCTGATATTTAAAGGAAATAAAAAAAATTTCAAAAATAAGCAGTTCTGCTTATTTACATTTTTTATTTTCTAGTATATATTACTTCTTCAATAAATTATAATTATAAATCAAAGGAGGTGGGAGATGATAATGAGAGGGCAAAAAAATAAGAAAAAGGTTGTGAAAAAAATAAAAAAGCCAGTGCTTAAAAAAGTTAAGTTTGTGTTTGATTCTTTCGAGGCAAACCAAGTTGCAGTTGCCGGTGATTTTAATGATTGGGACGCAGGTAGCTTACCGATGAGGAAAGACAGAAAGAAAATATGGGAAAAGGGAATCACATTGAAACCTGGACGCTATGAATATAAATTTGTTGTGGATGGTAATTGGACAAGTGATCCGAAAAATGACAATCGGACTGTAAATAGCATGGGATCAGAAAATTCAGTTATTGAAGTAAAGAAATAAAATAGGTAAAAAACAATTTATGCGGATTGCATTTTTTTCTTGGGAGTCTGTCCATTCGGTAGCTGTAGGAGGAGTAGCGTTGCATGTTACGGAATTAGCATGTGCACTAGAACGAAAAGGGCATGAAGTCCATATTTTTACGCGATTAGGCAATTCTTCGCAGCCTTGGTGTGAAAAAATTCACGGAGTCTACTATCATCGCTGCTCGTTTGCCTCTAATTATGATTTTGTTGAAGAAGTAAATAATATGTGTCGGGCTTTTGTTAGCGTGTTTTTAGATACCGAAAATCACATAGGTCGTTTTGATATTATACACGCACATGATTGGCTAGCTTCTAACGCGGTAGTTTGGATTAAAGAGGCAAGGAACCATAAATCTGTTTTAACAGTGCATTCTACTGAATACGGAAGGTGCGGAAATAATTTTTTCGGTGGTAATTCGGCAAGAGTTCGCGATCATGAACGTCATGGAACATTTTGTGCTGATAAAGTCATTACAGTATCTAATGCTCTAAAAAATGAAATAATGTGGATGTATAATACTCCGGAATGGAAAACTTTTTCGATTTATAATGGGGTAAATTATTGTAATTATGATGGATGGATAGACTCAGATAGTGTACGAAATTATTATGATATTTCTCCTATGGATCCTTTGGTCTTGTTTGTGGGAAGAATGGTATACCAAAAAGGTCCGGATCTATTAGTAGAAGCTATACCGCATATCTTGAAATACCACAATAATGCCAAGTTTGTATTCGTTGGAGATGGTGAAATGCGCTGGGGCGTTGAAGAACAGGCAAGGCATTTAGGTGTCAGCCATGCTACCCGGTTTTTAGGCCATCATAATGGCTGGAAGTTAGTCGATCTTTATAAAGCAGCAGATGTAGTTTGTGTGCCGAGTCGGAATGAACCGTTCGGAATTGTTATTTTAGAAGCTTGGAGCGCGGGAAAACCGGTAGTTGCTAGCATGAATGGAGGTCCAGGGGAAATTATTTGGCACGAAATTAACGGGCTTAAAATTTGGCCTAATTCTGATTCAATTGCTTGGGGACTTGGAACTCTTTTTGAAGATTTTGAACATGCTCGTTGGATGGGGAAAAACGGAAGAATTGCCGTAGAAACCGCATTTTCCTGGGACGCGATAGCCGATCAAACTTTGGCAGCTTATGTAAGCTAACTATTTTTGTTAGCCAAAAAAAAATTATGGCTCAAAAGAGAAAAGTGATAAAAAGAGTTTACGAAAAAGGACGGGAGATGACTCTTTCAGCGAAGAAAAGAGTATTAACAAAAAACCAGGTTGTTTCCAAAACAAAAACAGCCAAGAAGATTTCTCCGAAAAATATAAAGCCAAGGGCACCGATTAAAGTTGGTGCAGGGCAAGTAAGTGACAATCAGCATCTTCTTAATACCGGGGTTGACCAGTATTCGGAAAAGAGTTTTTTCCCAGAAAATGATTATCTTCCTTCTAACTATGGAATAACTCGTTGTGTTCTTTTGGTAAGAGATCCTTATTGGGTTTATGCTTATTGGGAAGTTGAAGAAGGACATATTGATAAAATTAAAAGAAATATTTCTGAAAGTCAGGTTGCTACTGCAAAGTTTGTATTGCGTATTTATGATGTTAGTTTGGTTGACTTTAATGGGATAAATGCCAATTTTTTCTTCGATATTGAACCGAATATATTCACTAACAGTTGGCATATTAAGCTTTTTCATGATGGAGGTTCATTCGTTGGTGAGATAGGGCTAAGAACTTCTGATGGGAGATTCTTTGCGCTAAGCCGGTCTAATTATGTGCAGACTCCTCGGGTTAGTTATTCATCTCGATCTGAGCAAATTTGGATGGAAGTTACTGATGATGACCATTCTGCGCCTTTTGTTCTTCCCAAAAAAGTTAATACTGTCTTAAACGATAAAAAAAAATCTGTTCAAAATATTAAATCTTACGCAAACCCACCTAAACGGAAAAGACTCTATATTACTGAAGAAGAGATAAGAAGATATTATTCTCGGTTGAACCCTTTGTTAAAGGATATTATTGAATCTCGGCTTGAATCTTTCTATACTAATAAAACTAAAAAATATTCTGTAGTTATTGAAGGAATATCTGAACAAGATCGTCAGGCGATGCTTTCTCGATTGCCCAAGGGTTATTTTGTTAAAGAAGTACTATTAGGCGCATCAGAAAACTTAGTTGTGCTTGGTGAAGGAGCCAGCGAAAAACAAATTTCTAGTGATTCAACATCTAGCAACTTTGTTGTGGAAAAAATTAAATCCCGGAACTTTTTCTTTGAGCTAAATACGGAATTAATTGTTTATGGACGAACAGAACCGGACGCTGAAGTTTGGTTAGCTGACAAACGTGTTCCTCTACGTAGTGATGGGACTTTTAGCCTAAGATTTGCCTTGCCGGATGGAAATATTCCTCTAGAGTTTAAAGCGATATCCAACGATAAGCTTGATTGTAAAAGAATAAATACCTATGTAGATCGTCACACCAACCATGAGCAGAAAAGATAATAATCACAAAGGGTATCTGTGTTTAATGCTTCATGCTCATCTTCCGTTTGTTCGCCATCCGGAAAATGAGTATTATTTAGAAGAAAACTGGCTATATGAAGCTATTACTGAAACATATATTCCTTTAATCCAGGCCTTTGAGCGTTTGGTTAACGACGGAGTGGATTTTCGCATTACAATGTCGGTGACTCCCACGTTAGCTTCTATGCTTCAGGATTCTCTTTTGCAGGATAGATATCTTCGGCACATTAACAAGCTGTTAGAGTTATCCGACAAGGAAGTAGAGAGAACTGGGTATCATACAAGTTTTCACGGTTTGGCTTTAATGTACAGAAGAAAATTTACCGAAGCTAAGAAATTGTTTGTTGACCAATACGGAAAAAACTTAATTTCTGCATTTAAAAAATTTCAAGATATGGGTTATTTGGAAATAATTGGTTCTTGCGCGACCCATGGTTTTTTACCGTTATTAAATATAAACCCTTCCGATGTTCGAGGGCAAATACATATTGGGGTGGAGAATTATACTAAAACATTTGGTCGTCCTCCTAGAGGTTTTTGGCTTCCGGAGTGTGGATATTATCCCGGCGTTGACAAAGTGTTAAAAGAAGCAGGAATAAGATATTTCTTTGTAGACTCTCACAGCATCATTAATGCTGACCCAATGCCTCGGTATAGTGTTCATGCACCTCTTTATTGTCCTTCAGGTGTAGCTGCATTTGGTCGTGACTGGGAGTCGTCAAAACAAGTTTGGAGTTCTAAAGAAGGTTATCCTGGTGACGCTGACTATCGGGAATACTACAAAGATATTGGATATGAGCTAGATTTTGACTATATAAAAGATTACATTCACCCTGACGGAATCAGAGTTAATACTGGCATGAAATACTGGCGGATAACCGGTGAAACAGGTTATAAAGAGCCGTATGTTCCTGATTGGGCCAGAGAAAAAGCAGCAATGCATGCAGGAAATTTTATGTTTAACCGGGGGAAGCAGATAGAACATATAGCTTATCATATGGACAGGAAACCAATAGTTGTTGCCCCTTATGATGCAGAGCTTTTTGGTCATTGGTGGTATGAAGGTCCGATGTGGATAGAGTTTCTAGCTCGAAAAATATTTTATGATCAAGAAATAGTTAAGATGGTTACCCCTAGTGAATATCTTCGTGAATATCCGGTCAATCAAGTAGCGCTGCCTTCAGCTTCTAGCTGGGGGCATAAAGGATATAATGAATTTTGGGTAGAGGGAAGTAATGACTGGATTTATCGACATATTCATGAAGCAGGGGTACGAATGAAAGAAATGGCTGATAAATTTTCTTATTTGTTTGGCAAGTCCTACAAAACAAGCATTTATCGCCGGGCTTTAAATCAAGCTGCTAGAGAGTTAGTGCTGGTTCAGTCGAGTGATTGGCCATTTATCATGAGAACCGGAACCATGGTTCCTTATGCCCATCGCCGGGCAAAAACTCACATAAATAGATTTTTACGCATTTATAAACAGGTAATGAATCAATGTGTTGATGAAGCGTGGTTGACAGAGGTAGAAAAAAAAGATAATATATTTTTAAATATAGATTGTGGAAAATATTATATTTCCGAAAGTGCTACACCTAAGTGTTCGCTTATTAAAAAAAAGAAAAGGAGTGGAAAGAAAATAAAATGCAGAACATAATTGATGACCTACCGGTAATATGTAGTAAAGAAAAAACCAGTAGCAAGCTTGGCTTGTTTAAAAAAGACATCTATTCTTCTGTTTCTGATATTTATTTTGATAGGGTTCGTTCTTCTTTCGGAATTGCATTGCATATGCACCAGCCGACAATTCTTTCTAATCCGGATGACTTACAAAATTCGTTTTTTATTAGTAATATTCAAAGCATGTTAGAGCATCAGGGTGTTGGTGATAATCATAATGCGCCTGTATTTATGCAGTGCTATCGGCGGATATCGCAATTTATTCGGGACCTTGTGAATACAGGATGTAGTCCTCGGGTTATGCTTGATTATTCAGGAAATTTACTTTGGGGGCTAAGCCAAGTAGAAAATGGTGAGGTGCTAGAAGATCTAAAACTGGTTACTAAAAATAAAAAATATTATCATAATGTTGAGTGGCTGGGAACAATGTGGTCACACGCTGTGGTTCCTTCAACGCCTGTGCCGGATATTGCGCTTCATATAAAGGCATGGCAGAATCAATTTTCAGCTATTTTTGGAAAAGAGGCTTTATCTAGGGTTAAAGGTTTTTCACCTCCAGAAATGCATTTACCAATTCATCCGGATATTTGCTATCATTATGTAAAAACATTAAAAGAATGCGGGTATCAATGGTTAATGGTTCAGGAGCATACAATTGAAAACTTGGATGGTTCTTCAATACAACGGCCGCATTTTCCACATAAGCTTGTTGCTAAAAATTCTCTAGGACAAACCGAAGAGATAAGCATTTTAATTAAAACGCAAGGGTCAGATACAAAATTAGTTGCTCAGATGCAACCTTATTACGAAGCCCAATCTCTCCAGAGGCAGGATTATCAAGGTAAAAACGTACCGCCGTTTGTTTTGCAAATAAGCGATGGAGAAAACGGGGGCGTGATGATGAATGAATTTCCTTCCAAATATTTAAGTGTAATGAAAGAGGTAGGCTCTAACGGGGTGTTTGCGCTTAATGGTTCGGAATATTTAGAATTTATTAAAAAAAGCGGTCTTAAAGAAAAAGATTTTATTCCGGTTCAATCTGTATCTCAAAGTAAAATTTGGGAATTCATTGGCAACTATGGTCCAAAAGCAGTTGACCAGGCAATTGATGAAGCTCGAAAGAAATACGGAGGATTTAATTTGGATAAAGGTTCTTGGACTAGCGACAAAGATTGGGTTAAGGGCTATGAGGATGTTTTAGATCCTATAAATAAGTTAAGTGTGGAATTTCATCGGTATTTTGATGGTAAAAAAAATAATCAATCTTCTTCAGCATATCAAGAAGCACTGCTCTATTTATTGCTTTCTCAGACAAGTTGCTTTCGTTATTGGGGATCTGGCTTGTGGACTGAATATGCGAAAGAAATTTGTCGTAGAGGATTTGCCATACTTAAAAAATCATAAGTTTTTACAATAGCAGTACGTGTGTAAGGACAGTATTTATTGATTATTATACCTAACACTTTAACACAATGAAGCAATATAAAAATGCTCCAAAATACAGAATTTCCCGAGTAGGAATGGACAAAAAAAGTATCCGAAAGTCGTTCAAGAATAATCTTTTGTGTACTTTGGCCAAAGATAAATTTACAGCGACATATCGTGATAATTTTATGGCTTTAGCGATTGCTATCAGAGATCGGCTGGCAAAACGTTGGATTGCGACTCAGCAGAGGTATCATCGAAAAAATAAAAAAAGAGTATACTACCTCTCAATGGAGTTTTTAATTGGCCGCCTTTTAGGGAATAATCTCCTAAATTTAGGAATTTGGGATGAGGCTGAGGAAGTTTTAAATGAGCTAGGGCTTGATTTTGAAGAAGTACGGAAGCAGGAAACAGATGCTGGGCTAGGAAATGGCGGGTTAGGAAGGTTGGCGGCTTGTTTTCTAGATTCTCTGGCAACCTTAAATATACCTGCACATGGGTATGGTATTCGATATGATTACGGAATGTTTCATCAGAAAATTAAAGATGGACGTCAAATTGAACTTCCGGATGAATGGCTTAAGTTTGGATATCCTTGGGAGTTTGAGAGGCCGGAGTATAACGTAAGGATACAATTTTATGGCAACATTGAATTCTCTGATTCTGAAAACGGAGGAAAAAATATTAAGTGGGTAAATACTGATGATGTTTTGGCGATTCCTTATGATGTTCCTGTGTCCGGGTACAAAAATAATATTGTAAATACGCTTCGCCTTTGGTCAGCAAGGGGCACAGAAGAGTTTGATTTTAACTATTTTAATCATGGTGATTACGGAAAAGCGGTAGAAGATAAGATTTTTTCTGAAAATATTTCAAAAATACTATATCCTGACGACAGCATGAGCAGGGGCAAGGAGCTAAGGCTAAAACAAGAGTATTTTTTTACTGCAGCTTCCTTAGCGGATATTATTCGAAGATTTAAAGAAGAAAATTCTGATTTAAGGAATTTACCAAAAAAAGCGGTCATCCAACTTAATGATACTCATCCGGCTTTGGCGATTCCGGAGTTAATGAGAATATTAATTGATCAGGAGAATTTGACTTGGGATGTTGCATGGAAGATATGCTCCAAGACTTTTGCGTATACCAACCATACAATTATGCCTGAAGCTCTAGAAAGTTGGTCGGTAATATTGTTTGAAAAAGTTCTTCCTCGCCATTTACAGATAATTTATGAGATTAATTTTAAATTTCTCAAATATGTGGCAAAGCAATTTCCCCAAGACGAAAGTAAATTAGGAAGAGTATCGATTATTGAAGAGGGAGAAGTGAAAAATGTATGCATGGCTCATTTATGTATAGTAGGTAGTTATTCTGTAAACGGAGTTTCAGAAATTCATACCAGTTTGCTAAAGACTAGGGTATTCAAAGATTTTTATGATATTTTCCCCAATAAATTTAATAATAAAACTAATGGAGTAACTCACAGAAGGTGGCTTTTGAAATCAAACCATGGTTTATCTGCTTTGATTACAGATACTATCGGAGACAGTTGGATTACCAATCTTAATCATTTAAAAAAGCTACTTCCTTACAAAGATGACTGTAATTTTCAGAAAGAATGGTCTAAAGTAAAGAAAGCTAACAAGAAGATTTTAGCTGAACACATCAAAAATACTCAAGGAATTATTGTGAATCCGGAATCATTATTTGATGTACATATTAAGCGAATTCATGAGTATAAACGGCAGGTGTTGTTTGGGCTGTATATTATTTCTGAATATCTAAGTGCAACCCGAAAAATAAAAAAAGATATTCTGCCCCGAACTTTTTTATTGGCTGGAAAAGCAGCTCCAGGGTATTTTATGGCTAAGCTAATTATTAAATTTATTAATAATATTGCGAGAACAATTAACAATGATAAAAGTGTTAAGAATTTATTTAAGGTAGTCTTTTTAGAAAATTATCGCGTTTCCTTAGCAGAAAAAATATTTCCGGCTAGTGATTTATCAGAGCAAATATCTACTGCTGGAACAGAGGCATCTGGTACTGGATGTATGAAATTTATGCTTAATGGTGCCTTGACGATTGGTACTCTAGATGGAGCGAATATTGAAATGGCCCAGGAATGCGGTGCAGAAAACATATTTATGTTTGGGCTAAGCGCAGAAAAGATTTCACAATTAAAGAATGAAGGATACAATCCTAACCAATATATTGAGAAATATCCGTTGTTGAAGGAAATTATTAATCTAATTCGTAGCGATTTCTTTTCTCCTAGCGAACGTGGAATTTTTGAACCTATTATTCAGTCGTTAATAACGCAGGATCCGTTTTTTGTCTGTGCTGACTTTAGTGCTTATCTTGAAGCGCAGAATAAAGCCACAAAATCATATTGTGCTAAGCCTGGCTGGATTTCCAAGTCAATAGTTAATACTGCTACCTCTGGAAAGTTTTCTAGTGATCGGACTATTCAAGAATATGCAACGCAAATTTGGCATGCACCTTTCAAGCCGAGCGAGTAAGCTTTACTTATTCGCCGCTAATCTTTTAGTTGAAAATCACTTTAAAAAGAGGTAGTATTTATTTATCTAAAAGGTAAAAATAAAAATGAAAAAAATAAGTTTCATTCTATTATTGTTTTTGCTTTTTCCTTTCTTTAATGTGTTTGCTGTTTTCCAACCGGTTGCCGGGATTGAAAGTGCTAACATTAAGAAAGTCGCTGTTTCTAAATTGAATCCACTGTCTATCTCTGTAGTTTCTGATAACTGCTTGTATAAAAGTAAAGACAGCGGAAAAGAATTTAAAAAAATAGCGGTATTCAAAGATGAGAAAATTCAACAGATATTTTTTGATTGCTGTTTAGTGGATATTTTATATGTTGTTACCAGCCGGCACCTTTACAAAGTGACAGGTGAAACGCTAAGCAAGCTGTATTCTGTTTTGCCGGAGCAGGTTATTTATAGCGCTTTGAAACATAAAGGTGAGCTTTACATTGGAACTAATTCTGGCCTTTATCATACATTGGCAGATAATTTAATTTGGAATAAAGTAAAAAGTGCTAATGAGCTTTCCATATATTATATTGAAGCAGGTAAAAAGAATGTTTACTTAGCAACGGATAGAGGCGTTTATGTCTTGAAAGCAAATTGGCGGGCGGAAAGATTGTTTGTAATAAGAAAAACTGACTTAAGTGAACAAGAAAGACAGGATATTGAATTAGAGGATTTTTCGGAAGGACTAACAGCTAAAGTAATTAAGCAAGATATTTTTGAAGAAGACCGTTTTTGGCTAGGTACAAATAATGGGCTATATATTTCTGATAATTCCGGAAATACATGGAGAAAGGTTTATTTAACTTCGCTAATGGATATCTCGGTTAATTGTCTAGAGCAGACTATCCTTGAGAGGGAAACATTATACGTGGGTTCAGACAGTGGATTTTTTGTGGTAGACATAGGGAAAGAAACAGCTCGGGAGATTTTTGAAGGACTCTCTGCTAATGATATCTCCGGGATAGCTTTTACCGATAAAGGGATAATATATTTGGCTTCTTCTGGCGGGCTGTTTAAAAGTGTTTATTTTTCGTATTCTTCTTCGGGTGATCTAGAAAATATTTTAAAAGGTGAGCCATCGATCCAAGAAGTCCAAAATCGGGTGATGCGCTATAATCAGGTTCATCCAGAAAAGATAAAAAAATGGCGTGATGCTTTGAAATATCGAGCGCTTTTTCCGGATGTAAGCCTAGATTACGATAAGACAATTTGGGGGTCATACACTGGTGGAGGATCACATTATGTCGGTCCTCGTGATTGGGGCGTATCATTTTCTTGGGATACCGGAGACTTACTTTGGAATTCTTATGAAGATGACGTGGATACTCGAGCAAGGCTGAATACCCAGCTTCGATTAGATATACTTGATGAAATTAACCGTATATATTTTGAACGGCTGCGCTTGAAGAAAGAAATTATAGATCGTTCTTTTAACGAAGAAGAATTATTCAATAAGCAGTTAAGACTTGAAGAACTAACTGCAGCTCTTGATGGATATACCGGAGGTTTCTTTTCTAAAAGAATTGGGGAATTGAGTGAAGAATAAACCGCTAATATTAATTATGTGTGGAGGCAGGTCTCTGCGGCTTTGGCCGTTATCTTGCTATAAAAGTAAAAACTTTTTTGATGTTTTTGGTTTCTCACCGTTAGAGTTAACTATTAAACGGTTTTTGAAAATAACTGATGCTTCAAATATCTTTTTGGTTGCCAATGAAAAAGAAAAAAAGTCACTGGAGAAAATAAAATTAATTAATAAGCAGAATATTTTTTATGAACCGCAGAGTAAAAATACTGCTGCTGCTATTTTATTGTCGTTATGGAAGTTAAAAAAATTTATTGACCGTGATTTAATTATTTCTCCCGTAGACCAATTAATTAAAAAAGAAAAATATTTTTATTCTAGTTTAAAGAATGCTTTAGAGGTATCCCAATCAGGAGGAATATGCACTTTGGGTATTAAGCCGGATAAACCTGTTTCCGGGTTTGGGTATATTCAATCTGGCAAAAAAGAATGCAGAAATGTATTTGCTGTTAAAAAATTTATTGAAAAGCCTAGCATAACAAGGGCTCGCCGGTTTATTAAAAGCGGTGATTATTTTTATAACAGTGGAATGTTTATTGCTTCTGTGGGCACGCTACTTGATGAATATCAGAAATATTATTCTGACTATTATTATTTTTTTGATAGAGTCGAAAAAAACAAAATTAATGAGTGCTATCGCAAAATCAAGAATGATCCTTTTGATAAGGCAATAATTGAAAAAAGTAAAAGAGTAAAATTAATTAAAGGACGTTTTGTCTGGAAAGATTTTGGAAGTTGGCAGGCAATTCATGAGATCTTGACAAAGGATAAGTTAGGGAATACAAAGATTGCTAATGGTGTTTTTTGTCAGAGCAGAAGTAATCTTCTTTATCTTGGTAATAAGAGAAAAAAGGTATTAGTAGTAGGCGCTAATAATTTATCGATTATTGATACTGAAAATTACATGCTGGTTGCTAACAATGATTGTTTAGATGACCTTAAGCTATTTCTAAAAAAAGCTAAATTAATATGAGCTATTTTTATGGCCCGGTTCCTTCACGGAGGCTAGGGTTTTCTTTAGGCGTAGATTTAACAAGGAAAAGAGTTTGCTCTTTTGATTGTGTTTATTGTCAATTAGGAAAAAATAAGAGTAAAACTTTCAGAAGGTTTACGGAGATTAATTTACCAGTCTTTAAAAAAGAATTAGCGAAAGTTGTAAAAGAATCTGTAAAGATTGACTACATAACAATTTCTGGGCAAGGTGAACCGACTTTGCATAAAGGCTTAGATGAAATTATTAAAGTAATAAAAAAAATTACTGCTAATAAATACCCAGTATGTGTTATCACTAATTCTTCATTTTTGCATCGGAAAAATTTACGCAAAGAGTTAAAACAGGCTGATTTGATAGTTCCTTCTTTAGATGCTCCGGATGAAAAAACTTTTTTAATGATAAACCGTCCACACGCAAATATTAGTTATAAAAAAATTATAACCGGACTAATTGATTTAAGGAAAGAGTTCAGAGGGCAGATTTGGTTGGAAATAATGCTTTTGAAGGGGGTTAATGACAGCATTCAGACAGCAAAAAAATTTAAAACAATTATCAAAAAAATTAATCCAGATAAAATACAACTGAATATTCCGGTGCGTCCGGCTTTTGAGAAAGTGTATCTGCCGGATTCAAAACAAATAAGTGCAGTTGCGGATATTATCGGAGGAGGAGCTGGTGTAGTCTTAAAACCTCAAGTATCAAAGATGGCCAAAGGTTTACGCAAGGATCTAAAAAAGAAAATTATTTCTTTTTTAAGCGTACGCCCGGCAAGTTTAGTTGATTTGACAAGTGCCTTGGGAGCAAATCCTAACGAAGTAATTAAATATCTGTATATTTTATTGGAAGATAAATCTGTCAAAACAGTTGGTAGCGGGCAGAGCAAGTATTTTTTAATTAATGATTGCTAAAAATATTGATAATATTCTAAAGAGCATATCGCCGAAAGTTCAAGTTGAAGCAGCGGTAAAGCAGCAGAGCATTGGGGATGTTCAGAAAGCTATTCTTGCTGGAATTAAAATAATTGGCGATAATTATGTAAAAGAGGCAAAAGAAAAATTTACAATAATTGGGAAAAAAGTTCAACACCACTTTATTGGGTATCTGCAAAAAAATAAGGTTAAAACGGCAGTTGAGATATTTGATATGATCGAGACAATTGATTCTCTAGGGTTGGCAGAAATTTTAGATAAACAGTGCAAAAGTTCAAGTAAGATTATGCCTATATTAATTGAAGTAAATTCTGGTCGAGAGGCACAAAAGCATGGGCTTTTACCGGAGAATGTAGAAGAATTTTTAGAAAAAATAATCGAATTTACTAATTTGAGAGTAATGGGTTTAATGACTATGGGGCCTTGGTTGGATGATCCAGAGTGTTTGCGCCCGCATTTCAAAAAAACAAAAGAACTGTTTGATAGCATCCGGAAAAAATATTGTGATATTTTAGATTGGCGCTATCTTTCTATGGGGATGAGCAATTCATATAAAGTAGCGATTGAAGAAGGCGCAAATATTGTGCGAATCGGAGAGGGTATTTTTGGTAAACGGCAAAAGTAGGTGTTAAATAATATTTATGAAGACTCATCTAGATTGTATTCCTTGTTTTTTTAAGCAAGCTTTGGAAGCATCTAAATTAGCGGGTGCCGGGAAGCATCAGCAAAAAAAGATTTTAGACAAAGTATGCCGAGCAGTGCTAAAGTTTTCTTTGAATTTAGCTCCTCCGCACATGGGTAGGAAAATATATAAAATTGTAATTAACGAAACTAAAAATAAAGATCCATTCTATGCAGTTAAACAAAAGAGCAATAATTTGGCACTCAAACTATATCCGAAACTAAAACGAAAAATAGTTCACTCCCGTGACAGAATATTTACAGCGGTAGAGTTAGCAATTGCTGGAAATATTATTGATTTTGGTGTTAAAAATTCGTATAAAGTAGAAGAAGAATTGCAGGAATTTTTAAAGGGTAATTTTAATGTTCACTCGAAACATTCTCGAGAGGTATTTTCTTATCAGGATTTCAAACGCGATTTAAAAAAGGCGAAGTTAATTCTTTATTTAGGAGATAATGCCGGAGAGGTTGTTTTTGATAAATTATTAATTGAAGAGATTAAGAGAGCCTGGCCGAATAAAGAAGTTGTTTATGCTGTAAAGAAGAGCCCGATTATTAATGATGCTCTAGAGGAAGATGCTTATTTCTGTGGTCTTGATAAATATGCTGAAATTATTTCTAGCGGATCAGATGCTCCGGGAACATTTTTAAGTCTTTGTTCAGCTAATTTCAAGAAACTATGTAAAAAGGCAGACATGATTATTAGTAAGGGGCAGGGGAATTTTGAAAGTTTATCCGGAGAGAATGTCTCGATATATTTTTTATTTAAGGCAAAATGTCCTATGGTTGCTAAGGAAGTAGGATGTTGTCTGTCAGATGTAGTATTAAAACACCAACTAAAAGATGGCTGATGGTTAAAGTCTAATGCAGGAGCAAAAATTAAATGAAGGTTAGGGTAATTTTTGAGAGAGAAAAAATTAACAAGAATTTTTTCTCCGGTTGGGGTAATTCTTATTTGGTAGGAGAAGAAGTTTTATTTGATACTGGAGAAAAATCAGAGTATATTTTGAATAATCTAAAGATGCTCAACGTTAATATATTGGATGTAAAAACAATAGTTATTTCTCATAATCATTGGGACCATAAGGGAGGTCTTTGGCAATTGTTAGAAATTAACCCTAAGATTAAAGTGGTTGGCTGTATGGACTTTTTGAATAACTGTCAAAATAGAAATGCTTCTTTTTGTTTGCAGCAGGCGATTCCTTCGCAAAAAATAGCGGAAGGCATCTATACTACAGGATGTATTAAAACTGTTTATAAAGGTAATAATTTAGAGGAACAGGCCTTAGTTGTGCGTGGGGTGGAAGGGGTTTTTGTATTGTGTGGGTGTGCCCATTCCGGGATTTTGCAATTTATTAACGAAGCAAAAAAAATTTTTCCCCAAGAAAAAGTTTATGCAATTATTGGAGGGTTCCATCTTATTAATGAAAATATCCGAGTTGTTCGGCATTTAGTCGAAGAGGTGAAGAAGCAGGGAATTAAAAAAATTGGTCCTGCTCATTGTACCGGGTTTGAGGCAGAGCAAATATTTAAAGAAGCCTACGGTAATGACTTTTTAAATGTAAAAGCCGGAGCAGTATTTGAGTTATAAATGAGCAATGCAAAAAAGCGGTATCTCAAAAACTAAGATACTCACAAGGAGAGAAGCTTTAGCGTTTTAAGTCATGTTAAAGATAATATATGCTGAGCTGAAACATCATGCTCCCTTTACTATATTGGGGGCAGTAAGTGGAATAGCTATTATGGCTATTTCCCGAAAAATTTCTTCTGAGCTATCGTATAATATTTTTTATGTTCTTCATCCTGCGCATGTTTTTTTAAGCGCGCTTGTTACTGCTTCAATGTATGAGCTTCATAAAAAAGGTTGTTTTCGGGGTAGATGTAACCTTTGGGTGCTATTATTTATTGGGTATGTTGGTTCAGTAGGAATAGCTACATTAAGTGATTCGTTAATTCCTTATTTAGGAGAAGTATTGCTTAATCTTCCTAATCGTGGTCTTCATTTGGGATTTATTGAGAAATGGTGGCTAATCAACCCACTGGCTATTTTAGGGGTTGCTGTTGCCTACTTTAAGCCGATGACAAAATTTCCTCATGCTGGACATGTGTTGTTAAGTACTTGGGCGTCGTTATTTCATATGATTATGGCTGCTGGTGAAAGTTTTAATTGGTTTTCTTATTTGGCAGTGTTTGTATTTTTATTTATAGCTGTATGGTTTCCCTGTTGTTTGAGTGACGTAATATTTCCGCTTCTTTTTGTGAAAGAAAAGAATAGAGGCCATGAATAGTTTTAGATATGTGAGGATTACGCAATGATTGATAATTTAATAGTTTTATTATATTTGGCTGGGGTATTGTTTTTGGGGCTATGGTCTGGCAGAGGGGTTAAAAGCTTAAGAGAATATTCTGTTGCAAGTCGTTCTTATACTACATTTTTTATTTTTGCAACTCTTTCTGCATCGTTTATTGGTGGTGGGTTTTCATTGGGAAATGCGGAAAAGGTTTTTGTTTTTGGAATTATAAATATAGTTGCTCTCTGGGGATTTAGCGTGAAAGAAATCTTGGTGGCTAAATTTATTGCTCCGCGAATGGATAACTTTCCCGATGTTATTTCTGCTGGAGACATAATGCAACAAGCATACGGAAGACAAAGCAAAGTGGTTACTGGATTTTTTTCTATAATTTTGTGTGCCGGTATAGTTGGAGCTCAAGTAGGGGCAATGGGATATATATTTAATGTGTTTACCGGAATTCCCCAAATTTGGGGTATTACAATCGGGTGTGGAATTGTTATTGCATATTCGACATTAGGTGGAATAAAAGCTGTAGTGGTAACTGATATAGTACAGTTTTTAATATTAGGTATTGGATTACCGTTGGTTCTTTTTTTGGTATTAAATATGTTGGAGGAGTCAGCATGCTAAAGTCTTCTGTTCCTGCTGGCTATTTTTCACTTTCTTCGCAACAAATATTTTCTTGGAGTTTCTTATCTTTATTTTTCACCTTTCTCCTGGGAGAGACTTTAGTTCCTCCTTATGTCCAAAGGCTGCTTATTGGAAAAAACGCAAAATGTACGGCAAGGGGTACTTTGTTTAGCGGATTATTTTCTATTCCTTTCTTTGTGGTTACCGGGTTGATAGGTTTAATTGCTTTATCTTTAGATAGCAATTTAAATCCTAACCTGGCTATGCCTTACGTTATTAAAACAGTACTTCCTGTGGGTGTAAAAGGATTAGTCATCGCTGGTATGGTTTCAATTGTCATGTCGTCGGCAGATTCCTTTTTAAATTCTGCGGCGATTAGTTTTATGAATGATTTAGTAATTCCTTTTAAAAGTTCGGTTTTGTCTGAAAAAAATAGGCTGAAAATGGCTAAAGTTGTTACTTTATTTACGGGTATTTTGGCAGTAGTATTCGCTGTGAAGATAAAGAATGTTTTAGACATTCTTATTTATGCTTATAATTTTTGGGCTCCAATTATTATGGTTCCTTTGGCGGCAGCTATTTTAGGGGTAAAAGGTAAGGCGGATAGCTTTTTTATCCCGGCGGTTTTTGGAATATTAGGTGTCTTAGTGTGGAATTACTTGCTTAAGAAACCAGGTGGTGTTGACGGTTTGGTGGTGGGGGTATTTTGTAATTTTATTGTTTTTTTATTTTTGTGTAAAGTAAAAAGGAGGAAGGTATGAAGGCGTCTAAGAGCATTTTATGGTTTATGGGATTATTTTCATGTATACTTTCAGGGTGCGTACAAGTTAGAGATTATGTAGGGACAAAAGAAGGTGCTTTTGGCTTGAATGTGCAACAAGGATTTGACAAAGGAGAAGTTAAAAAAGATTATTACCTAACTAAAAGCGGAGAGAGCTTAAATATTCGGGACACTAAGAATGAAATTATTGGTAAAATTGGTTCTCCGGATACCATAAAAACAACCTTAGCCGGTTATGAACAATGGGTGTATAAAAACATAAATCTAGAACTATTTTTTGAAAATGATAAATTAAACAGTTTTAACGTTATTAAGAATGGCGGTGAATAGTACATTGAAGAGAAGAAGCAGGATTTTTTTCAGAAAATCAGCTGAATATGTAGGAAAGAATATTCTGGGGGATTTAATAGTTGTCAGGCGCAACAAAAAGTTATTAGCTGGAAAGATTGTTGAAACCGAAAGCTATTTGGGGATAAAAGATGACGCTTCTCATAGCTTTCAAGGAAAAGTGACCCCCCGCAACAAAATTACCTATGGAGATGGTGGATTTATCTATGTTTATCTTATCTATGGAAAATATTGGTGCTTCAATATTGTTGTTTCAAAAGAAAATGATCCGCAAACAGTATTTATTCGAGCAATTGAGCCTTTAGAGGGAATTAATGTTATGAGAAAAAGAAGAGGAACCGATGATATCCATAAACTAACCAATGGTCCTTGTCGGTGGACGCAAAGCTTTGGTATTGACCGTTCTTTTTTCGGAAAAGATATCACTTTAAATACAATCCTTATTGTCCCTCAAAAGCATAAGAATTTCGAGATTGTTCAGACCAAAAGAGTAGGCGTAGATTACGCACGTAATGCTAAAAATTGGCCATTGCGTTTTTATGTAAAGGATAGTCTTTTTATTTCTAAACGGTAGTATTTTGCGGTTGGAATTGTTTATTTAATTTGCGCGCGTAGTTTTTTATTTCCCAAAATGATTTTATTTCTTTGTTTTCAAATAATCCAAAAGTAGAATTGTTGTGAAGAATCGGGTCTTTCAACTTGTGTTTATATTCTTGAAATATTTTTGTTCCGGGAACAGGAGAAAATTCCGCCAAGGACACCTTTGCTCCTTGATGGTTAAGGAAGTGTAAATGTTGTTTTAGCTTTTGTAAATCTTGCTTTGGGTGGCCCAATAATAAGTATACGCTAAACTCTCCTTTATTAAATCCTCCTTGGCGTAAATATTTTATTCCGTTTATTAGATCATCTCTATTTACCTTGTCTCCCCAGAGTGCTTGGAGGCTGGAATCCATTGTTTCTAGCCCGAAATGCGGGTTAATAAAGCCCGCAGATTTAAGCAAGGAAGCTATTTCTTGGTCTAAAAATCTTAAGTGAAGGGCGTTAGGAGTGTGAAAATTAATATTAAGTTTTAGGGAAACTATTTTTAACAGTAATTCTTTTGCATATTCTGGTTGGTAAAGGAATGCATCATCGTATAAAATAAAGTTTTTTATTCCTTTTTTGGCATATCCGGCAATAAATTTTACGACGACATCAACAGGTATTCGGAAAAAACAATTGGATAATTGCTTAATTGCGCAAAAGCTACAGCTAAATGGACATCCCCAGGAAGTTCTTAAGACAATATATTCGTTTTGTTTGTAAAAATGTTCGTAGTTTGGCAGTGTCGAATAGAGATCTTTAAAGCTGATTTTTATTTCTAACAACTTAGACAATTCCTTCAAGTAATTTTTTCCAAATACAAAATCGCATCCGCTTGTTTTTTTAGCATGATTTAAACATAACGTTGCGTAAGTTCCACCGAGCACTAGTGGGGTAGAGGGAAATTTGGCTTTTAATATCTTTACTGCTTCAACTATGCCTGGATACCAGTAGGTCATTGAAGAAGTTATCAGGATATAGTCAGGTTTCTTCCCCTCTAAGCGTTTTTTGAATTCGATAGGGGTGATTCCATAACGCTTAAAATGGCGCGGAATTTTTTGGTGTAATTCTGGTTTTTTAATTATTTGGGAGTAGTATTTTCCTCTGCCAAATGTAGTATTTGATATTTTTTTATCTAGGCAATCCAGGTAGTCAACTTTTATTCCTCGATCTATTAATAGAGTTAGAATTGCTAAAAAGCCATAGGGTTTAAGCCAAAAATCATATGCGGCATAGTCGGTTATCCAGGGGTTTATTGCTAAGATATGCATAAAATTATTATAGCAAATGTGTTATAATAAAACAGCTAAATTAGCTAATAGTGTTAAATTAATAGGTAATGGTAAAGTATGGATATTTGTCATTTAACAAGATAGATAAGGAATTAGCAATATTATGGTTGAAGATACTTTTAAAATAAGTATTAAAAAATATGGTTTGTTAAAAAAGAAAGATAAAGTAATTTTAGGGATTTCTGGAGGGCCGGATTCAATATGTATGCTTTATCAGTTTTTAAATATAAGAGAGGAATACAAGCTTTATCTTGTTTGTGCGCATTTTAACCATGGGCTGCGTAAAGAATCAGATGCCGAAGAAGAATTTGTTAAGCGATTGTGCGGAAAACTAAAAATTAAATTAATCAGCGAAAAGAAAAGTGTTGGTAATTTTTTCTGTGGTGATTCGTTAGAACAGACAGCTCGGAATTTACGTTTTGATTTTTTTTTGAAATGCTTCCGTCAGCTTAAGATTAAGAACATTGCACTGGCACATCATAAGGATGATTTAGCTGAAACAGTGTTGATGCGTCTTATAAGGGGAGCGGGCCTTAAAGGTTTAAGGGGTTTTCTGCCAAAGTCAAAATTCAAAAAACTGACGGTTGTTCGTCCGTTGATTGATTTAAGTAAGCAGGAAATTATTAATTGGGTAAAAAATAAAAAAGTAAAATATTGTATTGATCAAAGTAATTTTGAGCAAAAGTTTTTTCGTAATCATACGAGAATAACGTTGTTGCCCTTGTTGAAAAAGCTAAATCCCAATATTATTAATACTTTAAGTAGCTTATCTCGTAATTTGGCTTTGGACTATGATTTTATTTCTTTGTATGCTCGAGAACAATTTTTTTTAATAAAAGAACGAGAAACTGCAAGGAAAATCTATTTAAATTTAAGAAAGCTTCAAATATTACACAGAGCGGTATTTAATAATGTGATTCGTTTTGCGGTTTGCGAATTAAAAGGAAATACTAGAAATTTTGATTCCCGTCATCTGGGTGAGCTCTATGATTTAATATTTAACAGGCCAGTAGGTAGTGTGGTGGACTTACCCGAATTTACTGCTAAAAAAGAAGAAAAAACTCTTCTGATTCAATCCTTGATTTTGTAAAGCATTAAAGTATAATAGCCTCAATATGAATCAAGAAAGTAATAAAAAAAATAAACCAAAAGTGCCAAATCCTATTTTTTTGCGTAAGGCATTTTTGTTAATTGCAATTACTCTGGGTCTAGTCTGGATTATTAATATGTTTAACACTAGCATGGGTGGTTTAGTAGAGAAATTAACCTACAACGAATTTTATTATTTGCTGGAAAACAATTTGCAAGATCCGACGATAGAATGGGTTAAGCTAACAGACAATGTAATTCAGGGTGGTAAAACTACAGATAAGGGTAGTGGTCGGTTTTATCTTTACCTTCCTCCCAACGATAAGGATATCATTGCCTTATTACGAAAGAATGTAAGTAAATTTGAAGTTGAGCCTCCCAAAACTTTTTTGGCTAATTTGTTCTATTCCTTGGGGCCAATGATTATTTTTATTCTTTTTCTGTGGTATTTTTCACGCAAAGGAAATCAAATGGGGTCTAAAGTTTGGGGTTTTGGCAAATCGAGAGCGGTATGCCTAGATAAGGACAAAAAGACAAAAGTTACCTTTAGTGATGTTGCGGGCATAGATGAAGCAAAGGAAGAGTTACAAGAGATAATTGAATTTTTAAAAGACCCCAAAAAATTTCAGCGTTTAGGGGGAAGATTTCCCAAAGGTGTTTTATTGGTAGGACCTCCGGGATGTGGAAAAACTTTATTGGCAAAAGCAGTAGCCGGTGAGGCAGAAGTACCTTTCTATAGTATTAGTGGTTCTGATTTTGTGGAGATGTTTGTTGGTGTGGGTGCTTCAAGGGTGCGCGATCTTTTTGAAAAAGCTAAAAAAGCAGCAAAAACGGAAAATAAAGGGTGTATTATCTTTATTGATGAAATTGATGCTGTGGGTAGGCAACGTTTTTCCGGTTTAGGTGGTGGACATGATGAACGAGAACAAACATTAAATCAACTACTTACGGAAATGGATGGTTTTCACACTGAAGTGGGGATAATTGTTATTGCGGCGACTAATCGGCCGGATGTCTTGGATCCGGCATTGTTGAGACCAGGAAGATTTGATCGGCATATTGTCATTTATGCCCCAGATATTAAGGGGAGGGAAGAAATATTAAGAGTCCATACCAAAAAAATAAAGATGTCCAAGAATGCTAATTTAGAAGCCTTATCGAAAAAAACTCCCGGATTCTCCGGAGCAGACCTAGAAAACCTGTGCAATGAAGCTGCTCTATTAGCAGCACGACACAACAAAGAAGAAGTAGAAAATTCAGAATTAGAAGAATCCGTAGAGCGGGTCCTTATGGGTCCGGAGAAAAAAAGCCGAATTATTTCTAAGCATGAGAAAGAGCTGACTGCTTTTCATGAAGCTGGACATGCTTTGCTATCATTATTAATTACAGAAGTAGATTCTATGTCAAAGGTGTCAATAATTCCTCGGGGAATGGCCGGAGGCTATACTTTTATACCTCCCAAAGAAGATCGGAGATATCGCTCTCGCAATGAGTTATTAGGGGATATAACTGTTGCCTTGGGGGGCAGGGCTTCAGAAGAAATTAATTTAAAAGATGTTACCACCGGGGCAATGAATGATTTAAGCCAAGTTACCCGTATCGCCAGGAGCATGGTGTGCAATTATGGGATGAGCAAACGTTTAGGCAATTATGCTTTAGGTGAAAGCCGAGGTCCGGTATTCTTGGGGCGTGATTTGGTGCAAGAGAAAGATTATAGTGAAGATACAGCCAAGATTATTGACGAAGAAGTTAAATTGATTATTGATGAGTGCTATGCCAGAGCAATACAGATAATTAATGAAAACAAAGATAAAATAAAAATATTAGCTGATGTTTTACTTGAAAAAGAAGTATTAAGCGTGGAAGAAGTTAAGAAAATAACCGGCCTTGAGGATGAGAATAACCCCTGTAAAGATAAGCAGTAAACAATCGGCGGCTAAATTAATGTCTTCCTTAGGTGTAAGCGAAGAAGGTGTTAAGATTATGTCTCCTAAAAGTGTTTATTATGCTTTTAAAATTGAAGGCATAAGGTCCTGCGAAGCGAATATTATTAAGCAGTGTTTATTGTCTTTAGGGTCAGATGCTGCGGTTGAAAGAGCAGCCCTGACTAAAGATGTCCAAACTTCAGCGTTAATATTCGGGAGCTTGAAGCAGTTAAATACTTTTTGCCAAAAATTAAACAATCAGCCTTTTGGTCTTAAGGAAGTATCTCGAAAGCTTTCTTTATGTCTCAGTGCTGTACTCAGTGAGCGATTAGTGTTTTGGGCACGAGATAAAAAATTAAATATAAATAATCCGGTTGTTTGTGGAATTATAAATATAACAAATGATTCATTTTCCGGTGATGGATTGATTAGTAATTTAAAGGGTAGTATTGAGCATTCCGCCTTAGACAAAGCAGAGAAAATGGTTAAGAATGGGGCAAAAATTATTGATGTGGGGGGTGAGTCAACTCGTCCAGGTTCTATCCCGATTAATGAAAAAGAAGAAATAAGAAGAGTGATTCCGGTTTTGAAACTCTTAAGAAAAAGGTTTAAGAAGGTACTACTCTCGGTAGATACATATAAGTATAAAGTAGCTAAAAGTGCGGTAGACGAAGGAGTAGACATAATAAATGATATAACCGGGCTAAGAGGCAGCTCGAAGATTGCTTCGTTAGTCAAAAAGTATAAATTAGGGTGCATATTAATGCATATGAAAGGAAATCCTCAAAATATGCAGATAAAACCGAACTACCATGATGTAGTGGAGGAAGAACTAGATTTTTTTAAGGAACGTTTGCAATTTTGTGCTAAGATGGGTATAGAGCGCAAACAGATATCAATTGACCCGGGGATTGGGTTTGGCAAGCGATTAAGAGATAATATGAAAATAATTAATGAATTAGCAAAATTCAGGATTTTTAAGATGCCAATTTTTCTAGGAGTATCGCGGAAATCATTTATCGGTGAAGTACTTAAAACCGGGGTAAACGATCGACTTCTTGGAACAGTTGCCGCAGAAGTTATTTCTTTTCTTAACGGAGCGGATATTTTAAGGACACATGATGTTAAAGAAACAGTGCAAGCGCTGAGAGTTGCTTCAATACTAAAAAATAACTAAATGGAAATTACTGGGTTATTAAACTGGAAAGTAATTGTTGAGATTTTAATTCTCTGGCTTGTAGTTTATCGGATTTTCCTGTTTCTCAAAGGAACAAAAGCAGTCTATCTTTTACGAGGAATAATTACTCTGGTAATTGCTCTTTTAGTATTCCAGACTTTAGGGCTGCCGGTATTAACTAAATTGCTGACTTATTTTTTTGCTTTTTTCTTAATATTAGTAGTTATAATTTTTCAACCGGAGTTAAGAGAAGGGCTAATTCATTTAGGACAAAGGCATATTTTTTATCTTGAACCGAAAAAAGAAGAAATTGAAAAAACATTAAAGGAAATTGTTGCTGCGGCAGGTGTGCTTTCCCGCAAAAAGCATGGCGCTCTTATTGCGGTCAAACGAGAAATTGGTTTACGTAAATATATTGAAAGTGGAGTTATCCTAAAAGCAGATTTAAGCGCAGAATTGTTACAAAATATTTTTTATCCTTCAACTGCTTTGCATGATGGAGGAGTAATCGTAGACGGTACAAAAATAATAGCTGCAGCTTGTCTTTTTCCGTTAAGCGATAATCCGAGGTTAGAGAAAGCTTTGGGTATGCGTCATCGAGCAGGAGTTGGTCTTTCTGGAAATTCTGATGCTGTGGTCATTATTATTTCTGAGGAAAACGGCTCTATTTCGTTAGCGATTAATGAGCAGCTAACACGCAATTTGACACCCAATGACTTGTTTACTATATTAAAAGGGCAGCTAACAAGATCTCGTTAGAACAAAAATAAGTCATAGGAGGCTAATGCGGATTTTTAAAATAATTAACATAAAAAAAGCCATTTTTTATAATTTTTGGCTTAAAATAGTTTCGTTGGTGATTGCGGTAATTATCTGGTTTTATTTTAGCGGAGGAATAACTCAGGGGATAAAAGTATGAAATTAGGTGTTAATGTTGATCATGTTGCAACATTAAGAGAGGCACGTGGAACAACCTATCCTGATCCGGTAGTTATTGCGATGCTTGCCGAATATGCCGGGTGTAACTCAATAGTAATGCATTTAAGAGAAGATCGTCGGCACGTAAAAGAACGTGATGTATTGTTAGCCAAGAAAGCTTTAAAAGTACCTTTAAATTTAGAGATGTCGGTAAACAAGAATATTGTTGATTTTGCAGTTGATTTTAAGCCAGAGCAAGTAACTTTAGTTCCGGAAAAGCGTAAGGAACTTACCACAGAAGGTGGTTTAGATCTTGCAAAGCATTATAAAAAAATTGATAAGGCTATTTGTCGGTTAAAAGCAATTGGAGCAAAAGTTAGTTTATTTGTCGATCCATTCAAGCACGCAATTAATATAGCTAAAAAAATGTCGATTGATATTATTGAAATAAATACTGGTAAATATTCTGAAGCAAAAACAACAATCTCCTTGGAGAGAGAACTGAAAAAAATAAAAGGAGCGGTAGACTTTGCTAAGCAAAAAGGATTTTTTGTGGCTGCGGGCCATGGAATTGATTATGCTAATATAAAGGGTATTGCTAAGATAAAAGGCATAGATGAGTTAAACATTGGACATTCAATCATTTGTCGTTCTGTCGGGACGGGCATGGTTTTAGCAGTGGAGGAGATGATTTCTTTGGTTGAGGAAAATAGTAAAAAATGTTGTTTAGGAGATAAATAAAATGGTTGTTGGTGTAGGAATAGACATAATTAAAATAGCCAAGATTAAAAATTCCATAAAAAAATGGGGAGATAGTTTTTTGAATCGTGTGTTTAACCCTGAAGAGGTAGATCACATTCTTGAAGGTAAAATGTATTATCAACGTCTGGCTGCACGGTTTGCGGCTAAAGAAGCGGTGATTAAAGTGATTTCGAAGGAAGAACCGTTGGCATTAAGAGATGTTATAATCCTTAATCGCAAAAATGGTGCTCCTTATTGTAAGCTTAAGAAAAATTTATCGGTAAATATTTTTCTTTCTATAAGTCATATTGAAGATTATGCAGTTGCCTGTGCGGTTGCGGAAAAGAAAGTCTGATCTTCATAAAGGAGATTGTGGACATGTTTTAGTTATTGGGGGCTCAAAAGGTCTCACAGGGGCTGTTTGTTTGTCGGCAGAAACAGCTTTAAAAGCTGGAGCAGGGTTAGTAACCGCGGGGATTCCTCGATCTTTAAATGATATCTTTGAAATTAAACTTACTGAAGTTATGAGCTTGCCATTAGCCGACAATAAAGGGAGCCTTTCTTTAAAGGCTTTTGAACAAATTAAACGCTTTTTAAATAAGATTGATGTTATTGTTTTGGGGCCGGGAGCATCTCGTTTGAAAGATACAGAGAATCTAATTATTAAAATTATAAAAGAAATTGATAAGCCGATGGTTATTGATGCTGATGCTTTAAACGCATTAGCTGATAATCTTGATGTGTTAGACATACGGAAAACAAAACAAATAGTTTTAACACCACATTTGGGTGAATTCTCTCGGTTAATTAACACAGAAAAGGAAGCGATAAAAAAAATAAAGAGAGAGCTTGTAAAAGAGTTCGCACTTCGCTATAATCTAATTCTTGTGTTAAAGGGCCATGCGACATTAGTTACTGACGGAAAGAAGATATATAAAAATTGCACTGGTAATCCTGGTATGGCTACGGCTGGCACGGGGGATGTTTTGTGCGGTATGATTGCTGGAGTTATTTCTCAAGGTGTTCATTGCCTGGAAGCTGCTAAATTTGGCGTTTATTTGCATGGGCTATGTGGCGATTTAGCAGCGAAGAAAAAAACAGAAACCTGTTTATTGGCTTCTGATTTAATTGAGTGTCTACCAGAAGCTGTAAAAAAAGCAAGAAAATTTCTGCCGGCGTAGCTCAATTGGCAGAGCACCTCACTTGTAATGAGGATGTTGGGGGTTCAATTCCTCTCGCCGGCTTATAAAGCTGGTAAGATTTCTGCATAGTTTAAGTTTGGGCTCTCTGAAATTCAAGTTGAACTATAATATATTGAGTAAGAGTTATATGCCAGTAACGGGCAGGTTCCTGAGTGGTCAAAGGGGACAGACTGTAAATCTGTTGCGCTTGCGCTTCGGGGGTTCAAATCCTCCCCTGCCCATACTTTTAGTTAGTGAGTGAAGTTATTTGACAGTAAGTAGGGGAATGGTAGTTACAAAGCAACATTCATTTGGATGCAACAGTCAATTCTGTTTAACTTCGCCTTTGGCGAAGGTTGCATACAAATTCTCCCCTGCCTATACTTTTACCTGGTACGTAAAGTTGTTTGACAGTAAGTAGGGGAATGGTAGTTACAAAGCAACATTCATTTGGATGCAACAGTTAATTCTGGTTAATTCCGCCTTTGGCGGAAGTTGCACGCAAATCCTCCCCTGCTCATACTATTTTCGTGTGTGAAGCTATTTTTGAGAATAGAGGGTAGTAACTAATTAGAGGACAATAAATGACAGACAATACTAAAGATGTGCGGCGATTCTTAAGAATTCCGAAATCTTTATTAGTACAGTATAAGCTGCTGAACACTAGCTTATTTAAAGAATTTAACACTGCTGATATTAGCCAAGGAGGAGTACGATTCTTTGTTAAGGGCCAGGTTTTAGAAAATGCTTTATTGATAATCAGCATTCGTTTGGAAAAGATTGCTTATCCTTTGAACGCGATGGTAAGAGTAAAATGGGTTAAAAAAGTGCTCGATAACAATTATTGCGAAGTAGGAGCAGAATTTATTAATTTACCTCCGGAATCTTTTGCAGAGCTTAATAGATATTTAGAAAATGCTAACATCAATAAAGAAGGGTAATAATTGTTTTAAGTTGTTAGGTGTAGTTTATTTCTTTGATAAAATTGTAAATTATGCGGGCGTAGTTCAGCGGCAGAACACAGGCCTTCCAAGCCTGTTACGGCGGTTCGATTCCGCTCGCCCGCTTTAATCTTCCGATGATGATCGGAAGATAATCTTTAGCTGCGGAAAGCCGAAGAGCTAATGTGATAAACTTCTAATAAAAAAATATGTCAAAATTAATTTCGATAATTGGCGCTGGAGGCTGGGGGACAACTTTAGCAGTTTGCTTGTCACGCGTAGGAAGAAATGTTCAACTTTGTAGTATGTTTCCAGAGCACAATAAAGAAATGGCAAGGTTAAAGGAAAATAAAGATTTTCTTCCGGAAATAAGTTTTCCTGATTCCTTAGGAGTAAGTTTTTCTTTAAAGGAAGCGTTGAATAGCGAAGTAATTGTGATTGCTGTTCCGGTAAAGTTTTTAAGGAGTGCTTTAAAAATAATTAAGAAACAAGGCATTCTACTTTGCGATAAATTATTTGTTAGTGTTAGTAAAGGAATTGAGCCAAAGTCATTAAAACGGGCATCTGAAATAGTCCAAGAAGAACTAGGAATTTCTAATATTGCTGTTTTATCTGGACCGAATATTGCTAAAGAAGTAGCCAGAGGTATTCCTTCTACATCCATTCTAGCTTGTAAAAATAAAAAAGTTGGTGAAAAATTACAGGTTTTATTCAATAATTCTAGTTTTCGTGTTTATTTGCATAATGATCTTGTTGGGGTAGAACTAGGAGGAGCATTAAAGAATATAATTGCTCTTTCGTGTGGTATTTCTGACGGTTTAGGATTTGGCACTAATACAAAAGCAAGCTTGGTAACCAGGGGGCTGGCGGAAATCACTCGTTTAGGGCAGAAATTAGGTGCTCATCCGTCTACTTTTTGGGGAATTAGTGGGCTAGGTGATTTAGTAACTACTTGCTTTTCTGATTATTCTCGCAATCGGATTGTGGGGGAGCAGATAGGCAAAGGAATACCTATCTCAGAAATTGTTAAACAGATGAAAATGGTTGCCGAAGGTGTAGGAACTGTAAAATCTGCGTATTCTTTAAGCAAAAAATTTAATATTGAAATGCCAATTACCAAAGAAGTTTATTCCGTTGTTTACCGAAATAAATCCCCTAAAAAAGCAGTAACTGATTTGATGTCCCGGTCTTTAAAGAAAGAAGATTTAAAATAAGAATAAAAAGATAAGACAGGGGGTTCTTCACCCCCTTGGTTTGTTAAATCTCAAAACCCTCATGTATTTAAAATATAACATGTTAAAAGTATTTTTTCAAGTCGTTGACTCTAAATTATTGTAAAAATTATTTTTTGTTTATCTTGATACATTGTTTTGCCCGTGATAGAATTTTTTCGGTTATTATTGGTGGGAATAAAAGGTAAAAAAGGAGGTGTTTGTGAGGATGCAGAAAAGTATGAAAGTTTTTGTGTTTTTTTTAGCGATTATTTCTTTTGTTTTTTTAGCAGAAGCAAAACCGAATAAAGGTGGATCTCGCTCAAAAGGTGGACGAAAAAATAAACAATCTAGTTCGCGAAGCAAACAGCAAGGAAAATCCGGTGGAAGTAAAGGCAAATCAAGCAATTTTAAAAGAGGTAAGCAGGAAGAAGCTGCAGGTAGACGGAGTAGTTCAAGCAATTCTAGGGGCGGACAGCATGGTGGCCCGGGAAGCCCAAAAGGCAACAAGCAAGACAATTCAGGCAGGCCTAAAGATTCAAGAAGAGGGCAATCTGGCAGTATGGATGAGTCATCGCAGGGAGGAAGATTCAAACAAGGCGATCGCAATAGTGATGGCTCTATAGATAAAAAAGAGATGCGGATGGATAAAAAGCGAGAGCAAAATCAGAGATCGCAAGTAAATACTTCTTGGGAGAAAAGAGCAGATCGCAACCAAGATGGACAGGTAGACAGAAAAGAAATGCAGATGCGTAAAGAAAAAATGCAGGAGCGTTCTCAAGTAGATAAACCCTGGGAAGAAAGAGCTGATCACAATCAAGATGGAGTAGTTGATAAAAATGAAATGGACATGCATAAACAGAAAATGCAGGAACATTCCCAAGTAGATAAACCAGGTGGAGAAAGAGCTGATCGCAATCAGGATGGAGAGGTAGACAAGAAAGAAACTAATATGCAGAAAGAGCATATGCGGGAAAAATCAAAAGTAGATAAGCCTTGGGAAAAAAAGGCAGATCGTAATCAGGATGGGCAAGTAGATAAAAAAGAAATAAACATGTGGAAAGAAAGAAAGTAGATTTGTCTAAATAAGGTATATGCGCAGTTAGTAGATAAAGTTATATTTAAAACAAGGAGGTTTGCGTGGTAGGATTATTTTTTATTTTAATGGCAATAGTATTTGTTTTTTTTCTGGGTATTCGCATTATTCGTCCGACTCATAGGGGGCTACTAGAAAGGTTGGGGAAGTATAATCGTTTTGCCAATCCGGGATTTCATTGGATTATCCCGATAGTAGAAAACATGTATATTGTTAATGTAACTGAACAGATGGTTGATGCTGAACCTCAGGAAATAATTACTAATGATAATTTGAATGCTCGAGTTGATGCCCAAGTTTATTTTAAGGTTAAACTTGATGAACAAAACGTTAAGAGTTCCCAGTATCACGTAAATAATTATCAATGGCAGATAGTAAATCTTGCTCGTACTACACTAAGGAATATTATTGGTACATTAACTTTAAAATCAGCAAATAGCGAACGAGGAAAAATTAATTCCGAATTACATAGAACACTTCGTGATGAGACTCAAAGTTGGGGAATTGAAATTGTGCGTACGGAATTAAAAGAGATTGACCCGCCAAAAGACGTTCAAGATACAATGAATAAGGTAGTAAAAGCGGAAAATGAGAAGATTGCAGCAATTGATTTTGCTACTGCTCGGGAAACTGTTGCTGATGGTGAGAAACGAGCAAAGATTAAAGAAGCCGAAGGCGTAAAACGGGCTAGAATATTGCAGGCTGAAGGCGAATCCGAAGCAATTAAGCTAGTTAATGAAGCTGCTGATAAGTATTTTGTTGGAAATGCTCAGGTGCTAAGAAAATTACAGGCAGTGGAGTCGGCTTTAGAAGATAATGCAAAGATTGTAGTCCCGGCTGGTTCGGATTTAGTTAATGTAATTGGGGAAATGGCTGGTATTATTCCGTTAAAAAAAGATAAGTAGGACAAAATTAAGACGATAAAGATATATAAGTAGTAATTTTTTAATTATGTTCGGGAGAAAAAAAAGAAAAATTATTGGCTACGAATTTGCTTTAGATTTGCAGGAAAAAGCCGAAGAGGTTTGTCGAATGTTATTTCCGCATATTAAATTAGGATTTTTTAAGTGTTTTCGTAGTTCTGGCTCTGTTTCAAGACGGACAATTGCTCGATGCCACGGATTGGCTAAAATAATGCAAAAAACCATTGGCTGCCCGGCTCATTATGGAATCGAATTCATTTCTGAGCGGTTTGATAAGCTTTCTGAAGAAGACCGAATAAAGGTAATTATTCATGAGTTAATGCACATTCCGCTTAATTTCGGCGGTGGATTTAAACATCATGACTATGTTAATGAGGGCAATGTGGAAAGAATGTATAAGAATTACAAAAAACACAAAGACCACAAGAGGTAAACCAAAATGAAAAAGTGTCCCTATTGTGCCGAGGAAATACAGGATCAAGCAATCAAATGTAGACATTGTGGTGAATTTTTAAATAAAAAACCAAAAGTTAAGTGGTATTTTAAGCCTTATTGGTTGGTGGTTGGATTTTTATGTGTTGGCCCGTTAATTCTTCCGTTGGTTTGGTTCAACCCTGAATACAACCGACAAAGAAAGATAATTTTTAGCACTATAATCATAATTATTAGTTATTTTGTTGGTTCATTAATGCTAAATGCTATAAATTCCATTCAAGATTATTATCATCTATTGTTTCAACAATTTTAGGGTGTTGAAATTTAAAATTTCAGGATAGATAAAAAGCGTTAAAACTGATGGCCAGAGAGAGAGTTACTAAAAGGCAGAAAAATGTATCAAAGTTTACTTCGGGAAAGAAAACAAGTACATAAGGATAAATTGAAGACTTCCAAGAAAAGGTAACTTTAGCGGAAAGGTTCGCGCTTAATTATAATAGAAAAAGATTAATTAACCTAAATATTGCAAGGTCAATGTTGTGTACATTTTTATTCACGGAGGTGTGAGTGATGACGAGTAAATGTAGTTTTATCTTGTTAGTACTAAGCTTAATATTTTTTTGTTTTACTATTTATGCAGAAGAGGCAAGTGAAACAAAAAATAATAATTTAAAGGAGAATATTATAAGCGATTCAGGTTTTAGTATGGATAGTCAGCAATACCTATGTATTTCAGGATATGCTAAATATCCCAAAGATAAGGATTTTATTATCGCGGATTTATTTATTTTGGATTATTCTTTATTCGATTTTCCAGTTGGAAAAGGTCCGTATATAATTAAGCTTCTAGATAGAAAAGATCGCATAGTCGCAAAATATAATTTTAATACAAGCACAATGCGTGTTTCTACAGATAAGGGGGATAGAGTGCAGGATAGCGGGATGTTTGCCTTTTCTATTCCTGTTTCTTCAGAAGTAAATAAGGTGGTAATAAAAAAAGGAAAAATTGTCTTAACAGAAAGAATGCGCAGCTTGAATTCTCCTAAGGTGGAGTTTGTAAGACCAAGAAATAATTCAAAAATATCGGGCACTGTTGAAATTGAATGGATTGGTACTGATCCAGATGGAGATGATTTAGTCTATCGATTGGAATCTAGTGATGATTGCGGAAAGAACTGGTCTCCGGAAACAGGGTTTATTTCAGCAAAGACAATAGAAAAAAAAATGAAGTATCTTTGCGGCAATGATGCCAGTTTTATTGCGATGTCTGGAGGAGATTTAGAAAATGATTGTGGCAATAAAGACGTTCTTTTACGTATTCTTTGCTCAGATGGCTTTGATGCATCTAGGGATGAAATGAAATTTATTGTTTCCAACGATGAGTAATCTTTTTGGTATCGCTGAAAGAAGTAGAGGAATATTAGTAGACGTCCTACTTGGGTGTATTTTGCAAGGGAGTTAACTTCAGATTTTCTTCGTATCTTTTTCTTTGATTCTTAAAAGTGTTTGGTATAATGATATCGCTCAAGATGCTCTGCCGGCATTGGCTTGATGTTGATGAAAATTAAATAATAATCCTAAATAGTTATTTTTTGTTCGGGAGGTGGCGCAGCCTGGATTAGCGCACTTGAATGGGGTTCAAGGGGTCGCGGGTTCGAATCCCGCTCTCCCGACCAAATGAGACTATTAGCATTTTTTGGCTAACTTTATTGTAGCTATCTTTGTATTGTAGGATTCATCAGAACAGCTTCCTAAAATTCAAAATAAATCTGTTACCAGTAATACTCTACTTTTCTTATCTAAATTTTTCTTATTTCGTAATTGGGCATAGAGTTCTATTGACAAAGGGTCAATATTATGGTACATAGGGTTAAGAGAGTTAATATAAGTTAATATACGTTAATATAAGGAATAAATGAAAGAAGTTCCTGTTTTAACCACGCAAGAATTGTCTAAGTATCTCAAGTTAAATGAAAAAACTATCCTAAAAATGGCTCAAACAAGGGCATTACCGGGATTTAAAATAGCTAATCAGTGGCGTTTTTATCTTTCAGCGATTGATGAGTATTTACAGGACAGGATAGTTAAATCTCCAAACTACGATTTTAGTAAGCTCTATACTACCAGCGATATTATGCCATTGTCGCGGTTGGTTGATAAATCATACATAAATGTAGATCTGAAGTCAAGCAATCGAGATGATGTTCTTTTTGAATTAGCAAATATTGCTCGGGACTCCGGATTAACTAATTCATCCGAGGAGTTATTTAAACAGTTGCAAAAAAGGGAGTTAATGCTAAGTACAGCGGTGGGGAACGGTTTAGCTATTCCTCATCCACGTAATCCTAGCGATGAATTATTTAGCCAGCCAGGAATAATTATTGCTCGCTCAATAAACGGGATAGAATTCTCGTCCCCTGATCAGAAAAAGATACATTTATTCTTTATGGTTTGTGCTCCTGATGTGGTTTTGCATTTAAAGCTGTTATCAAAGATAGCTAAGTTGTTTAAGCGTAAAGATGTGTCTAGAAAGCTCATGAAAGCAGAGTCAAAAGATGAAGTAATAAAAATATTACTGGAAGATGAAAGGTTTAGCCTAAGGATAGCCGAATAAATATTTATTTGGAAAAAGGAGGATTAAAGATGAAAATTGCCGATTATCTTAAAAAAAGTCAAATAAACCTAGATTTGATAGCTTGCAACAAGGAGGAGGCTATTAAAAAAATGATAGGGTTATTAAAGAATGCAGAAGAAATAACGGACCATAATAAATTTATGGATGATATCTTCGAGAGAGAGTCATTGGGTACTACAGGCATTGGCCACGATATTGCTATTCCGCATGCTCGTAGCGATGCTGTGAATGATTTTGTTATTGTTTTTGGTAGAGTTACTTGTGGCTTAGAGTTTGACGCGCTTGATAAAAAACCGGTTAAACTAATATTCTTAATGGGAACCCCGAAAGAGAAAAGGCTAAGTGGTTATTTAGAAATTTTATCTTCTCTTAATAGGCGGCTAAATAAAGAATCTTTCAGAAACCAGCTATTAAGCGCCTCGGCTGCAGAAGAAATTATTGAAATATTTAAAAAAGTAGAACACTAATTGTAAGGGTCATTGCACTATGGAAATTTTATTTTTTGTTGGATTAATGATTGGCGGCGGGTTTATAGGGGGAAAGATAAGCAATTATCTAAAATTTCCTTCTGTTGTTGGGTATCTTATTGCTGGGCTATTCATGGGTCCTTCTTTTCTTAATATTTTTAATGCTGAGTTATTAGGGAACATGGATACATTTAATGATCTGGCCATGAGTATTGTTGCTTTTATTATTGGTAGCGAAATGCGCTTAGGTGCATTGCGAAAAATGGGCAAAAGTATTGTAATTATTATTTTTTCTGAATCTTTTGGAGCTTTTATAATGGTATTTTGTGGGGTTTACTTGTTAACTCGTAAGTTGTATTTAGCGTTAATATTTGGAGCCATGGCTCCGGCGAGTGCTCCTGCAGGAACGGCGATAGTTTTGCAAGAGTATAAGGCAAAAGGGCCATTGACTAATGCCTTATATGCGGTGGTAGGCTTAGATGATGGGTTAGCAATCATGATTTATGCTTTTGCTGCAGCATTGGCTAAGATATCGATAACCGGATCTAGCGAATCATTTTTACACATAATAAAAGGACCAGTAATTGAAATTATGGGGGCTATTATACTGGGGGGATTATTTGGTCTTATCTTAGGTTATGTTACAAAAAAAATACATAACAAAAAAGAGATATTAGCGATTTCCTTGTCTGCAGTTATGATTTGCTCAGGGCTATCAAATCATTTTCATTTTTCTCTTATTTTGGCTAATTTAAGCCTGGGAATAGTATTTGCTAATCTTTATTTGTATGCTAATCGTAGATCAATGGAGGCAGTTAATTTCATTACGCTACCAATATACACTATTTTTTTTGTTATTGCTGGCGCGCATTTACGAATTTCTCTTCTTCCGGCTATGGGATTGTTAGGTATAATATATATTATCTGTCGTAGTGTAGGATTAATAGGTGGTTCTTTTTTTGGTGCTGTAGTTTCAAAATCAAATCCTGTTTTGAGGAAATATTTAGGATTGGGAATATTATCTCAAGCTGGCGTAGCCGTAGGCTTAGCTATTATGGCTACACGTGATTTTTCAATGTTAGGCCAGGTTGGAAGAGATTTATCCGTTTTAGTAATAAATACTATTGCAGCAACCACAATAGTATTTGAAATAATTGGTCCTCTAGCGACTAAATTCGCGATTAATAAGGCAGGAGAAATTGGAAAAGCAAAATAATATTTGGCTATTTAAGAGGAGGGAAAAATGAATTTTTTAGTTATTATTCTTAATAAAGAAGAATATTTTGAAAAAATAACGTCTTTACTTGCAGAAGCAGGCATCGGCGGAGCTACTATTATAAACAGTGAATGTATTGGTCATTATCTAGCGTATGAAGTTCCTATATTTGCTGGATTAAGGCAATTAGTAGGAGAAGGCAAGGCTACCAATAAAACTATATTGGCGGCACTAGATAGCGATAAAGTTTTTATTAAATTTAAGGAACTGCTTGTCGAAGAGGACATAGATTTTACTAAGCCAGGAGTAGGCGCAATAGTTGTAATTCCAGCAAACGAAGTTATAAAATCAAAAGAAGAAAGTGAATAAATTTATAGCTTAATGTGTGTGATGATATTTTCGAATCCTTTCTGATTAATCTTTATAGCAAATATTATAGTGGATATAAGCAAAATAATGCTACATCAAAGATGGCTATTGCTTGGAAAATGTTTGACAGCATCCTAAAAGATGGTATATTTTTTCCAGAAAAGGTAAGAGAGGTAATTAAATTATTGGCGTTTAAAAGAGAACTGATAAATTTTAATGGTTTGTAAAAAATAAGAAGGAGAAGAATAATGGAAGAGAAAGATGTTCAGACGTATGAGTACAAGGCAGAAATGAAGCAATTGCTTAACTTGATTGTGCACTCTCTTTATACACATCCCGAAATATTTTTAAGAGAGTTGATATCCAATGCTTCGGATGCGTTGAATAAAGTTCGCTATCAGCAGTTAACAGATGATAATGTCCTTGATAAGGATAGCAAACTGGAGATTAAAATTGATGTGGAGGAAAAGGAAAAAACTTTTTCTATTGAAGATAATGGCATTGGAATGACAAAGGAAGATTTAACAGAAAGTATCGGTATAGTAGCTCGCTCTGGAACGCTTGAATTCTTGCAGAAGCTAAAAGAAGAAGAGAAAAGTGCGGGAGATTTAATTGGGCAATTTGGAGTTGGTTTTTATTCTGTATTTATGGTAGCAGATAAAGTTACTATTGAAACGCGTCAAGCCAGCAAAGACTCTAAAGGTTATAGGTGGGTTTCTTCAGGAGAAGGAAGCTATACAATCGAAGAAATCGATAAACAAAAACGCGGCACTAAAATAAGTTTTGTATTCAAAGACAGCGCCAAGGAATTTTCCGAAGAATCTCGGATTAAACAAATTATTAAAAAATATTCTAATTTTGCTGATTTTCCGATTATTGTTGGCAAAGATAAGGTAAATATCGTTGAGGCGCTATGGCGTAAGCGTGAAGGTGAGGTTACGGGTGTTCAGCGTAATGAATTTTACAAATTTATTACTAATGATTATGAAGATCCGTTAAGCTATCTTCATTTATCTATTGAAGGAGCCGAAGTTGATTTTAAGGCGTTATTGTTTATTCCGCGTAAGGCTCCCTTTGATTTAATACGCGCGCAGCAGCATAAGACGCTACAATTATACTCTAACAAAATAATGATAATGGATGATTGTAAAGATTTACTGCCTGAATATCTTCAATTTATCCGCGGTGTTGTTGATACGAGCGATTTACCTCTTAATGTGTCTCGAGAGATGGTCCAATCATCTTCTGTTACAACAAAAATTAAAGGAATGCTAACCGCGAAGATTATCCAATGGCTAGAAAAAATGGCGGATAAAGAACAAGATAATTACTTGTCTTTCTATAAAGCTTTTGGTCCTTTATTTAAAATGGGTCTAAACAGTGATTTTTCTAACCGCGAAAAATTGATCGAATTGCTAAGATTTGAAACATCGCTTATGGAATCCGGGACAATGTCCTCGTTAAAGGATTATGTCGGGCGGATGAGAGAGAATCAAAAAGAAATTTATTATCTTGCTGGTGATGGTCGAAAGCAAGTTGAACTAAATCCGAATTTAGAGTATTTTCAAAAAAATAGTATTGAAGTGCTTCTTTTACTTGAGCCTATAGATGTATTCATTGTTCCTTCGATAAATGAATATGAAAAAAAGCCTCTAAAAGCTATTGATAAGGGTGATATTAACTTAGAGTCATCAGACAGCAAAAGCGATAAAGGGGACGATAATCTTTCTAAATCGCTTATTGGGTTGTTTAGAGATGTCTTGAAGGACCAGGTTGAAGATGTAAAAGTTTCTAAGCGTTTAGTTAATTCCGCCGTTACCTTAGTAACTGGCGATAAAGGGGTTGACCGTCAAACAGAACGTTTAATGAAAATGATGGGTCAAAATTCTCCTGAATCTAAAAGAATAATGGAGGTGAATATTGATCATCCAGTTATTAAGAATTTGTCTAGGCGGTATTTGGCAAGCCCGTCTGATACTTTTATAAGTAAGTGTGTTACTCAGCTTTATGAAAGTGCCGAGCTTATTGACGGTGAGCTTCATTCAAAGACCGATTATGTTAAGCGGATGATGGAGATTATGGAAGAAGCGACGAAATAAAAGAAGAAACATAGTGTTAATTATAATTTAAAAAAGAGTTGGGGCATGGTATAATATTTTGGATTTATAAGTTGAATCTTAAAATATACGGTGCTTAACCAAAATTTATTTTATGCATAATTAGCTAGGAGGAATAATGGTAAAGGGTAGCCTAGAGCGCAGACGTTATTCAAGGTTAAAAGGCAATTTTATTGTGAGCTATCGGATTAAGGAATTGCCTGGCAATTACGATCTTTCCCAAACAAAGGATGTTAATCAGGGTGGAATGATGCTGACTACAAACCAGATATTCGAAAATGGTACCTGCTTGATGATGATTATTAGATTGCCTTTCGTTTCTAAAAAAATAGAAGTTCTTGGCGAAGTTGTTAGTTCTAAGAAGGTAGTAAGAAATTTAATTTATGAAACTAGAATAAAATTTTTAAATTTAAATAAAGATTTTTTTAAAAAATTAGGGAAGTTTATCGAGGATAATCTGTAATGAGTATTAAGAAAATAGGGATAATTGGGTTGGGAACTGTGGGGGAGGCGGTTGTAGAATTGCTAAGAAAGCATTCTTCGCTAGTTAATAAACGGTCCGCTGTTAAAATTGCTATAAAAAAAGTTTGTGATTTGAACAAAGCAAAACGAAAGATTGCTGATCGTTTTTCTTTATCGTTTACGTCTGACCCTGACCAGATTATAAATGATCCAGATATTGATATTGTTGTTGAGTTAATTGGCGGATTGAATCCAGCGTATAATCTTATTAGTCGGTCCTTAAAAAATGGAAAAAGTGTAGTAACAGCGAATAAAGCTTTGTTAGCGCATTGTGGCAGTAAGATTTTTTCTTTAGCTGAAGAAAAAAATAAATTTATCGGCTTCGAAGCATCTGTTTGTGGAGCGATACCGTTGATAAAAAGCATATCTCAAGGGTTAGTTGGCTGTGATGTAAAGAAGATTTATGGCATACTTAACGGCACGACTAACTATATTCTTTATAAGATGCATAAAGAAAAACTTGATTTTTCTTCTGTTTTAAAAGAGGCACAGAAGAGGGGCTTAGCTGAAAAAAATCCTCGATTGGATATTGAAGGTATTGATGCATTACATAAACTATGTATTTTGAGTTATTTATGTTATGGAGTCTGGCCTTCGTTGGATAAAGTCTATAGTGAGGGGATATCTAAAATTTCTTTATTGGACATTTTGTATGCTGAAGAATTGAATTACCGGATTAAACTTCTAAGTATTGCCAGGAAGAAAGAGAATTATCTTGACTTAAGGGTACATCCAGTATTAGTTCCGGTTGAACATCCTTTAGCACAAGTTTCTTTGGCTTATAATGCTGTGCATTTAGATACTTATCCTGCCGGAGAGCTTCTTTTCTATGGAGAAGGAGCAGGAGGAGTTCCTACTTCTTCTTCGGTGTTGTCTGACATAGTTAGCATTGCTTCTGGCATTGGAGGAACTATAAGGAAAAAAGAAAATATGGCCACAGGAAATATAAATGACATTAAAGTAAGATATTATATAAGGTTTATGGCGCAGGATGCTTCAGGCGTATTAGCGAAAATTGCAAAAATTCTTGCTTTTTTTAATATTAGTATTGCTTCAGTGACTCAAAAGCAAATAAAGAAAGGAAGATTTGTTCCGATTGTTATGATCACTCACAAAGCAAAAGAAGAAGATGTCAAAAAGGCACTTAAAGATATTGATAAGTCAAGGTTAATTAAAAGTCCAACTCAGTTAATAAGGATTGAAGACCTATGAAATATGAAGGGGTAATAAGGCGGTATAAACAATATTTACCGGTAAGTAGTAAAACTCCGATAATTTCCTTAAATGAGGGCAATACCCCGTTGATATTTTCTCCGAAAGTGTCTGAATGTTTAGGAAAAAACTTTAGAGTTTATCTTAAATATGAGGGCTTGAATCCTACAGGATCATTTAAGGACCGAGGAATGACTCTGGCTATATCTAAGGCTAAGGAAGAAGGAATGCGTGCGGTTATTTGTGCTTCTACTGGGAATACTTCTGCTTCTGCTTCTGCTTTTTCGGCAAGGGCAGGTTTAAAATGTATAGTGGTGATACCTGAAGGAGCAATTGCTTTGGGAAAGTTAGCGCAAGCATTGATTCATAATGCCAAAGTGATAGCTGTAAAAGGAAATTTTGATGATGCCTTGAACGTGGTTAGGGAAATATCCGCTCATTATCAGGTAAGGCTGGTGAATTCTGTTAATCCCCACAGGATTGAAGGGCAAAAAACAGCAGCTTTTGAAATTTGCGATTTTTTAACAGTAGCACCTGATTTTCATTGTTTGCCAGTGGGGAATGCCGGCAATATTACTGCATATTGGAAAGGATATAAAGAGTATTATGCTTATAAAAAAATAAAAAAGCTTCCGGTTATGCTCGGTTTTCAAGCTAAAGGATCTTCGCCGATTGTTAAAGGCTATCCTATCAAAAACCCGAAAACAATCGCGACAGCGATTAAGATCGGAAATCCTGCTAGCTGGCAGCAGGCTTTAGAGGCCGAAGATGAATCTTGCGGATTGATTGATGCAGTTTCTGATAGCCAAATAATTTCTGCCTATAAGTTTTTAGCTAAAGAAGAAGGAGTATTTGTTGAACCGGCATCTGCAGCATCAGTTGCCGGATTATTTCTCTTAAAAAAACAAGATTTTTTTAAGCGGCTTAAGGATAAAACAACTATAGTCTGCACACTTACTGGTCATGGCCTTAAAGATCCTCAAATTGCAATTAGCAATATAAAATCTCCGCCGGTTGTTCAACCAACAGTTAAAGCAGTCCTAAGAGCGTCAGGAATTTCATAATAAAATGAAAAGTTTTTACAGCAAAGTTGCTGGCGTATTAGAAAATGTAATCAATGATAATTACAAGTTGGACATTGATTATCCTTTGTGGGAGGTTCCGTCAAAGCAATCATTTGGTGACTTATCTTCAATGGTTGCCTTAAAAATTGCTTCCAAACTAAAAAGAGATCCTTTAGAAATAGCTAATGAGATTAAAAGAATCTTAGAGAAGAAAATAGAGGGTGATTTTGATAAAATTGAGATCCTAAGGCCGGGGTTTATAAATATTTTTATTGCGCAGAAGATACTAGTTGATTCGCTGAATGATATTATTCGTGATAAAGATAAATTTTTTTCCGGAAATATTGGGCAAAAAATATTAATTGAATTCCTTAGTGCTAACCCTACGGGGCCTCTTTCGATAGCTCATGGGCGGCAGGCAGTAGTTGGAGACGTGATTGCGAATATTTTAGAGTTTTGTGGTAGCGATGTTACCCGTGAATATTATGTCAATGATGCTGGCAGGCAGTTAGAGCTATTTGGTGTTTCGGTTGAAGCAGCTGTGGAGTCGCTAAATAATAATACAGAGTTTTTACCTCCAGAAGGTGGATATAAGGGCGGATACATAAAAGATATTGCACAAGAATACATTGATAAAAAAAAGAATATTGACATCAAAACTTTTTCGGTTAACAAGATGCTTTTATCGATCAAGGATGATTTAGCACTTTTGGATATAAAATTTGATAATTGGGTCAGCCAGGAAGAGATTATTGCCAGGAAAGAGGTTGAGGGGGCAATTAAATTCTTGGAGGACAAAAAGCTAATTTACAAGAAAGAAGGAGCCCTTTGGTTTGCAGCGAGTAATTTCGGTGATGATAAAGACAGGGTAATAAAAAAAGTTGATGGAGAACTAACTTATTTTGCTTCAGATATTGCTTATCATCAAAAAAAATGTAAAGGCGAATATGATAAACTAATTAATTTATGGGGGCCGGATCATCACGGATATATTAAAAGAGTTGAGTCAGCTATTGCGGCTTTAGGGTATAACCAAACAATACTTAAAATAATTATTATTCAGCTAGTTACTTTAAAGACTAAGGAGCGAATGTCTAAGCGGGCGGGGAATATATTTCGTCTTTCTGATTTGGTCAATGATGTCGGAAAAGATACAGCAAGATTTTATTACTTGACCCGAAAAAACTCGTCTCATTTAGAGTTTGACATTGATTTAGCTAAGAAAGCTTCGTTTGATAATCCGTTGTACTATATTCAATATGTTTGCGCGCGAATTGAAAGTATTTTTAAAAAAACAGAGATTACAGCATTCAACCAGGAATATAGCAAATTTTTAATTGAAGAAGAAGAAACAGACTTATTAAGAATAATGTTACAATTTAGCCATTACATAGAAAAAGCTTATCATTCTTTAGAACCGGTGTTTATTGTTGAGTTTCTAAAGAGCCTGGCCGCTGGTTTCCATAAATTTTATGAGAAAAAAAGAGTGTTGGTTGAGGAAGATAAAAATGTTACTCAGGCAAGAATTAATCTTTTAGCAGGCGTGAGGATAATTTGCCATTGCGCTTTGCGTCTTTTGGGTATTACTCCTGTCGAGAAAATGTAAAATTTAAAAAACTGTTGTATGCCAGGGCTTAGTTTCTGCCTTAGAGAAGATAAGAATGAAAAAAAATAATTGGAATATTAAACCGTTAGATCTTCAGGCTAAAGAATTGGCACAGAAACATGCTATTTCTGTTTTTCTAGTGCAAATTCTTATAAATCGAGGTATCAAAGAAGAAGACTTTAATGATTTTTTGGATGCTGATTTATCAAAGCTGCATGATCCTTTTCTGTTGCCGGATTTGGATAAGGCTGTTAGAAGGATATTCCAGGCGATAGAGAAAAAAGAAAAAGTACTGGTATTTGGAGATTATGATGTTGATGGAATTATTTCTTTGGCAATATTTAATGAGTTCGCTCGAGATTTTCCAAATATTTTTTCTTTTCATATTCCTCATCGTGTGAATGAAGGATATGGATTAAATAAAGAGGCGGTAACTAGGGCCAAGGAAAAAGGAGAAAGTTTAATTATTGCCTTTGATTGCGGAACAAACGCAGAAGAAGAGATAAAATTGACTAATTTGTTTAACATCGATTTAGTCGTGATTGACCATCATCATTGTCAAAGTAGCAATTGCTTGCCATTTGCCTTGGTTAATCCGAAAAGGGAAGATTCTGCTTATCCGTTTTCAGAATTAACTGCGGGCGCTCTTTCATTTAAGTTGCTCCAAGTATTAAAAAATGATGATTGTTTTCAAGCTTTGGATTTATTAGCTTTATCTTTAGTTTGCGATGTCGCGTTGCTCAAAGGCGAAAATAGGTTATTACTCAAAGAGGGCCTTAAGATAATACGTCAGAGTAAACGTCTCTCCATAAAGGCGCTTTGTGAAACAGGGTCGTTAAGACAAGAACAAATTGATGTATTTCATATCGGTTATATTATTGGCCCGAGAATTAATGCGTCAGGAAGAGTTGCTGATCCTTATCATTCGTTTGAGCTTTTTTTAACTGATGACTGGGAAAAGGCGAGACTACTGTCTTGTAGATTAACTGAATATAATCGGTTGCGGAAGAGTATTGAAGGGAAGATTTTAAAAAAAGCCGAAACAATAATTCAGGGCAACACGAATAACGATCACGCTATCGTTGTTTTTGGTGAGAATTGGCATCCAGGTGTGTTGGGTATTGTTGCTTCGCGCTTAGCAGATAAATATTGTCGTCCGTCTTTTGTTATTTCTTTGAATGGTGATATCGGAAAGGGGTCAGCACGTTCTGCATGCAATGTCAACTTAATAGATATTTTAGATGAATGCGCGAGCTCGCTTTTGGTGTATGGTGGCCACAGTAAGGCAGCTGGTGTTCAAATTGCCAAGCAAGAGTTAACCAATTTTAAAAATAAAGTTAATTCAATTGTGGAATCTGAGTTAACCCTGAAAGCTTTTGTTCCAGTGAGCGAAATAGACGCAGAGTTAACTTTTTCGGATATTACTATCGACTTTTTAAATAGTTTGGAGAAGCTAAAGCCTTATGGAGAAGGTAATGCTTGCCCGGTTTTTATTGCGCGTAATATTTTTAAAAAAACTTTTCCCAAAAAAATAAGAACGCGGTTTTCAATTTGGCTTAGCGACAAAAGTATGACTCTCGAGGGGCTTATTGCAGATAAAGATATCTTAGGAATTATTAATGATACGGTAAGTTTCGATTTAATTTTCTCTGTAGAGAAAAATTTTTATTATAATATTCCAAGATTAATCATTAAGGGGTGCAGGCTTTCTTGATGGTGCAGGAAGTTTTCCTTTTTTAAGGCATTTAGCACAAATCAACACTTTTTTTATTTTTCCCTCGATCACTGCTTTTTTAGGTTGAAGATTGGGTAAAAATTTCCGTTTAGTAATACCGGTTGTTTTTTTACCTACTCCGCCTTTTTTCTTGGCTAATCCTTTTCTTGCGATCGAGGATCCGGTAATTGATTTTTTTCCACAAAATTCACAACGTCTACTCATTATGTATTCTTAGTTTATAGTGTTAGTATATTATTAGGTACGACAACTGTTTAGTGTTCTAATATACTTCTAAATTTTATATTGTCAAGGAAAATATAAAATATTACGCAATTGTTAGAGGGCATTATCTTAATTTTGCTTAGTTTTTGTTAATGTCAGAAGGATAACAGCATTTATTTATTTTATTTTATTTTTTACCTTGAAATTTAATGAGATATATGTTATAGGAATATAAGGTCTATTCGTGAAAAACCGCTTTTATTAAGAAAATATGCACAGAAGCTCGAAAAAGGAAAAAAAGAGCTTTGTTAATTATTGATTCCCATAGGCTTAGTATGGGTTGTATAGAGGGGTATAGAAAAGCAATAATTTGTAGAAAAGGAGGATATGAATGTACAAGGCATCTTTGGTTCTATTGCTAGCGATTGGTTTTTTAGCTGTTAGCGTCAATGGTTACGCTGAAGAGAAAGCAACACCAGTGACTAAATTAGTTAGAGGTCTTTCTAACCAAATTACATCGTGGATTGAAGTTCCTAAACAAGTTTATAAGGTATCTACTGAAAGAGAACCGATTACCGGATTACTTTTTGGGTCGATTAAGGGTGTTTGTTATGGTGTAATACGTGCTGCGGAGGGAGTGTATGATATGGTGTCATTTTTAGTTCCACCTTATGACAAGCCATTAATGACTCCGGAGTTTGTTTCTGAAGGTTGGGATGATATTTCTGATTAATTAAAAGTAAGATAATTAATAGTTGGCTATGAAAGGAGAATAACTATCAAACGTTATTCTCCTTTCATATTTTGAAGGACAGTTTCTATTTTTTTCAAAAATGCCGTATTATCATTTTTTTGGCAAAGATCTTCAGCTTCTTTAAGGTATTTTAATGCTTGTTTGGCTTTTCCTGTTGCTATATAAGTCATGCTAATGTTGTATGGTATTTTAGGATTTTGATGGTCAAGCTTAGCAGCTTTAACGAATGCTTTTAAAGCCAAGTTGTATTTTTTTGATTTTCCGTAAACACTGCCTAGGTTTAAATAAGCTTTGGCCATTTGTGGATCAAGTTTTAAAGCATTCTTAAAGCATTCTTCTGCTTTTAAAAATTGTACTTGCCGGTCATATATTACACCTAAGCGATAGTAGGCTTCGGGGTTATCTGGCTTTAGAGAAATACTCTTTTTAATCAAAAGTATTGCCTTGTCGTTATCTTTATTAAATTTCTGCGAGCCTTCTTTTAAAAACTTATTAGCCATATTCAATGATTCTTTATCTGTAGGTATTTTTGGGGAACCTTTAGCCTTTGGCGGTAGCTGTTTTTTATTGCTATTTTTTGATGTGTCTTTATTTTTTTCTTTTATATTCTTCGAGCTCATTGCTAATCCGTGTTTTGCGTTGTCAAACGATGGCTTAGTTTCAAGAGCTAAAGAGAAATATTCAATGGCTTGTTGATAATTTTCTTTAATGTGTGAACATATTCCTAGATTATAGAAAATAATGCTCTTGTTTGCTTGTTTGTTAAGTAATAATTTTTCTGCTCTCTTGAGTAGTCTTTCTGCTTCATCAATGTTGCCTTGGTGAATGTTAATTATTCCTAGATATAAATAAGCCTCAGGCATATTTGGCAAAAATCCTTGAGCTTTTTTAAACCATGTAGCTGCTTTTGGATATTGGTTTTGATTTAAAAGAACTAACCCTTCAGAGACATACTGTTCGTAGCGATTAACCATTGAGGGATTCTCTGAGGGGGGAGTATAAATAATGTTTTTAGCGCAATAGGCGATAGGATTTTGGGTGAAGGAAAGTAAGCAGATTAGTGAAATAAATAGCAACCTTGTTGTTCTCATTATTTTCTCCTTTTTGTAATATTTTGCTAGCTTACATAATGATAAATGAATTATCTATCTATTTTATGATTTTTATTTTAAGGTTTTTGACGTAATTGTTTTTCAGCGTCGATAATACCCCGATTTACTTTTTTTAAACAATTTATTATTTTTATTTTGAGAGAACTATTTATTTCGTTTGACGAACTAAGTTCTCTAAATACTTGGATACTCATTCTAAAATATCTAACGATTTCACCTTCGTCAATATTTGATATTTTACTAAGATGTAAAAAGTTAAAACCGTTAAACCAGGCTTCCGCTACATAGCTTAAATGGAAAAACATTTTTTTACTTGCAGGAAAAATTCGAAAATCTTTTTCTTTTCGGTGGATATTACGGGAAAAACGATTTGCTTCTTTTACGATTAATTTTATTTTTTTATTCAATTTCGGTCGTCGCTCTCCTTTTCGTGGTTCATAGACTAAGGCAGTTATTAGCGTAAACAAGCTGAGCTCGTCAAGACTGTCTAGGTATCCGTTTTCAAACATTTCACCGATTGATAATTCAAAACTATATACTTTAGCGGCAAGTCGGGCTTTTGTGCTTATACCTTGGCTGGTTATATAGTTTAAGTCTTTAAGTAATGATATCTTTCGTTTAAGTAGGTTTAGGGTTTCTTTCTTTTCCCAATTTTTACTTTGGTGGGAATGAAATGATTTAGGGTAGATATTGTAAATTGTTTCACCCATTATTTTATACAGATTCAAAATTGTTGCGTAACAAGAATTTAATTGGCTTTTAATTGGTTCGTATTTTCCGCAAATAATGTCTTCTAGAGAAGGAAGATCAATGTGTGAAGGGTTTATGCGAGTAAATACGAATCCTTCTTTGTCAATGCTGCGACGTCCGGCTCTTCCAGCCATTTGGTAAAAGTCTCGAGTTTTTAAGTATCCGTGATATTTCCCGTAAAATTTGCTTAGTGTATCAAAAACAACTGCTTTTGCTGGCATATTTATTCCGAGAGCAAATGTTTCTGTTGTGAATATTAGCTTTATTAATCCGGTAGCAAACAATCTTTCAATTATTTCTTTTACTGTAGGTAGAAGTCCGGCATGGTGATAAGCAATGCCTCTTTTTATAAGGGGAAACAAAAAGCTAGCATGTTGGGAGTCGGAGATATCAAATTTTTTTGCTAATGCCTGTAATATTTTAATGATTGCTGTTTGTTCCTCGGAAGTAAGGAGGCTAAGGTGACTTGTTTCGTTTGCCATTTCCTCACAACGGCGTCGAGAAAAAGAAAAGTAAACACAAGGATGAGCGTTTAGTTTTTTAATATCATTTAACAGATCTTTTACACGGTTAGGTTGAGAAAGAAAATATTTTTCTTGATAAGATGGCTTTTCTAATTTTCTGGAAAGAAAAGATGAATGCCTAAGGGCATCAAAATCAGGGAATAATGAATTATTACATTGAAAGAAAAAATGCAATGGCACGGGGCGTATTTTTTCAATTACTATTTTTACCGGAAAAGAGTGGACCGTGTTTAACCATCCGGCAAACTCATGGATATTGGATATAGTCGCGCTTAATGCTAATATCTTGATTTGGGGAGGTAAGAGTATTATTGTTTCTTCCCAAACTGTGCCCCTTTCAATATCGTCAAGGTAATGAATTTCGTCGAAAATTACCCATTGACGATCTTCAAATTCTTGAGGGTTAACCAAAATAGCATTACGGAATATTTCTGTAGTCATAATTAGTATTTTAGCATTTCTGTTTATACTGACGTCTCCAGTGAGTATTCCTGTTTGGGAGGGATATTTTTTGCAAAAATCACGGAATTTTTGGTTACTTAAAGCTTTAATTGGAGCAGTGTAGATGATTCCTTTATTAGCTTTAATGGAACTTTCGATTATATGTTCAGCGATTAATGTCTTTCCGGCTCCGGTGGGTGCACTAACGATTACCGAATTATTATTACGGGCGTGGAAAATTGCTTCTTTTTGAAATGGGTCAAGATTAATTTTTTTCATGGATAAATAGATGATGCCGGAGGAGGGAGTTGAACCCTCACCTCCTTGCGGAGACTGGATTTTGAGTCCAGCGCGTCTGCCAATTCCACCACTCCGGCTTAAAAATGAATAAAAAATGATAACACTACTAATTTTCTTTGTCAATTGACAATTTCTAATGCGGATGCTATATTTAAATGTTTCAAGTTAGTCAAATAGGGTTTTGTGTTTATTTGTTATGTGTAAAAAATAGCAAAAGCTATATTGGGCTTATGAACAATTAACAAGGAATTATGTCTAGGACAAATTATTACTTTATTTAAGGCGTCCCAGGGCTATATCTTTGAGTATTTAGGAAAATAAAGAATAATATTGAGTATACTTGTTTAATGGGGCCGTAGTTCAGCTGGGAGAACGCTACGCTGGCAGCGTAGAGGTCGAGGGTTCAAATCCCTCCGGCTCCACAGTTTTCTATAAGGTGTAAAGTTATCAGTGGAAGCAGAAGGGATAAACTTGTGATAAAAGTTATTTGGATACAACGATAAAGTCTGACTTATCTCTGCCTTCGGCAGAGGTTGTATGCAAATCCCTCCGGCTCCACAGTTTTCTATAAGGTGTAAAGTTATCAGTGGAAGCAGAAGGGAGGAGGGTTACGTTGCTAAAACTAGGGGTTCATGTGTCAATCGCCGGGCATATTTATAATGCTGTAGACAGGGCTAAGGACCTAGAGTGTAATACTATGCAGATTTTTTCACGTAATCCTCGCCAGCGAAGAAAAACAGAATTAAGCTTAGAAGATATTGTATTGTTTAAGCAGAAAGTAAGCGCTGCAAAAATTAATCCGGTGATTATTCATATCCCGTATGTTTTGAATTTAGCTTCGGCAAGTAAGAGTTTTTACAAGGTTACAGTAAGAGAATTTATCTCCGACCTTATCGAGGCTGATAAGCTAGGCGTTCGATATTTAGTAACTCACATGGGTTCGTTTAAAGGTGGGACAGAAATAGGGGGCCTTAAACGCGTGACGAATGCTCTTAACAAGATTATTAAAGAAACTGTGGGAGTAAAGACGATAGTGTTGTTAGAAAATACTGCAGGAAGCGGAAGTTGGCTAGGGTATAATTTTGCTCAAATAAAATTTGTTTTTGAGGGGCTGAATTCTCCTCAGCGAACAGGAGTATGCTTAGACACTGCACATGCTTGGGCAGCAGGATACAAAATAGATTACCGGAAAGGAGTGGATAGTTTAGTTGAAGAAATAGACCGGGAAATAGGTGTGGAACGTTTAATGGCAGTCCATCTCAACGATACACTTGAAGATTTTAATTCTCGACGTGATCGTCATTTTGCGATTGGTGAAGGTAAAATCGGAAGAAGAGGTCTCAAAGCCATCTTGTGTCACCCAAAATTAAAAAATTTGCCGTTTATCTTAGAGACGCCAAAATTAGACGAGAATGATGATCTAAAAAATTTAAAAACAGCAAGAAAACTATACAAAGATGGAATACTCAAAAAAAATTGACACTAAGTGGCAAAATTATTGGGATGAACAGGGCTTATTTAAAGTAAATATAAAGCAGGATTCTTCTCGTAAATATTATTGCTTAGTCATGTTTCCTTATCCTTCTAGCGAGTTGCATGTTGGGCATGCACGCAATTATGTTATTGGTGATGCTGTGGCTCGCTACAAAAAGATGCAAGGGTTTTCTGTTCTAAATCCTATGGGTTGGGATGCTTTTGGGCTTCCGGCAGAAAATCAAGCCATTAAACATAAAATTCACCCTCGAGATTGGACGTTAAAAAACATTATACGGATAAAAGAACAGCTTAAAAGCTGGGGGATTAGCTACGATTGGGCAAAAGAAATTACTACTTGTTTACCTGATTATTACCGGTGGACTCAATGGATTTTTTTAAAGCTATACAAGAAAAAACTTGCTTATCGTCGTCTTGCTCCGGTTAATTGGTGTGAGTCTTGCAAAACTGTTTTAGCTAACGAACAGGTTATTGATGGTGAATGTGAAAGATGTTCAACTGCGGTTGTGCAAAAAAATTTAAAGCAGTGGTTTTTTAAAATAACTGATTATGCTGAAAGGCTTCTGGATGATTTAAAATTATTAAGAGAATGGCCAGAGAGAGTCTGTTTAATGCAAGACAATTGGATTGGTAAATCAGAAGGAGTTGAGATTAATTTTCCTGTAGATGATTCTGATTACTTATTAAGTTGTTTTACTACTCGTGTGGACACTATTTTTGGTGCGACATTTATTGCTTTAAATTGGAGCCATCCTTTTGTGGATAATATTATTAATAGTGGTTTTGCTGGTCCGGAAATAAGAGAATTTATTAGCAAAGTAAAAGGGCAGTCATTGTCACCTCGAATCTTGGGCGACATTCAAAAAGAAGGAGTATTCACTGGTAAATTTGCAATAAATCCGATGACTAAAGAGAAAATACCAATTTGGCTTGCTAATTATGTGCTTACTGGTTATGGTACAGGGGCAATCATGTGTGTTCCTGCCCATGACAAGCGTGATTTTGATTTTGCTTTGAAATATGGATTATCAGTCAAGCAGGTAGTTAAGCCGATCAATGATGACCAGCGACTTGGCCATAGTTTAGAGAAAGTGTTTGAAAATGAAGGAGTATTAATTGATTCTGAGCAATTTTCCGGATTCACTTCTCAAGAAGCAAAAAAGGATATTGCTGTTTTTATGGAAGAAGAGGGCATTGGGAAGATGAGGGTCAATTACAAACTGCGTGATTGGCTAGTGTCTCGACAGCGTTACTGGGGAGCGCCAATACCTGTTGTATATTGTAAACAATGCGGAGAGCAGGCTGTTCCTGAAGAACAGTTACCGGTTTTACTTCCGGAAGTAGAAGAATTTTTACCTACAGGGCAGTCGCCACTAACGCACAGTCAAGAGTTCATGAAGGCTATATGCCCTTGCTGTGGCCGAGAAGCTCAACGGGAAACAGATACTATGGATACTTTTGTTGATTCTAGCTGGTATTATCTTCGCTATATATCTTCTGACAATCAGAATGTTCCTTTTGTCCGTGAGGATGTTGATAAATGGCTTCCTGTAGATCAATATGTTGGCGGGGTGGAGCATGCGATACTACATTTAATGTATTCTCGATTTATCAATAAATTCTTGATGGATGAAGGATTACTAAGTTTTTCTGAACCATTTAAACGTTTGTTTACACAAGGAATGATTATTAAAGACGGAGCAAAAATGTCTAAGTCTAAAGGAAACGTAATTGCCCCGGACTATATTATTGATAAGTGTGGTGCGGATGTCATGAGGCTTTATATATTGTTTATGGGCCCGGCTCAAAAAGACGCCGAATGGCAAGATGAGGGGCTGCAAGGTTGCCGGAGATTTATTCAACGAGCTTTACGTTTAGTAGATATTTTAAAGGAATATGATTCATCTGGCGCTCAAACGCTGGATTCGTCTAAGAAGGATGATTCGCGAATAAATGATCTTCTGAAAAAAATGCACTTGACAATTAAAGATGTAACAGATGATCTGGAAGGAGATTTCCAATTTAATACAGCAATAAGCAAGATTATGGAATTAGTAAATCAAACTTATAAGTGTTTAAGCGGGGGCAATATTGAGCAACAAGTATTAAAAAATGTGGTTGATGTTGTTTTTTTACTTCTTGCCCCGTTTACCCCACATATCAGTGAGGAAGTAAATCAGATTATTGGCAATGATGTTTCCATATTTGTTAGAAGTTGGCCAGAATCAGACCAAGATTATTTACGTGAAGAGACAATAGAGATTCCAGTATTAGTTAATGGTCGGGTCAGAGATAGAATTGTTATAAATGCCAGTTGGCCAGAGAGTCTAGTCAAAGAAGCAGCTCTTGCTTCTGAAAAGATTAAGAAAAACTTCACAGAAACGCCCCCAAAAAAGGTTATCTACGTTGACAAAAAAATAGTTAATATCGTTCTTTAAGGAAAAACGATGTTTTATCTTACCCATCAAGAAAGAAAGATTCTTCTTTTAATCGGAGCGTTGATTTTTATTGGAGCGGTTATCCGTTTTGCTTATTTTAAAGATGCTTTTGTCCAACAGCCAGTTAAGAACAATGTGGTGAGCAACCAAGATGGTGTTTTATCTGGTGATAATTTCTCACAATCAATCATAAATATAAATAAAGCATCTCGACAGAGGCTGGAAAGTATTCCGGGAGTAGGAAAAGTAATCGCACAAAGGATTGTTGACTATCGTAATGACAATGGGTCGTTTAATAGCGAGGAAGATTTAATGAAAGTTAAGGGAATTGGTTTAAAAAAAATAAAGATTATCCAAACGTATATTTCATTTTAAGTTGTGAATAAGCTAAATCTGGGAAGCGTTTTAAGCTTTTTTTTGTTCATTGCGTTTTTTTTGGGAGTTGTTGCTGCTTATTTTATTTCTGCATTTATACTTTTTTCTATTTTAGTTTTATTGTGCTTATTTTTTGTCTATTTTACTTATCGAAAAAATAGTTTGGTGGCATCTGATTTATGGATTTTAATGCTTTTTTTTGCATTGGGAGGAATATGGAATATTTCTTTTTTTGTCCAAAAATCAGGTATACTTTTGAACAAAGAGAGCGAAGTGATTTTACACGTTTTGTCGATTCCTCAAGAGAACAAGCGTAGCAATACATTTTTTGGAGAAGTAAGCGCAATTGACGTGCCAAAAAATAGCTCAAGGGTGAAAGTCCGTGATTATACCCGCTCCTTAAAATATCTAGATACTTATAAAGTTAGAGGACGAGTTACTAAACGGGTTTATCATAACCGTTTTTTTTATTATTTTTGGATTAAATCTAGAGCAAAGCCGTTAAAATTATCTTCGGGTGTTTTGAATAATATTTCTCAGAAAATTACCAATTACGTATTAAGGGTGTTTAAAGAAAATTGCTCAGATCAGGCGTACAGATTTTTAGGTGCGGTATTTTTAGGCAGAAGGGAGCTGATTAAGAACGAAAAAGGATATTTTTCTGATGCTGGCGTTTCACATCTGTTGGCGATAAGTGGTTTGCATATTGGGCTTACCTCATTAATATTATTTTTTCTTCTAAGATTTTTCAGTCTTAATTTTCGAGCCTGTCTATTTGTGTCGATGATTTTTTTATTTGTGTATACTTTTCTAACCGGAGCAACTTCTTCTACCGTAAGAGCAGCGATTATGTATTCGGTATTTGCTGTTGGTTTTTTCTTGCAAACGAGAGTTGATCCATTGAATTCCTTAGGAATAGCCGGGCTAATTATTTTATTATGTAATCCTTTAGATGTGCTAAGCGTTGGATTTCAATTATCTTTTTCTTCGGTATTTGCGATTATTTTTGGATATCGGATTTTTAAATTTAAATTTGCAAGAAATAAGGTTCTAAATTATTTACAGCAGATTATTGTTTGTTCTTTTCTAGTATCGTTATTTATAACACCTTTAGTTTCCTATTATTTCCATAAAATCTATATTTTGAGTATAGTTTATAATCTTTTCCTGATTCCTCTATTTACATTCATCCTAATGGCCAATTTTTTATTGGTGATATTTTCGCCAGCTATATTTGTTGCTAAATCTTTAGGGTGCGTGCTATCGTTGGTAATTGATTGGTTTATTAATCTTGTCCATGTTTTTGGGTCTTTTGAATTATCATTTGTTAATTATGCTTTTTCGTTCAAACAAATTGTTATCTATTATCTTTTTTTAGGTTTAGGGATAGTCGGATACTACTTTCGAAATAATAAGCTAGCTGTAAAATAAGCATTAATCGAGTATTGTTTTAACGATTGACAGCCAAGTTTTTTGTACATATACTAAATTGGCAATACAACAAAAAGAGGAGAATAAGCATGGGTGTTAAAAAGAACCACAAGCTGAGTGTTTTTGTACTAGCAATGATGAACGTTGCAATTATCATGAATCTTCGAGGATTACCAATGATGGCCAAGGAAGGATTGGCAATGATTTTCTTTCTTCTTTTTGCGACTTTTATATTTTTATTGCCGACATCTTTGGTTTCTGCAGAGCTAGCTACAGGGTGGCCTACTGGTGGTGGGGTTTATCGTTGGGTAAAAGAAGCCTTTGGTGGGCGTTTAGGTTTTGTGGCTATTTGGCTTCAGTGGATTCAAAATGTTATTTGGTATCCGACGATATTGGGATTTGCTGCTGGCGCGTTAGCCTATCTTTTTTTTAATCCGGCATTGGCAAATAACAAATTATTTAATGTTGTGGTAATTCTAAGTGTCTATTGGGGGGCAACGTTAGTTAATTTTCGGGGCATGAAAACTTCCGGATGGATAACTACTTCTGGGGTTATTGCTGGAACAATATTTCCGGCACTTCTAGCGATTGGTTTAGGAATTGCCTGGTGGGTCAAAGGTGATGTGTTGGAGTTTACTCTTACTTCACATAGTATTTTTCCTGATTTTAGTAATTTTAGTAATATTTCCTTTTTAGCTGGTGTAGTCCTTTTATTTGCGGGCATGGAAGTCTCAGCAGTTCATGCTCTAGAAGTAGACAATCCAAAACGTAATTATCCTAGAGCAATTTTTTTAGCCGGAGCGGTTATTGTAATAATCTTTACATTAAGTTCTTTGTCGATTGCTGCGGTGTTACCTGCAGATAATATTAGCCTTACTGCCGGGGTTATGCAGGGATTTAAGGACCAGCTCAAAGTATTCAATTTAGATTGGTTACTTCCGATTATTGGGGCTCTTGTGGCGTTTGGAGGAATAGGTGCGGTTACTGCTTGGATAATCGGTCCTAGTAAAGGGCTTTTGGCTACGGCTAAAGACGGAGATCTTCCACCATTCTTGGCTTACACTAATAATAATGGGGTTGCAACGCGAATATTATTTATTCAAGGGCTAATAGTGACGGCGGTTACGCTTGTTTATTTATTGATGCCTAATGTTAGCAGTGCGTTTTTTTTGTTAACAGCTTTAACGGCTATTCTATATTTAATAATGTATATCATTCTATTTAGTGCAGCGATAAGGTTGCGTTATTCTCAACCTTTAGTCCATAGAGCGTATAAAGTACCCGGAGGGAAAATAGGTATGTGGATAGTTTCTGGCATCGGAATTATCGGTGCTTTATTTGCGATAACAGTGGGATTTTTTCCTCCAGCACAATTAAAAACAGGAAATTTTACTTTTTATATAATTTTTTTAATTGTCGGGGTAACTATTTTCATTAGCGCTCCTTTAGTTATTAATAGTTTAAAACGTCCGGAGTGGGTTGTGAAAAATAGCACAGAGTAAGTTTTTCAAATTTTGATTAATTATCCGGCAAAATAAAACGAGGATAGCGGAAAGATCATAAGGCAATAATCCGCAAAATTATTAGACAAAAGGAGTATTTATGTTGCACAAAAAAGTTGATTTAAACAAGTTAGAGGATAGAGAAAAAGTTGTTATGCCAACATATGGAGCGCGAGAGTTAAATGTGGATGTGCCTAAATATGAGATGCCTTGCGATTCGATGCTACCAAAAACAGCGTATACTATTGTTCATGATGAACTAATGCTTGATGGTAACTCTCGTCTTAATCTTGCGACTTTTGTAACGACATGGATGGAGCCGGAAGCAAGACAGTTAATGTCAGAGACTTTTGATAAAAATATGATTGATAAAGATGAATATCCTCAGACAGCTGAGCTAGAAATGCGTTGTGTAAATATGTTGTCGCGATTATATAATTCTCCTGAAGGCCAAGGGTGCGGATGCTCTACAATTGGCTCTTCAGAAGCAGTTATGCTTGGCGGAATGGCTTTAAAATGGAAATGGCGCCAACGGATGAAAGATAAAGGAAAGCTTACAGATAAACCAAATATTGTATTAGGGGTAGATGTCCAAGTTTGTTGGGATAAATTTTGTAAATATTGGGATGTTGAACCTCGGTTTATTCCTATGGAGGGTAGTCGCTATGGAATAAACGCCGAAGAAGTTATTAAGCGTGCTGACGAGAATACAATAGGAGTAGCGGTAATAATGGGCACTACATTCACTGGGCAGTATGAACCGGTCAAAGAGATCAATGATGCCCTAGATAAGCTCAACGCAAAAACTGGATGGGATATTCCTATGCATGTGGATGCAGCTTCCGGAGGGTTTGTTGCTCCATTTATTCAGCCTGATTTGGAATGGGACTTTCGTTTAAAATGGGTAAAATCAATAAATGTTTCCGGGCATAAGTATGGATTAGTTTATCCTGGAGTGGGATGGATTATTTGGCGGGATAAGACGGAATTACCTGATGATTTAGTATTTAAAGTTAATTACTTAGGGGGAGAAATGCCGACGTTTGCTATTAATTTTTCGCGCCCGGGAAATCAAATAGTTGCTCAATATTATAATTTTATTCGTTTAGGTAAGAGTGGATATAAAAAAATTATGCAGTCTCTTCAAGATATTGCTTTGTATCTTTCAGGAGAGATAGCCAAGATTGGTCCTTTTGAACTGCTAACTGATGGTAGTGATATTCCGGTACTTGCTTTTAAAATTAAAGGAAAAGAAAATTATACAGTATTTGATATTTCAGAGATGGTTCGCGACAGGGGATGGCTAATACCGGCTTATACACTTCCACCTAACGATGAATCTTTAGCTGTGTTAAGAATTGTAGTTAAGGAAGGATTTAGCCGGGACATGGCTAACTTGCTTATTCAAGATTTAAAAAGAATACTAAATCACTTTAGAGAACATCCTGAACGTAAGCCTAAGCAGAGAAAAATTTTAGGGAGAACGAGAACCCATTGCTGATTAAGAAAATTTAATTTATCTTTTTTTGAGCTTTTTTATTTAGAATGGTGAAATATATAATAGTCGAATTTAATTTACTATTGACATAAAAGTAAGCAGTTTATTATTTTACGAATGTCGACGGCAGTTGACAAATAATCTTGATTTTGGTATAGTTTTTGCGTGAAAAAAGTACTTATTTTTTTAATTCTTCTTGCTGTTCCATTTAATGCCTATTCGTTTTGGATTTGGTCCCCTAAAACTCAAAAATGGAAAAATCCTAAATATTCAGCATTGGCTACTCCTTATCTTCAATATAAAGAATCATTAAAATTTTTTGACCAGGAAATGTATCAAGATGCTTATCGTGGATTTAAAAAGATTCTAATTAACTATCCTGATGCCAAGGAAGCTGCCGAGGCACAATATTATGTGGCGCGGTGTTTGGAAAAAATTAACAAACCTTACGATGCTTTTTTAGAGTATCAAAAACTTATTGATAGTTATCCAAATAGCCAGAAAATTAACGAAACAGTAGAGAGAGAGTACAGCATTGGTGAATATTTTCTTAATAGAGAACATAAAAAATGGCTGGGTGTCTCTTTTTATGATTTTGTTGAGCATCCATCGATTGAGATTTTTAAGGGAATTGTTGATAAAGTTCCTTATTCTGATTATGCTCCTCGGGCGCAGTATAAATTGGGGAGCATTTTTATGAAACTAAGGCGTTATGATGAGGCTCGAGATGCTTTTCAGAAAGTTATTGATAATTATTCAGAAAGTGAATGGTCGACCCCAGCTAAGTATCAGTTAGCAATAGCAACTTCTAAAGTGTTTTCCGGAGCTGATTATGATTCATCTTATTTAGAAGAAGCCGTTAACAGATTAGATGAGTTTATTAAGGAGCATCCAGAAGCTCAGATTTCTGTTGAGGCTGAAGAGCAATTGACAGACTTAAGAAATCGCGAAGCGAAAAAAAATTTTGATATTGCTCAATTTTACGAAAACCAAAATCAATATAAAAGTGCCATAATATACTACAACAAAGTAGCCAGCCAATATCCAAACAGTAATTACTTTGATAGTTCTTCAAAAAAAATTAAGGAATTACAAGAGCTAGTAGAAGGAGGTATCACTAAAAAGGAATTAAGAATAAAGGAAAAAAAAGAATTATTAGAAACTAAAAAGCTAAAAAAAATAGTTTTGAAAAAAGAAAAATTAATAAAAAAACAAGCGATTAGAGAAGAAAGGAAAAAGAGTAAACAAGAAGCTTTAAACGCAAAAAAAGAAAATAAGCTGTTATTAAAGGAAAGTAAAGCGAAAAAAATAAATGAGCGTAAGCTTAAAAAACAAAGTATTCACCAGGAGAAACTAGATAAGAAGAAAGAGCTCGTAGAAAAGAAGAAGAAATTAAAGGAACAAAAACGCCAGGAAAAACTAGATAAGAAGAAAGAGCTCATAGCAAAGAAAAAGAGATTGAAAGAACAAAAACGCCAGGAAAAATTACAAAGAGTCGAAGAACGTAGGCTACAAAAGGAAATTATCCGTCAAAAAAAGTTAGAAATAAAGGCGCGGTTAAAAAAGGAAAAAGACCAGGCGTGTATTGTTAAAGTAGAAAAGCGGCAATTGGCAAAAAAAGAAGCTGATTATCGAGAGGAGAGGAGAAGGGAGGAGGAAATATCAAAGAAAACGCAAAAGAAAGTATTGCTTCAGGGGAAGGCTGAGAGGCAGCAAAGAATTTTAGAAATAAAAAAAGACCTAGCGCTGAAAGAAAAAGAGTATAAAATTCAGCGAAAACAAGCTAAGTTAAAAAGAGCTAATGAGCGTAAGCTTAAAAAACAAAGTATTCACCAGGAAAAACTAGATAAGAAGAAAGAGCTCACAGAAAAGAAAAAGAAATTGAAAGAGCAAAAACGTCAGGAAAAGTTACAAAGCGTCGAAGAACGTAGGCTACAAAAGGAAATTATCCGTCAAAAAAAGTTAGAAAAAAAGCAGAAAAACAAAGAATATATTTTAAAAAAAAAAGCAATAGCTTACGATGCTACTCTTAAAAAAGAGAGCATTGGCCAAAAGAAAGATGAAAGCTTATTAGAGTCATTTGGCTATTTAATGGAAGACTAATATGAAAAATGTTTTATTTATTTTATTGTTTATTATTTCTGGCTGTGGCTACACTACTAGCGGGTGTAGATATGTCGGAGAGAAGATAATAATAAAGCCGGTAACAAACAGTATTGATATAACTTCAGAGAGTAGAAAATATTCCACTTATGAAAGTTATCCGATTTTAATCGAGAATAGATTAACTAATAAATTGGTTAGAAAATTTAATATCGACGGGAGTCTTAAGGTAGTTAATTATAGTCCTCAGGCGCTAGAGTTGGTTTGTAATATTACTGATTACAAAAAAGAAGCTTTGCGTTATTCAGATGATGATGATGTTCGAGAGCAAAGATTAAGGCTATATGTTAAAATGAAATTTACTAATCCTGCTGGGGAAATTTTAGAAGAAAGAAATGTGATGGGGGAAACTACATATTTTCTCACAGGGATTACTCTTACTGATGGCACATCTATCCGGCCTAAAAGCGAAACTGCTGCACAGGCAGATTTAATTGACGATACAGCAAGAAGAATCTCCGAAGCAGTTTTAGAAGAATGGTGATTTAAAATCTCAAAAGTTGGTTTCTAGGTTTTCGTAGTTACTTAAAAAATAATTAGTTTATGTAAAGACCATTGTCAGCAATGAATTTAAGGGAAAGACTGTTTTTAATTAGTGGGAATGACTCAGTAAAACGCCGACAGGCAGAAACGGGCATTAAGCAGAAAATATTGGAAGGAAAAGATTGCAGGATAAATACTATTACGCTGTATGTTGATGAATTAGGAAAAGAAACTATCCCGGAAGATATTGCGAACAATTATTTTGGTGCAAATAACCTCATTATTCTTAAAAATTTTTTGACTATAAGTTCTTTGTTTAAAAGTTTTATTCTTTCAAATTTAAAAAAAATAATTAAAGATAGTTTTATAATATTCGAAACAGATGATAGCTTATATCATATTCAGAGAGAGAAAAAAATAGCTTCTGATGAGTTATTTAAACTTGTGTTGAATTCTGCTGTTCGTTTCAGCGCTGATTCGTTTAACAGAGTGGTGTCGATAAATCTTTTTTTGAATAGTCTTAATAAAAATAATATACGTACTTCTATGGATGTATTGGAAAGATTATTCAAGGATAATCCAAATACTAGGATTGGCCCACAAGTTTTAGGCATGCTGGTTAAAAAAATTTCTTACATATCTAAGGATAGCCATTATTCTTGGATAAATGAAGGGCTTACTAAGTATGACTGTTTGCAGTATTTATATCAAGCTGATCGGCAGATAAAAGAAAAAGGGCTAAACGACCGCTTAGTAATTGAAACTTTGTTAGGAAAGATATTCAAACTCCAAAGATAGCAATGCCGATTTATTTTACTTAGGTGAGAGTATTTTTCGATTAGTTATTATGCTTTGAAGAGGATTTTTGAGCTAACTTAGAAAATCGACTTTTTTGTCTGGAGGCTTTATTTGGATGAATAATTTTTTTAGCAGCAGTTTTATCAAGAGTCTTTTGCAGTGTCTTAAGGGTGTCTTTTACAGAAGCCGTTTCCGGGCTTTTTAAGGCTTTCTTAAATTTCTTAACGGCTAGCTTTAGTGCTTGTTTTTTAGGTAAATTTTCTTGTCGCCGTTTTTTATTTTTTCTTAATTCTTTCTTAGCTGTTCTTCTCTGTGGCATAATTCTCCTTTTGAGTTTAGGCTTGATTGTATAGGAACCATTAGGTAATGTCAAGTATTTTTTCTTATTTTGAGGATTTTTTAAAAATAGAATGCCAATATGTTTTGGCGAAAATTTCTTTGCTACTGTTGAAGGGTGACTAATAAAAAGATAATGCCAGATTACACGATGGGTTTTGTGTCTTTTGAGGCCAAAGGCAATTATGTTTAAAAAAGTAATAAAAAATACAACTTTGTTGGGTGCTGGAACTTTAGCTTCTCGGGTTTTAGGCTTTATCCGTGATATTCTAATTGCTAATTATTTTGGTACTTCTGGGGTTCTTGAAGCGTTTATTGTTTCCTTTCGTTTGCCGAATATATTCCGAAGTGTACTCGCTGAAGGGTTTTCAGAATCAGTGGCAGTTCCTGTCCTTTCTGGATATCAAGGAAATAAGCAGAAAATATTCCAAACTGGAAATAATTTGTTTTCTCTTTTTTTAGTCATTCTTTTATTGTTTACAACTATCGGAGTTATTTTTCCTCGATTTTTTGTAATGGCTATTGCTCCGGGATTTATTTCTGAAATAGATAAATTTCAAATGGCAGTATCATTCACCAGGATAACTTTTATTTATCTTTTTTTAATAGGCTTATCAGTTAATATTTCTTCAATCCTTTACTCACTAAAAGTTTTTTTTGTTCCGGCAATAAATCCTATATTTTTAAATATTTCTTTTATAGTGGGGTTGTTATTCTTCAGTCGGTCTTTTAACAATTATACTTTAGTTGTTTGTGTATTGGTGGGCGGGATACTACAAGTTATTTTTCCGCTTATTTTTTTAAAGAAACAGAGATTTATTTTTAGATTTAATTTTTTAGAATCGATAAAAGATAAAACAATTAGGAAGATGTTCAAGTTATTTATACCTCGAATTTGGTCAAGTGTTGTCTATCATTTAAGTGTTTTTGTAGACACAGCATTTTCTTCTCTAGGGCTAATAGTAGGAGAAGGAGCCATAGCCTCGGTGTATTATGCTAATAGATTGATACAGCTTCCATTTGCACTAATTGCTCTTTCTGTATCGCGGGTAGCTATCGTTGATTTATCTGCCTATCATTACCGACAGGATACCGAAGGCTTTAAGAAGTTACTGGTATTTTCATTCCAAAACATATTCTTTTTTATTATTCCGCTTTCAGCTGTTTTTTTGTTTATTTCTCGAGATATCATTGATGTTGTTTTTGTGAGAGGAGAATTTACGAAAAGCTCATTAGTTATGACTTCTTCGGTTTTGTTTTTTTATTCTTTTGGACTTTTCTTCTTCTGTGGCATAAAATTATTAGTAAATGCTTTTTATTCTTTAGAAGATACAGGGGTCCCTGCTAAAATAGCAACTATTTCCTTAGTGTTTAACATCGTAGTAAGTGCCGTTTTAATGTTTCCCCTGCGTGTTGGTGGGGTAGCTTTAGGTAGCAGTTTAGCCGCGATGCTTAATTTCGGCCTTCTTTATTATTGTCTTGTAAAAAAAATCGGTAAAATAAACTGGCAAAACGCTATAGGTGAATTTTTAAAAATATTGTTAGTAAGCATAATTATTGGTGTTCTTTCTCTTTATTTGATGCGTATTCTAAATTTTAACAAATACTTTAGATTATTACTTGTGTTATTTATTGATCTGTGTATATTTTTGGGCAGCGGATATTTATTTCGGTTTAAACAAATTGTATATTTAAAAAAATGGATATTAAAGAAAGGATAAAAAAACTTCCGCTAAGCAGCGGTGTGTATATTATGAAGTCTCAACATAACGAAGTACTTTATATTGGAAAAGCATCATCGCTAAGAAAAAGGGTGAAAAGCCATTTTGTTTTGCGCAAGGGGATGCAAACCCATTCATTTTTAAATAAAGTAGCAGAAGTATCTTTTATCACTTGTGATACCCCTCAACAAGCATTGATTTTAGAAGCAGCCCTTATTAAAGAAAAGAAGCCCAAACATAACATTGCCTTGAGAGATAGTAAAAGCTATCCGTATATTGAAATTACTAATGAAGATTTTCCTCGGGTGTTTATTTCTCGGCCGAAGAAAAATAGCAAAAATTTTATATTTGGTCCTTATCCACAAACGAAAGTATTAAAATCAGCATTACTCTTGATGCGTAATATCTTTCCTTATCGTTCTTGTAAGAATATGGGAAAAACTTCTTGTTTATTTTTTCATCTTAATATGTGCCTTGGTCCTTGTGTAGGGAAGGTATCTGTTATTGAGTATAGACAAAATATTAAAAATATCCGAGAAATATTAACTGGTCGAAGAAAACAAGTCATTGAAGGATTAAAGATAAAAATGAGACGTGCAGCAAAAAATCTTCAGTTTGAACAGGCTAAAAATTTTAGAGATAAACTATTAGCCGTGGACATTCTTTATAAAGGAAAACCCAGAACTCATGAAATTATTTTCTTAAAAGAAGCTTTGAAATTACCTTCTTTTCCTTTGGTGATTGAGGCAGTAGATATCTCTTCTCTGGGACGAGATAATTCTGTAGGGTCTGTAGTTGTGTTTAACGAAGGACTTCCGGATAAAAGTAGTTATCGTCGTTTTCGCATAAAAAAGGCAAACAGCCAGGATGATTATGCCATGATTGCCGAGGTGTTAAAGAGGCGGTATCTACGAATGTCTCAAGAGAAAAGAGTTTTTCCGGATTTATTAATTATTGATGGCGGGAGAGGGCATTTGTCTACAGCATTAAAGGTGCTTAATTCTTTGGGGGTGAGTGTACCGGTTATTAGCATTGCCAAAGAAAACGAAGAGATCTGGCTACCTCAATGCAAGTGCCCACTAGTTTTTTCACGCAGCAATTCAAGCCTGCATTTAATTCAAAGGATTCGCGATGAAGCGCATCGATTTGCTGGCCAATATCAAAAGTTTCTTCATGAAAAGAAATTATTACCCAGGTAAAAGATAAGGATATAAGGTTTCCGGACGTGGACGAAGAATTTGACAATGAGAACAAAAGATCAAGGGCAGGATAAAAGCATCATTTTTGAAAGTAATGACGGTGTTTGAAAAGAAAGTTTTGCGTATTATTTCTAAGATTCCTTTAGGTGAAGTTCGTAGCTATAAGTGGGTAGCCCAAAAGGCAGGAAAGCCAAATGCTTATCGTGCAGTAGCTAATGCGTTAAGTAAAAATAAATACCCTTTATTTATTCCTTGTCATAGGGTAATATATTCATCTGGTGAGATAGGAGGATATTTCCTGGGAAAACCATTAAAGGAGAAGTTAATAAAATTAGAACAAAAGATAAAAAGCATGATAAAATAAAATGTTTCTTATTTTTTTAGGCATTATAAAAAGAAATAATTTTTTAGGAGGTAGATATGAAGTCTGAAGATATTTTTAATATTATGATTGAAAAAGACATATCAGATATTTTTATCAGAGTCAAGAGTCCACTAAAGGGAAGAATTTATTCCAATCTGGAAATTATTCGCGATGAACTATTTAGCATAGATGATGTTAAGGAAATTATTGGTAATATAACAAAAGAGATAGACAGAAAGAATTTAGAAGCTAAAAGAGGGTGTGAGTTTACCTGTTGGTATAAAGAATCTTGGCGTTTCCGTGTGGGGATATTTTATCAACGTAATACGCCCGCGTTAGTTATTCGTAAGATCGATTTACGTATTCCGGATTTTAAAGGGTTAAATCTACCAGATAAAGTGCTAAGAGGCTTTTCTTTAGAAAAGAGAGGAATAGTTCTTCTTACTGGAATAACTGGAAGCGGTAAATCAACAACTATTGCTAGCATGATAGACTATATTAATAGTTGTGCCGGACGGCATATTTTAACTATTGAAGAGCCCATAGAGTTTACATTTAAAGATAAAATGTCTGTAATTAATCAACGGGAAATTGGTATTGATGTTGGGAGTTACCAGAGTGCCTTAAAGCAGTTTGCTTTGCATTCCCCGGATGTTATTTATATCGGGAATATTCGTGATTCCGAGACTTGCCATGCTGCTCTAACTGCTGCAGAAACCGGTGCATTGGTTTTGTCTACTATTCATACAGTTAACGCGACATCTACTGTAGAGAGGATTATTAATTTTTTTCCTTCTCACCAGCACAATTTTATTCTTCATCAATTATCTTTTCTTTTGAAAGGAGTTTTATCGCAACGGCTTATTCCGCGTTGTGATTCTCGGGGGTTTATTCCGGCCTATGAATCGATGGTGTTGAGTCCTTCCATATCTCGGCTTATAAGAGAAAATAAATTCTGGGAAATACCTAAGTATATTTCTTCTGGAGAAGTTTATGGTATGAAAAGTTTTCACCAGTGTTTGTTGGGTCTTGTGGAGGAAGGCAAAATAACTCCGGAATCTGCTTTAGACTATGCGGATAAAAGGCAAGAATTGGAAATGGAATTTCGTAATAAGAGACTGATGTAGCTCCAAAAAGACTTTCAAGACCAGCTTTTCTTACCGCCTGGGCAAACCAACGGTTTGATAGATTATTTTAAAAATTATATTTTATGTTCCTGGAAATTTACAATAAAAATATATGATAGGGGAAATAAAAAAACAAATAAGTGGAATACAGAAGAGCATCGACAGTTTGAAGCTGTTATTAGGTGTTAGCGAAAAGGAAAAGATTATGGAAGGACTGCAGCTAAAAATGTCTGAGCCTGATTTTTGGAATGATTCAAAGTCTGCGTCTAAATTTGTAAATGAGCTTAAAAATGCTAAACGTGATGTTGATACTTGGAAAACACTTAGTGAGAGGCTAGGGGAATTGGAAGAATTGTATGCACTTTTCGATGAAACCTTGGAGGCGGACATTTTAAAAGAGATAAAACATTTACAAGATGAATGCAGCAAGGCTGAGCTATGTGTTTTGTTTTCAGGAAAATTTGACAATTCAAACGCTATAATTGAAATAAATTCTGGAGCCGGGGGCACAGAAGCTTGTGACTGGGCCGCTATGCTGTTTAGAATGTATTTTAGATGGGCAGAAGATAAAAAATTTAAACTTAAAGTATTTCGTGAAGAGAGGGGAGATGAGGCAGGAGTAAAGAGTATTACATTCTTTATCCAGGGCTTAAGAGCTTATGGTCTGCTAAAGGCAGAAAGAGGTGTTCACCGGTTGGTAAGGATTTCTCCCTTTGATTCTAACAAACGTCGGCACACTTCCTTTGCTTCTGTTTTAGTACTTCCGGAAATAAAAGAAGATATTGAAATTGAAATAAAGCCAGATGACTTAAGAGTTGATACATTTCGTTCTTCTGGTGCAGGAGGACAACATGTTAATGTTACTGATTCAGCAGTAAGGATTACTTATTTGCCGCTGGGAATTGTTGTTTGCTGCCAAAACGAGCGCTCTCAACATCAGAATAGGCAGGTTGCTTTAAAAATATTAAAAGCAAAACTATACGAACGCAAACAAGCAGAAAGTAAAAAAGAGCTAAGTAGCGAAGGAAAAGATAAGCAAAAAATTGAATGGGGATCTCAAATTCGTTCCTATGTTTTGCATCCTTATCTTTTAGTAAAAGATCACCGGACTAATACTGAAATACATGATGCTTGGAGTGTTCTAGACGGCAAGATAGATGATTTTATCTATGCGTTTTTAAATGCTTTTTATTTGCATAAAAAAGAAGAAAGGAAATAATATTATGTTAAAAAAAATAATTCTTAAGAAATCTCAGAGAAATATAAGTAAATTCAAGCCAATGGTAAATATTGTTTTAAACAGCGAAATGCCTACCCCTTCGATTAAAGAAGCAGCATGCTTGTCTTCTATTGTCAGTAAAGTTAATTCATTTGAAGTAGAAGTTGAAAATAAACCAGATTCTTTTTTTAGGGATAAAACAACAGAATTTAAGGAAATGATTGATAGTCGCATTGACAAAGTTTCTTTAGACAAGCAGAAAGAAACTATTGAACAAGTCCTTAACGAAATGCTTCCGTTTTATTTTGCAATGGTTAGAGAAGCTGCGAAAAGAGCCTTAAGAATGCGTCATTTTGATGTTCAAATTTTAGGCGGAATAATTCTCCATAAAAATCGGATAGCGGAAATGGTTACCGGAGAAGGGAAAACATTAGTTGCCACGCTAGCCGCTTCTCTAAACGCTCTTGCCGGGAAAGGAGTTCATATTGTTACAGTTAACGATTATTTAGCCAAGAGAGATCAGGAGTGGATGAAACCGGTTTATAATTTTTTAGGTTTATCTTGTGGAGTTATTCAGCAAAATATGGGTAGCCAGTTAAGAAAAAATGCTTATGCTTGCGATATTGTATATGGAACTAACAACGAGCTTGGTTTTGACTATTTGAGAGATAATATGGTAACGGATGCCCAAAGTATGGTTCAGGGTGAACATTTTTATGCGATAGTTGATGAGGTTGACTCTATATTGATAGATGAAGCAAGAACTCCTCTAATAATTTCTGGCCCAGCCGAAAGCTACATTGATAAGTATTATTTGGCCGATAAAGTAATTAGGCAAATCAAAACAAAAAAGATTATCCAAAGTTTTGACAATAAAGATGGAACGGTCACTATAAAAAATATTGATGGCAGTGAAATGAAAATTGAGCCACAGGAATTAGAAGATAAGTACGAGGCGATTGTTGAAGAAAAGACACAAAATGCCTATTTTACTCATAGCGGAGAAAAAAAATGCGAAAAGTTATTAGGTATCGACAATATTTCTGAAGAATCTCCGGATAAGCTTTCTAATCCTTGGAATCATTATCTTACCCAAAGCCTAAGAGCTTGGCAATTTTTCCGTACAGATCGAGAGTATATAGTGAAAGAAGGAAGAGTGGTGATAGTTGATGAATTTACCGGAAGATTAATGGCGGGAAGACGATGGGCAGATGGTTTGCATCAGGCGGTAGAGGCAAAAGAAGGGCTTAAGATACAAGAAGAAAGTCAGACTCTAGCAACTATTACACTTCAGAATTATTTTAGAATGTATACTAAACTTGCTGGCATGACCGGTACAGCTTATACTGAAGCGAACGAATTTAAGCATATTTATGGATTAGATGTGACAGCAATCCCTACTAATCGGCCTTTAGCCAGAATTAATTATCCGGATAGAATATACAAGAATAAAGAAGGTAAGTTCAATGCGGTAATTGATGAAATTAAAGAGTGTTATACGATAAAAAAGCCAGTTTTAGTGGGGACCACTTCGATTGAGGATTCGGAATATCTCTCTTTTCTTCTTGGAAAAAAAGGTATTCCACATAATGTGCTTAACGCTAAGCATCACGAGCAAGAAGCTTCTGTAGTAGCTCAAGCAGGAAGACTATCCCAAATAACCATTGCAACTAATATGGCTGGTAGAGGTACGGATATACTTTTGGGTGGCAACATTGATTATTTCATTAAGAATATTTTAAGCAGAAACAATATTCATATTGGAGATCCTGATTATTATCAAGAATACGATAGTCTGCATTTAAAACACAATAGTAAATTTCAGCATGATCATGATAAAGTTATTGAATTGGGAGGAATGCATATTATTTGCACCCAACGTCATGAGGCAAGAAGAATTGACAACCAGCTCAGAGGTCGTTCTGGCCGACAAGGAGATCCCGGGTCTTCACGCTTTTATGTTTCGCTTGAAGACGACTTAATGCGTCTTTTTGGATCGGAAAGAATTTATAAAATGATGGAGGCATTTGGATTTCCTGAAGACCAGCCCATAGAGCATTCGTTAATTAACCATTCACTGGCTGTTGCTCAAAAAAGAGTTGAAGGGCATAATTTTGAAATAAGAAAACAGCTTCTCGAATATGATAATGTCATGAATAAACAGAGGGAAGTTGTGTATCGACAAAGGAGAATGATATTAGAGAGCCAAGACATTAAGGAAGAAGTTATTGCCATGGCCGATGATGTCATTGAAAAAGGTTTACCGGTTTATTTTCAAGAGGAAACAGATGTTTTAGGTGTTATGCATTGGGTAAGGTCAAAATTTAATTTTGAAATTTCTGAACAAAATATCAGAAAATTAAATTTAAAAGAAACAATAAATTTTCTTAAACAAGAAGTAAAAAGAATTTACCAGGATAAAGAAGCAAAAGCTGGTATAGATGCTATGCGGCGCATGGAAAAAGCGGTAAGCTTATGGGTAGTGGATTCTCGGTGGAAAGAACATTTGCTTACCATAGATCATCTAAGAGAGGGCATTCATCTTCGGGCGCATGCCCACGTAGAGCCTTTAGTAGAATATCAGAGAGAAACTTATTTTGCTTTTCAGGAAATGATTAACTTAATTAAGGAAGGAGTCGTTGATCTATTTTTTAAAACAAGTATAAAACCTGCCGAGAAGACAGGCGTATTCAGCGAGTCTCCCAAAAAGTTTGTTCATTCTCAATATACTCCCTTGGCTAAAGATAATAAAAATAGCGTGGCTGTGCTTCCTGAGCAGGAAAGTAATAAAGTTGGACGTAATGAACTTTGTCCGTGTGGAAGCGGAAAAAAGTATAAAAAATGTTGCGGTAAGTGAAAATGTATCGTAAAACTGCCACACTTGGCAGATGGTTTTCTAAATTTTTATTATCTGCTTTAAGCGGTATATTGACCGGCCTAGCTTTTAATTTTCCTAAATTTTCTATTATTATTTGGTTTTCTTTAATTCCGCTTATTTATGTTTTAAGCCAAGACGGGGAAAAAACAATTGTTTGGCCGGCAATAATTTTTTCTTTCTTTTATTATGGTACTGCTATTTTCTGGATAACAAATGTTACAAATCTAGGATTTATTCTTCTCCTTCTTTATCTTTCTGTTTTTTCTGTATTATTTTTTTTGTTAGGGAGGTATTTTTTAAATAAGCCATACTTGATAGTTTCCTTACCAGCTTTATGGGTGGTACTAGAATTTTTAAAGGAAAATATTTGGTGTGGCTTTAGCTGGGCAAATTTAGGTTATTCTCAGTATCAAAGTATTAAATTTATTCAGATAGCCGACATTGGAGGAGTAAAAGCTATTACCTTCTTGATAGTTGTCTGCAATGTTTTGATCTGGGAATTATTTTTTTGTTGTCGTAAATATTCTAGAAAAAAACAAGCTGTAAAAACAGTTTTATTTGCTTTGGTTATTTTAGGATGTTTTATGTATTCTGCTTATTCTTTGCATAAGTTTGGCAGACAGGATAAAATTAAAGAAAAATTTCTGAAATTTTCGTTAATTCAGCCAAATATTCCTCAGGAACTAAAATGGAACATTAATTTATCAGGGAAAATAGTAGATCACTTAGCGGAATTAACTAAGACTTCTAATGTAGATAGTCTAGTAATTTTTCCAGAAGCTGCGTGGCCATTTCTAATCACGGAGAATAATAGGGGCTTGTTAAGTCAATTTGTTAAAAATTCAAAACGGGATGTATTGATTGGGGCGCCTGTTGAAGAAAGCGGAAAATTTTATAATGAGGCAATGTTTATTAATAAAGATGGCAGAATGGTTGGTAGCTATCAGAAAATTAAAATTGTTCCCTTTGGTGAGTACATTCCATTTAGAAAATTCTTAGGCTTTATTAGCGTTGTGAATTCTATTGGTGACATGAGCAGGGGTAAGATAGTAAAGAAATTCACATATGATAGTGTGAATTTTTCGGTACTAATTTGTTTTGAAGATATTTTTTCTAATCATGTGGCAGAATTTTCAAAAGGTAATGATTTTTTAATAAATATTACAAATGACGCATGGTTTGATGGAGAGCCTCAAGCTAGCCAGCATTTTGCGATTATGACTTTGCGGGCTATTGAAAATCGAATACCGATTATTCGTAGTTCTAATACGGGAATAAGTGGTTGGGTTTCTGCAAGCGGAAAACCAGAAACAATGAATCAGAATGGCAAAGAAGTATTTTTTTCTGGCACGGGTAACTTTGAAATAATGTTAGATAGGCAAAAGAGTTTTTATACTAAATATGGGGAATTATTTTTACTTATTTGTTGTTTCTTTGCGCTAGGCATAGCAGTATTACATAGGAACAAGTATTAATTAGTGACAGAAAAGGAGGATAAATGGAGCTTAAAGCTGTAAAAGTGGAAAAGCCGGAAGGGTTGAACGTAATTATTGGGCAGGCGCACTTCATAAAGACTGTTGAAGATATCTATGAAGCGCTCATTGAAAGCTCACCTTCAATAAAATTTGGATTGGCATTTTGTGAAGCTTCTGGAAAATGTTTGGTGCGGGTTGAAGGTAATGATCAAAAGCTTAGAAATATTGCCTTGAAAAACGCTTTAAGCATTGGGTGCGGTCATTTGTTTTTTATCGCTATAGAAGAAGCTTATCCAGTGAATATTTTAAACCGTATTAAAAATACTTCAGAGGTTTGCAGTGTTTTTTGTGCATCAGCTAATCCTTTAGAGTTAATTATTGCCCAAACGAGTCAAGGAAGATCTTGTTTGGGCGCTGTGGACGGTTTTTCGCCAAAAGGGGTTGAAGAACAAGATGATGTTCTATGGCGAAAAACAATATTGAGAGATATTAAGTATAAATTATGAGCATACATTTTTATTTTATTTTTAGCTTTAAAACATTGACTCTAAAAAACAGCATAAGAAAAATTTAAATAAAAGACTGAGAGTGAATTTATATTCGTGTGTAGATATGACGTGTGTGGGAAAAAATAGTTGTTATTTTGTTTGAAATCAAAAAAAATACTATATAATATACACAAAGCATGTAATTTTTTTAAACTAATAAATAAAATAAAATGTTAGACTGCAGTGAGTAAAAAATATAAAAAAATTGTTGGCAGATGTGTTAGTTGGTGGGCTATAAAGCTGTTCACCTCTCTAAGCGGAGCACTTTCCTTAAAGGTTAATTATTTTTTAGGAAAGGTCTTGGGGGACATTGCGTATGCAATAGTTGCCCGTCACAGGAAATATGCTTTTCAAAATTTAGCTATTGCTTTTCCAGAAAAAATGCCTAAAGAGATAAAAAGAATAACACGTGATTTTTTTATATTTATGGCACAGGGTTCTTTTGAGCTGTTGCATTTTTTAAAAAATCCTTCTCAACTTTCTCGTATATATATTGAAGGTAAGCATTGCCTTGACAATGCTTTAAGTAAAAATAAAGGTGTAATCATTCTTACTGCTCATTTAGGCAATTTTCCTTTAATGAGCTTGAAATTAGCAAAAATGGGGTATTCCATCAATATCGTTGCTCGTCCCATGCGTGACGAGCGTGCCGGGCAATATATTCATAGTTTACGATCCGCATCGGGTGTAAAGACTATTTTTTCGTATCCCCGCCGTGATTGTGTGAGTGGGATTGTAAAGGCTCTAAGAAATAATGAATTAGTAGTAATTCAAATGGACCAGAATTTTGGGACAGGGGGCGTATGGGTCAAATTTTTTGGAAAGTTAGCAGCTACACCTGTAGGCCCGATTACTCTTGCGTTAAGAACAGATGCGGTTATTTTGCCTGGTTATATTTTTCGTAAGTGTGATACTGAACATGTTCTAAAATTTTTTCCAGAAGAAAAACTAATATTGGGCAATTGCAAGGAAGAAACAATCTTACTTAATGCTGTAAAATTTACCCGGATGATCGAATCTTGGATTAGGAATGTTTCCTCGCAATGGGTTTGGATTCACAGGCGCTGGAAATCACGACCTTCAGAAAAAATAAAAAAAATGAAATTCAAGATTGAACAATAAAAAATATTTTCAAGAAAGGGCTTTACAGGAAAAACTCAAATGATATAATTGATCAAAAGGGAGGCAATAATGGATAAAACAAAAATAATTCCTATAGTTTTTTTAGTGATTATCTTAGGTGTCGGGTTTGTTGCGTTTACCTTTTACGGTGAAAAGCAAAAGCTAATTGTTTATAATGGAGAGATTAAAGAAAAAAATGCGAAGCTGGAAAAAGAAAATGATAGTTTAAGCTACAAGTATAAAAAAGTTGAAAGGGAAAAAGGTAATTTGGAAAAAAAAGTATCAATGTTTGAACAAGAGCTCGTTCAACTAAGACAAGCGAAAACAGAGTTAAATGGTAAGATTAGAAACCTTTCTCAAGAAAGGGATATGTTAGTAGAAAAGATAGAAGAAGCTAGAAATTCTATCTCTGCGCGGCAACCAGTTGTCGCTAACGTTGTTTCTCAGGAGCAATCTAATGTTTCTTCTGAGGACCATTGGGCCGATATTGTAAGAAGCAAAGCATCTTTACAGGCAAAAGTGAGTATTCTTAACGAGAAGCTCATTGAAACAAAAGAAAAAGCTATTATTTTAGAGAACGAGAATAAAAAACTATCATTAGTGATAGATCAATTAACTAAGCAAAAAGAAAGTGTAGCAGATGATATAAAGTTTAAGAAAAGAACCCTTCAAGTGATGAGTATGGATTTGGTCAACGAGAGGGAAAAACGCAATTCTGCAGTTAAAGAGTTGAAAAATGTAAGAAGAGAAAATGCCAGGTTAAAGCGAGAAGTGATTTTATCTAGCAAAGAGAAGATTGACTTGCAGAATAACCTTAAAGAAACTATTGGGCGTAAGGAATCATTCGAAAACAGAATATTAAGTGCTGAACAAATGCTAAAAGAAAAAACTTTAGTGCTTGAAGACCTAAGGCAAGAATTAAGCGGAATGGTTACTGGCGAGGAAGAAGGATTGTCGGAATCAGTGTCAGTCGAGTTGCCCCCAATTGTTGTTAAACCTAAAGGGACGCTAGGGACAAGAGAATTGAAAGGAGAAGTTATTGCGGTAAATCCTGTGGATAAGTTTGTAGTTGTGAATGTAGGTAATTCTTCTAATGTAAGAATTGGTGATCTTCTGAAAATCATGCGCAGTGGGCGGGAAATTGGTACTGTTGAGGTCATTGAAACAAGAAGCGAGATTTCTGCTGCGGATATAATAAATATTGCTGACAGGGCGGTTATTAAAGAAGGCGATGTAGTTCTTTTGGACCGTTAATCCTTCCCCGAATTTTGTTTTACAGTTTATTTAATTTAAAGAAGTGTCTTCATCTAAAATCACCATAAAAGAGGTAGCAAAGCAGGCAGGGGTATCTATTGCTACAGTTTCACGCTTCCTTAATAATTTTTCCTTAAAAAAAATAAATAAGCAGAATGTTGAGAATGCAATAGCCAAGCTCAACTATCATCCGTTTATTTATGCGCGACGTTTAGCTGGGGGGCAGATGGGAGTTTTTGGATTGATAATTCCTGGCTATGAAGGCGTTTTTTATTCCTTTTATGCTATTGAAATAATTAGGGAGGTTGCTCTTGCTTTAAATGAACAAGATACGGATTTACATTTAAGTGTTTTCTGGAATCGGGATACTTTTAAAACATCTATAGTTGATGGAATAATTATGGCGGATATTCTAGGGAATCAGCAGCAATTTAAACGCTTTTTAAAGGAGAAAATTCCGTTAGTAGTAATAAATAGAAATATTGGAGAAGAGAATGTTAATTCTGTAGCGATTGATAATTTTAAAGGAGCATATGATGCTACAGAATTTTTAATTAATCACGGACATAAACAAATTATGCATTTTGCTGGAGATTTACGTGTGCAATGTGCGAGTGAACGGTTAATGGGATTTCAGTCGGCTTTGGAAAAAAATAATATAAAAGCGTCTAAACAGCAAGTTAAGTATACAAATTTTTCTCGCAGGCAAACACGTCTTATATTGGAAGAGCTTTTTTCTTCAGGGGATATTCCAACAGCAATATTCTGTTGTAGTGATGAAGTTGCTAGCGAAGTTTTAAATTTTGCTGAAGAAAAAAGAATAAACATTCCTAAAAAATTAAGCGTTATTGGCTTTGACGATAATCCGCACTGTTTAAATGATCATCTAATGCTTACTACTGTAAGACAACCTTTAAAAAAGATGGTTCAGCAGGCAGTAAAGATTCTAAGTGACAATGTTAATGGTAAAAAAATACAACAAAAAATAGTTTTAGAACCAGAATTTATTATTAGGGATACTGTAAGTTTTTGCTGATTTTGTAAGTATTTTCTTCAAAATTATTTATTAGTTCCGTGAACATGATTAGTCTATATTTTGCCAGCGATAAAAGACGATGCTAATTGCTTTATAAATCAATATTTTGTGTGTTGGATAAGATTAATATACGATATATGGTATATCTTGACATATAATAAAATAGTGTATAAAATTAGTTAAGTTAAAAATAAAGTAAAACTTACCATATAAAAGGAGGGTTATGAAATCAGGATTTAGTTTTTCGTCCAATGCTATTATTGTTTTAAAAAAACGTTATCTTAAAAAGAATGATAAAGGAGAAGTTATTGAGTCGCCGGAAGAATTATTGAAAAGAGTAGCCTGCGCTATTGCGAAAGTGGAAAAGAAATATGGAGCTAGCCCTGAAGAAACAAAATCAATAGAAAGTATGTTTTTAAATGCTATGAAGAAATTGGAATTCATGCCTAATTCTCCTACGTTGATGAATGCTGGTAAGGAACTGGGGCAGCTTTCAGCTTGTTTTGTTGTACCTATAGAGGATTCAATGGAATCAATTTTTAATGCAATAAAATCAACCGCGCTTATTCATAAGACAGGTGGTGGAACTGGTTTTAGTTTTTCAAGGCTTCGTCCAAAAAGTAGTGTAGTTAAGTCTACAGGAGGAATTGCTTCAGGGCCTATTTCTTTTATGAAAGTCTTTGATGCAGCTACGCAAGCTGTAAAACAAGGTGGAACCCGGCGTGGAGCTAATATGGGAATATTAAGGGTAGATCATCCTGATATTCTAGAATTTATAAAATGTAAGGAGACCGAAGGAGCAATATCTAATTTTAATATTTCAATAGCGCTTACCGATGATTTTATGGAAAAGGTTTTAGCCAAGCAAGACTATCAACTAATTGACCCTCATAGCAATGAGGTGGTAGGAAAGTTGAATGCTTATGGAGTATTTAGTTTAATCGCTGAGTATGCACATAAAAATGGAGAGCCAGGGATTGTGTTTATTGATAAAATGAATAAAGATAATCCTACTCCCAATTTAGGAGATATCGAGAGTACAAATCCTTGTGGGGAGCAGCCGCTTTTGTCTTTTGAGTCATGTAATCTTGGATCAATTAACCTATCAAGGATGATGAAAAAGATTGGTAATGATTTTAAAATTGATTGGGATAATTTAGAAAAAGTTTCTCGTTTAGCCGTAAGGTTTTTAGACAATGTCATTGATGCCAATAAGTTTCCGATTCCAAAAATAGAAGAAAATACTCTAAAAACAAGAAAAATCGGCTTAGGCGTCATGGGGTGGGCTACTGTCTTAGGATTTCTAGAGATACCTTACGATAGTGATGAAGGCGTTGAGTTAGGACGTAAAGTGATGAAATTCATTCGGAGTATTGCTGAAAATGAATCGATAAATTTAGCCAAGAAAAGAGGAGTTTTTCCTGCTTGGGAAGGGAGCACGTGGCAAAAAAAAGGAATAAAAATCAGGAATGCAACACTAACGACTATTGCTCCCACAGGTACGATAAGCATTATTGCCGGACCGACGTCATCTGGCGTAGAGCCTAATTTTTCTCTTTGTTATTTTCGTAATGTTTTGGATGGTGAAAAACTTTTAGAGTCAGATATGGCTTTCGAATGGGCAGCTAAAAAAGAGGGATTTTATTCTCATGAATTAATGTCGCAGGTTGCTGCTGGAGAGGATATCCAGAACATGGAAGAAGTACCGGATAAAACAAAAAGAGTATTTAAAACAGCGATGAATATTTCCTCTTTTTGGCATATAAAAATGCAGGCAGCATTTCAGGAATTTACGGATAATGCTGTATCAAAAACTATTAATTTGCCAAATAATTCTACCATTGAAGATGTAAAAGAAACATATCTGCTTTCTTATAAATTAGGATGTAAAGGTATTACTGTTTATCGAGACGGTAGTAGGAATGTCCAGGTGCTAACTGTTGATAAAAAAGAAAAGAATTTTGTCGATGAGCCATTGCATTGCTTGGCTCATCCAAAGCCTCGTCCTGAGGTTATTTTGGGCACTACAACCAAAGTTACCACTGGTTGCGGTAATCTTTATATCACTATTAACCAGGATGAAAAAGGAAATTTTTTCGAGGTTTTTACTCAAATGGGTAAGGCTGGTGGTTGTGCTGCTTCGCAGCTTGAGGCAATTGGCCGTTTAGTCTCATTATCTCTAAGAGGAAAAATTGATGTAAAGGTAGTTGTTGAACAGCTTAAGGGAATAAGATGTCCTTCTCCTTCTTGGGATAAAGGGAAAAAGATTTTTTCTTGCGCAGATGCTATTGCGCGAGTTTTGGAAAAAAGAATGATTGATCAAAAGAATATAGTTGGTATAAAAAAGTCAGAGCCAGAAGAAACAGAAAGAAAATCAGTTAATGTTGTTATTAAAAGGAATAATTCTGGTAATGTTGTTGGTGTCTGCATTGAATGTGGCTTTGCCTTACGTCATCAGGAAGGTTGTCTAGTTTGTGATGCTTGCGGATATTCAAAATGTTAACTATTATTTTTGGTGTTAAAATTGTTATTTATCTTACAAGAATAACAGTTAGGATGAATAGAAAAGAAAGGGAGTGAAAAATGATCAAGCTAGTGCTAATAAGGCATGGTGAGAGTGTTTGGAATTTAGAAAATAAATTTACTGGTTGGACCGACGTTGCTTTAACTGAGAAAGGAATCAAAGAAGCTCACTCAGCTGCAGCATGGCTTAAAAAAGAAGGATTTATATTTGATGTCGCTTATACTTCAGTGTTAAAAAGAGCAATTTCTACTCTTTGGATATTATTAGAAGATATGGATTTAATGTGGATCCCAGTTTGTAGAACGTGGCGTCTCAATGAGCGTCATTATGGTGCGTTACAAGGGTTGAATAAACTGGAAACTGTTGAAAAATATGGCGACGAACAAGTACTTAAGTGGAGAAGAAGTTATGATATTCGTCCTCCTGCCTTAACCGAAGAAGACAATCGTTATCCAGGCAATGATGTGAGGTATAAAAAATTAAGCAAAGAAAATATTCCGTTAGCTGAATGCCTAGAAGATACTGTAGATAGGTTTCTTCCTTTTTGGCGTGAGACTATTGTTTCGTCGTTAGAAAAGGGGGAGCGAGTAATTATTGCTGCTCATGGTAATAGTTTGCGTGCTTTAGTGAAGCATTTAGATAATATTTCGAATGAGGAAATACTCAAGCTTAATATTCCTACCGGCATTCCCCTTGTATATGAATTAAGCGATGAACTTAAACCGATAAAGCATTATTACCTAGGAGATCCGGAAACAATTAAAAAATCAGTTGAATCTGTGGCTAAACAAACCCAAAAGTAACGCATTCCTTTCTATTTGAAAATAATATTTTGACAGAAAACCGTATATGTAATTAGAGCTATGATTAAATATGATTTAATTGTTGTTGGTGCTGGTCATGCCGGGATCGAAGCAAGTTATGTTGCAGCAAGGATGGGTTGTTCAGTCCTTTTACTAACTATTGATATCGATGGGATAGGAAAACTTTCTTGTAATCCAGCGATGGGAGGAGTTTCAAAAGGCAATTTAATAAGAGAAGTTGATGCCTTCGGAGGGGCGATTGGAAGATTGACTGATCAATCTGCATTAGGTTACCGAATCTTAAACAAGAGTAAAGGCAAAGCTGTTTGGTCAACAAGAGCACAGGTAGATATGTATTTGTATCCTAAAAAGGCAAGGGCATTATTGGAGAATACCAAAGGCATAGCAATCTTACAAGCAAAAGTAACTGATATTTTAGTCAAGAATAGTAAAGTTTATGGAGTAAAAACAAATTTTGGTGAGATTTTTAAAGGAAAATCTGTAATAATTTGTGCAGGTACTTTTTTGAAGGGTAAGATCCATATTGGATTAAATAATTTTCCGGGAGGAAGAATACATGAAGAATGCAGTAGCTGCCTGTTTAAAAGTATTAAGGGTTTAGGCATTAAAACAAAATTTTTTAAAACTGGAACTTGCGCAAGGATAGACAAACGAACAGTCAATTTTTCTAAAATGGTGGAACAAAAACCGGATGAAGACGCGTTGCCTTTTTCTTCTTTAAATAAGCAAAAGGCAAAAGAAACGCTAAGTTGTTTTATAACTTATACCAACAGAAAGACACATAAGGTTATCTTGTCCAACTTGAAGTACTCTCCTTTATATACAGGAAAGATAAAATCAACAGGTGTGCGTTATTGCCCATCTTTAGAAGATAAAGTTGTTAAGTTCTCAGATCGTCCTCGTCACCAAGTATTCATAGAACCACAAGGGAAAAATTCGATTGAAGTTTACCCCAATGGCATTTCTACATCTTTGCCTTTTGCTGCACAGGTGGAGTTTATTCATACTATCGAGGGGTTAGAAAAAGCATCTATTTTGCGACCGGGTTACGGTATAGAATATGGTTTAATTTATTCGCAATCACTTGATCATACGTTACGAGTTAAATCCATAGGAGGGCTTTATTTTGCGGGGCAGGTTAATGGAACAACTGGATATGAAGAGGCTGCTGCTCAGGGATTAATTGCCGGGATAAATGCTGCTTTAGAAGTGCGCAGAAAAAAACGATTTATTTTAAGCAGAAGTAATGCTTTTATTGGCGTGTTAATTGATGATTTAGTTACCAAGGGGGTTGATGAACCATATCGGATGTTTACTGCTCGAAGTGAACATCGTCTTTCATTAAGGGAGACTAATGTGAGATCTCGAATTTCGTCTTTTGCGCGTAGCTTACATTTAATTTGTCAGGATGAATTAGAAAGTGTTTCTAAAAACGAAAAATTTATTGAAACAGAAATAAAAAAGCTTAAAAATTGTAAAGGGGTGATTAACAATAAAAAAACTAATTTATTTGATGCGCTAAAAAGGCCTGAGGTAACTTATAATGATGTTGCTAAAAAGTTGGATAGTAGGTGCAAAGATGAAAGAACTAAACGGGAAATAGAAATTAGAGTGAAGTATGACGGTTTTTTGCGCAGGGAAAAAGCTTGGCTGAGGCAATTAAACAATATTGACAAGATTAAATTACCAAAGATAGATTTTTGTTTAGTGCCTTCTTTGCCTCGGGAAGCAATAGAAAAATTAAATAAATTTAAACCGAAAAATTTAAAAGAAGCTTTACAGATAAGCGGAATTACTCCGGCAGCAATATTGAATATTTATAACTTTGTCCAAAGGAATAAATAGCTATGTAGGCTTGTGTAAATAATTTATTAGGAAATCAGCAAATTTGCTTATAGAATCGTAAGGCTCTAGTAAATTTGTTATTTTTGAGAAATCATTTTTTATTTTTTCATATTTATCGGGATTATTTAAGTAACTTAAAGATAATGATGCTATTTTTTTAGGAGTAGCATCATTTTGTAGCAGTTCTTCAACTATTTTTTGTTTGCCGAGGATATTAACAATTCCGATAAATTCTACATTGACTATTCTTTTTAATATCTCCCAGGTAAGAAAATTTAGCTTATAAATTAAAATATAGGGTATTTTAAGAATTGCTAACTCTAACGTGGCAGTGCCAGAAGAAGCAATAACAAATTTTGATTTTTGAACTAAACAATAAGAATGGTTAACAATAGTCATATCAGAAAATTCTTTGTAGAATGTTTGTTCTATATTTTGTGGCTTGATAATTTGGAATTGCCAGTTTTTTGATTCCTTTTCTAAAATTTTTTTGACTTTTTGCATGATCGGCAAGTGGCGTTTTATTTCACTTTTTCGTGATCCAGGGAGGAAGGAGATCGTGTTATTTGTTTTAGTTTCTCCTTTTTTAATAATATCTAGCAATGGATGACCGAAGTAAAGTACATCTATTTTCTCTTTTTCGTAGAATTCTTTTTCAAATTTGAATAAAACAATCATCTTGTCAATGTACTTTTTTATTAGCTTGATTCTTCCTTTTCTCCAGGCCCATATTTGAGGGCTTACGTAATAAAAGATTGGAAATTGTTTTTGGAGTTTTTTTGCTAGACGTAAATTAAAGTCTGGAAAATCTATAAGAATTATTAAATCAGGATTAATTCTTTTTATTTCTTTAATGCTTTTTTTAAAAACAGATAATATCTTTTTTAAATGAGAGAAAACTTCAATTATTCCAGATACAGAATGTTCAAGTAGATTTATTGTTTGGAAAGAGTGTTTAGCGCAGTGATTTCCGGCAAAAGAAAATATTTTTAAGGAGTGATCTTTTTCGGATAATTTTTTAGCTAACAGACCTCCGTATAAATCTCCTGAAGAATCTCCAGCAACAAGTATAATCTTTTTCATTAACACATTTTTGATTTATGGTTTATAAGAGGGCATTACTGACGTTCTATATTTTTCTGAATCCTTAAAGCAAGCTTTAGAGCGTCTTTTGATTTTTCTGCATATTCTGCTTCGAAATTACCTTTTTTGACTAGATTTATAAAACAGGATATTTCCTTTTTTAATGGTTCTTCTTTGTTTATTCGCAATGTAGTTTTAATTATTTTTTTTCCCTTTTTCCGGTAAATGTCTACTAATTGGAGAGCGTAGTCTAAGGAAATATAGCAGTTAGACATAAATATTCGAATTTTTCTTTCGCGTTTTGCGGAAATACGAGAAGCAGTTATATTTGCAACGCACCCATCGTTAAAAGTTATACGTGCATTAGCAATATCTTCAGAAGGAGAAAGTACTTTTACTCCTTTTGTGTCTATACTTTTGATGCCCTTTTTTACTATGTCAATAATGATATCTAAATCGTGGATCATTAGATCGAGCACAACACTGACATCTAGTGATCGATAAGGATATGGGCTTAACCGATGGCATTCAATGAAAAGGGGGTTAACAATAAGCTTTTTAGCTCTTAAGTAAGCGTTGTTGTATCTTTCTACGTGTCCAACGAAAAGAAGAGTTTTGTTTTTTTTCGATATCTTAATCAACTCTTGAGCTTCTTTTACGCTTTCGGTAAGCGGTTTCTCAACTAAGACGGGTATTTTATTTTGAAGGAAAAACTTAGCAATTTTGAAGTGTACAATTGTGGGGGTAGCGATGCTTACAAGGTCAACATGCTCTTTTAACTTTTTATAGTCAGTGAAACAACAGTGATCTTTATAGTTTTGAAGTTTTTGTGGGTCACAATCAGCAAGATAAAGCTTTGAAGCGCTTTTTAATTCATTATAGATCCTTAGATGGATGCTTCCCAGTTTTCCTATTCCGACTATTCCGACTTTCATTGTATGTTATTTTATTAAATGTGTATTTAAGTTTATTTATCTAATGAGAAAGTAAGACCATCTTGGTAATGTTGATTGTATCAAATCTCTTGTGGAAAGTCAATTGATGTGGTAAAATTCTTCCACATAATTGTCCTTTTATCCGTTAACCCATTACTCTTTTAATGAAATGGCTATAGGCCACGGTATCTGAAAAACATACATAGTGAAATGAAGACATATTTGAAAGAATACTTTAAATTATTAGCGTTTGCTAAGTCGTACAAAGGAATGCTGGGGTTGGCTATATTTTGTATGGCAATTTCAACTATCTTTGAAGGGGCAAGCTTAGGGATGATTGTTCCCTTGTCTGATCGAGTACTTACTAATAAGAAGATTGTTATACCTGGAAAATTACCACAATTTCTTTCTTCGCTTATTGAAAAATTTAATGAGATAGATCCTTTAGTATTTCTTCAATTTATGATAATTTTTATGATTGTTTTATTTTTTTTCAAAGCAGTGCTCATTTTTATCCAGAATTATCTCATGAATATTATTGGTCAGGGGGTGGTGAGGGAAGTTAGAAATAGGCTGTATGCTAAATTCCATGAGTTGTCTATGGAGTTTTATGGAAAAAAACGTGCAGGTGAATTAATGTCTAGGGTAACTAATGATGTAGGGGTAATTACTAACTCTATTTCTTATGCGCTAAAAGATTTGATTTTTGAATCAATGAAAGTAGTGTTATTCACATTTTTGGCGTTTTATTTAGGCTTTAAGATATCTTGGAAATTGCCACTTGTTGCTTTTGTTATTTTTCCGGCAATTATGTTTCCAGTGATTAGAATCGGAAAAAGAATTAAGAAATTTACAGTAGGAATGCAGAAAAAAATGGCAGATCTTAATTCAATAATGTCAGAAACGATACAAGGCGCTTACATTGTGAAAGCTTTTTGTCGGGAAGACTATGAGTTAGAACGATTTAAAAAAATCAATCAGCAGTATTACAAATTTACCTTAAAAAGTGCCAAGCGGACGTTAGTCTTATCTCCATTAACTGAATTTGTCGGGGTTGTAGGGGCGGCGATCGTGTTGTGGATTATCGGGAAGGAAGTGGTTGCTGGTAGGCTTTCCTTCGGTGTTTTTGGAGCATTCTTAGCTTTTTTAATGTCAATGATTAGCCCACTTAAAAAATTGTCTAATGTGCATGCAATAAATCAACAAGCATTAGGCGCTTCGGCAAGGATTTACGATGTTTTAGAAGAAGAAGTTAAGGTGAAGGATAGTGATAAAGCTCACGATATCAATCAGTTTAATGAAAGTATCCGATTTTGTGGAGTTTGGTTTAAATATAATGAAACGGATAATCATGCTTTACAGGAAATTGATTTAGAGGTTAAAAAAGGAGAAGTAGTTGCTTTGGTGGGGCATTCCGGAGCCGGAAAAACCACGTTAGTTGGGTTACTTCCTAGATTTTATGATCCGCAAAAAGGAAAAATTACCGTTGATAATGTAGATTTAAAAAATTTTACCTTAAAATCATTGCGTAGGTCTATTTCCATAGTTTCTCAAGAGATGATTTTGTTTAATTCAACAATCAGAGATAATATTGCTTACGGAAAAGAAAATGCGGAAGAAGGTGAAATTATTGAGGCAGCGAAAAAGGCACACGCGTATGAGTTTATCGTTAATTTTCCTAAAAAGTTTGATACAGTTATTGGAGACAGGGGTGTTCGGCTTTCCGGAGGTGAAAAACAAAGGTTAGCAATTGCCCGGGCAATACTAAAAAATGCCCCAATTTTAGTTTTAGATGAAGCTACAAGTCATCTTGATTCAGTTTCTGAAAAATTAATCCAGGATGCCTTATCTGGCCTGATGAAAGGAAAAACAGCGTTTGTTATTGCTCATCGGTTGTCAACAGTGCAAAATTCGGATAAGATCATTGTGTTGGATCAAGGCAAAATAGTAGAGTCAGGAAATCATTGTACTCTTTTAAAAGAGGGAGTTTCTTATAAAAAATTGTATAATCTACAATTTAATGGATGATGCTGGGAAAGTGTAAGCCAGAATTTAAGGGGGGGGATGGTAATGATGGCATGAAATTTAAGATAATAAGGATAATATTGAAAATATAAATAAATATGATATACTTTGATACTAAAAGGAGGCAGAGTCAATATGGCATTACCGGAAATTATTAAGGAATTATTGGAAAATGGGGTTCATTTTGGACATTTAAGCAAACACTGGAACCCCAAAATGAAACAATTTATTTTTGGGAAAAAGAAAAATATCTATATTATCGACTTAGAAAAAACAGCAGAGAAAATAGCAGAAGCAAAAGATTTTGTTAAGCAAGTCGCTCTTTCTGGAGAAAAAATATTGTTTGTTGCGACGAAGAAGCAGTTGCGTGACTTAGTGAAAGAATTGGCTGTGTCTTGTAATATGCCTTATGTAGTAGAAAGGTGGGTTGGAGGATTGCTCACTAATTTTTCAACAATTAGAGGCAGGGTCAATAGATATGTAGAATTACTTCAGCAGAGAGAAAGCGGTGAATTTGAGAAAATTTCCAAGAAAGAAGCAATACGATTTAATCGGGAAATAGAACGAATGGAAAAAAAATATAGTGGAGTAGCTGCTTTAGAGAGTTTACCGGGGTGTGTTATTATCGTTGACCCTAAAAAAGAATTTGCTTGCGCAAGAGAGGTAAATAAATTAGGATTACCGATTGTTGCCCTGATTGATACAGATGCTAATCCTGAAATAATCAGCTATCCGATACCCGGGAATGATGACTCTATTAAATCAGTAAAATATATTATTTCTTGTTTAGTGGAGGCAATTAATTCTGGGTTAAAAGATGACGCTAAAGGGCTAGAAGAAGATAAAACCGAAGTTGAAAATTTAGAGACGAATAATGTAGATTCCGAGGTTCCCTTGGAAAACAAGGAGTAATTTAAAACTTACATTAGAAGGAGAAAAGAATGGGTTTAGACAGTATCAAAAAATTAAGAAAGTTAACTTCGTTAGGAGTAAATGATTGTCGAGAAGCGCTTAATAAATCTCAAGGAAATTTTGAACAGGCGTTAAAGATTTTAAAAAGTCGAGGGATTGACATGCTGAGCAAGAAATCTTCTCGGGCAACTTGCCAGGGCCTTATAGATTCTTATGTGCATTTTGGTGGTAATTTAGGTGTGATAGTTGAGGTGAATTGCGAAACTGATTTTGTTGCACGTACTGACGTATTTAAGAAATTTGTCAAGGATATTGCTATGCAAGTGGCTGCTGCTGCTCCTGAGTACATAAAAAAAGATTGCATCCCCGAAGAGGTGTTATCGGGAGTAAAAAATCCGGAAGAGTACGTAAAAAAATATTGCCTACTAGAACAATCATTCATAAAAAATAGTAAACTTTCAGTGCAAGATTATTTACATGATGTTGTTTCCCAAACCGGAGAGAACATAGCAATAAAAAGATTTGTGCGTTTTTCTTTAGGCGAAGATAATGAAATCTAAGTACAAAAGAGTTCTTCTAAAATTAAGCGGAGAAGCTTTCTTAGGCGAGAGATCTCACGGAATTGATGTTTCAGTTTGCGTGCACTTAGCGAAGCAGATTAAAGAAGTGGTTGATTTAGGGGTGGAAATTGCATTAGTTGTCGGGGGAGGTAATATATTCCGTGGCGTTCCCAAATCTAAAGAATTTCAAATGCAAAGAACTGTTGCTGATTATATGGGAATGTTGGCAACGGTATTAAATGGTCTTGCCCTACAGAATGCTTTAGAGCACCAGGGGGTATCTACAAGAGTTATGACAGCTATCCAAATGCATCAGATAGCAGAGCCTTACATCCGTCGCCGGGCGATAAGGCATTTAGAAAGAAAACGTGTAATTATTTTTGTTTCTGGCACGGGTAATCCTTATTTTACTACAGACACTGCAGCTGCTTTAAGAAGCATTGAGATAGGTGTAGATATATTGTTGAAAGGAACGAAAGTTGACGGTGTATATTCTGGCGATCCTTTCAAAAAGAAGAATGCCAAGATGTTCTCCCAGTTAAATTACATGGAAGTTATAAACAAAAAATTAAAAATAATGGATACAACGGCGATTACTTTATGTATGGAAAATAAATTGCCAATAATGGTATTCAATTTTATGAAGCAAGGAAATTTAAAAAAAGCAATATGTGGACAAAGTATTGGAACTCGTATAAATAATAATTATTAATGTCTACACCTAAGAGATTATATTAGGAGGATAAATGGTTGTTAAAGAAGTACTAAGAGAGATAGAGGAAAACATGGATAAGGTTATTAATGCCACTAAAAGAGAACTAGCAGAGCTTCGTTCTGGAAGGGCAAACCCAAAGATGGTGGAGGGAATAAGAGTAAATTATTATGGAGCTCCTACCTTGCTTAAAGAAATTGCGACGATTGGCATTCCAGAAGCGCGGATGATAGTCGTTAATCCTTACGACCCAACCTCTTTAAAGGAGATTGAAAAATCAATTTTGCAATCGGATTTGGGTATTACACCAATAAATGACGGAAAAATAATCAGATTAATAGTTCCTGCACTATCAGAGGAAAGGCGAGGTGAATTAATTAAGATAGTTAAAAAGATAATTGAAGAAGGGAAAATATCAATAAGGACCGTCAGGAGGGATGGCAAGGAAAAGATAAAAGGGTTAGAAAAAAATAAAAATATTTCTGAAGACGATCGTTATCAAGCTGAAGAGAATCTGCAAAAATTAACTGATAAGCATATTGCTGGTATCGATAAGATATTAAACGATAAAGAAAAAGAGTTGACAGAATTTTGATAAATATGGGCCGCTAGCTCAGTTGGTAGAGCACCGCCCTTTTAAGGCGGGTGTCCCGAGTTCGACCCTCGGGCGGCTCATAAATATTTTGTAGCAATAGTTACTGGAAAAACAAGAAGCTAAAAAAGAAGGTTATTGTTGCTGTATGCTAAGAAGCAATTAGCCATATACCGTTTAGCGGACGTGGCGGAATTGGCAGACGCGCATGGCTTAGGACCATGTCTCGTAAGAGGTGGGAGTTCAACTCTCCCCGTCCGCATAGGTATGTTCTTTGAATAAATTAGTAATTGCTAGCTTAAGATGTGCAAGAAGAAGAGTTTTTTTGCACTTATCAAAAATCCGATGATAATTTCTATTGTTTCTAAATAAAGCAAATTTCTATATGAGTTTAGCGTGTTAAGAGGTGAGGGCGAATAAGAATATATCCTTTTTTAGCGGGCGTAGCTCAATCGGCTAGAGCGTCACGTTGCCAACGTGAAGGTTTGAGGGTTCGATTCCCTTCGCCCGCTCCACAAATGTGATATAATATAAAGTATGTAAAAGTAGTAAAAGTTTGTTTATAACAAAAAAAGTGTCCGGGGAGTGGTATTAAAAATTAAAAAAAATATTATAAACTATTTGAAGGTTAGCAGGTATAAAATATGGCATTAAATATCTTTACGTACTTAGACAGGCAATCAATCATTTTTGGGCTAAAGCAAAAGAAGAAAAAAAGCGTTATCGCTGCTATTATTGAACAGCTTGTCCAGAAAAAGAAGCTTTCCGAAAAAGATAGTAAATCGGTTTTAAAGGTTATTTTACAGAGAGAAGAAATGGGCTCTACGGCTATTGGAAATCATATTGCTTTTCCACATGCACGGGTTGAATCAATAAAAGGAATTATAATTAGTATTTGTATTTTTAAAGAGGGCATAGATTTTGATTCATTAGACCAGGAAGAAGTGAATATCGTGGTTTTGCTTCTTTCTAATCAAAAAGAAGTAGGGTTGCACCTTAAAATGCTTGCGCTTTTAGCTAAAATGCTTAGGGACAAATATCTAGTACAGCGGCTGAAAAAAAGCACTGACGCAAATGAAGTTCTTGAGCTGCTTTCTAAACAACAGCAAGCAGTGGTATAGAAATATTTAAAATTATTCTTTAAAGGATTGGTTATCTAATATGGGGCGTGTAGAAGTAAAAGCAGAAGTTAATAAATCTCACGGATTGCATGCTAGACCTGCTACTATCTTTGTGCAGCTAGCTAATAAATTCAGTTCTTCGGTTCGAGTAGTAAAAAATGACGAGATAATTGATGGTAAGTCAATAATTGCGATTTTAAGTCTAGGGGTAAATAAGGGCATATATGTAAAAATAATTACTGAAGGTGAAGATGCTCAAGAAGCAGCGGACAGCTTAAAGGAATTTTTAGAAACTAATGATGGTTAAATTAAAAGGAATAGGCGTTTCTGGAGGAATAGGGATAGGAAAAGCCTTAATTTTGGGAAAAGATGATTTATCTATTCCTCAAAGAAAGATTTCTCACGATGAAATTTCTCGAGAGATATACCGTTTAGAAGAAGCACTAATCTCTACACGCCGAGAAATCTCAGATCTTCAAAAAAAAATTTCCGAAGAAATTGGGTTTGATCATGGTCGCATATTTGAAGCTCATTTCCTTGTCTTAGAAGACCGAGTTTTGATAGAAGACGTAATCCAGCAGATTAAGAATAGGAAAGTGAATGTAGAATATGCTTTCTCACAAAGTGTGAAAAAGTATGTTGATGCGTTATTGCGATTAAATGATGAGTATCTGCGCGAACGGGTTGCTGATATCGAGGATATTTCACGCAGGGTTTTACGGAAAATGCTTAAAGAAAATGTTTCCTCTTTAGGTAATTTATCTGAAAAAGTGGTTATAGTTTCACATGATTTAGCGCCGTCACAAACAGCTTCTTTGCCCAAAGAGAATATTCTTGGGCTAGTAACTGACATTGGAGGAAGAACTTCGCATACAGCAATTATTGCCCGTAGTTTGAGAATTCCAGCGGTAGTTGGTGTGGAAGTAGCGACTGTAAATATAAGATCCGGAGACAATATTATTGTTGACGGATCATTAGACTGCGTGATAGTAAGGCCCACAGAAAAAGTACTAAATAAATATCACCTTAAAGCAGAAGCTTATAATCGGGAAATAAAAGCAATACAAATTCCCAAGAGTATTAAAGCAACTACTAAAGATGGAAAAAATATAGTAGTTTCTGCTAATATTGAGCTTCCTGAGGAGCTATCCCTGGTAAAAAAATATACTGCTGACGGTATTGGGCTTTATCGAACAGAGTATGTTTTTTTAGGTGCCAATGAAATGCCTTCGGAGGAAATGCAGTATAAAACTTATTCTAAGGTAGCAAAAATGGTTTCCCCTGGTTCGGTTGTTTTTCGAACTATTGATATTGGTGGAGATAAATTTTTATCTCAGCCTCGAGTTCCTAAGGAGATTAGTCCCTTTTTGGGATGGAGAGCCATAAGGTTTTGCTTGGCTATGCCAGAAATATTTAAAGCTCAGCTTAGGGCTATACTTCGGGCTTCTGCTGTCAAGAATGTAAGTGTTATGTTTCCGATGATTTCCGGCATTGAGGAACTAAGGAAAGCTAAAGGCTTGCTAAGAGAATGCATGGATGAGTTAAGAAGAGAGAAAAAGAGCTTTGACGAGAATATTTCTGTTGGAGTAATGATTGAAGTTCCTTCAGCGGCGTTAATTGCTGACGTTTTAGCTAAAGAATGCGATTTTTTTAGTATCGGCACTAATGATTTAATCCAATATTCGTTGGCTGTAGATAGAGGTAACGAAAAGGTTGCTTATCTGTATGAACCTAGCCATTTAGCTGTTTTACGGTTGATAAAAAATGTTATTGAGATTGCGCATAAATATAATATTGGGGTTGGGTTGTGTGGAGAAATGTCTGGCGATCCCATTTTTACTTATTTTCTTTTAGGTACCGGGCTTGATAGTTTTAGTATGTCTCCTCCTCAAGTTCCTAAAATAAAGGAATTAATTAATAGTATTTCTTTTGGTGAGGCGAAAAAAATCGCGTCTAAGGCGCTTGATTTTTCTACTCCTAAAGAGACAGAAAAGTATCTTCACTCTGAGTTAAAAAGGATTTTAGGGGAAGATTCTTATCATATTTTAACAATGTAAGAATGTGATAAGATAGTAGTTTTTTGGAAGAATTAGTCGATTTTACAACAAAAAGGCCGATCATGAATGTAGTAATTCTTGCCGCCGGTTATGGAACACGGTTGTATCCCTTAACGTTAAAAATAGCTAAACCTCTGATTTTGGTCGGTGATACTCCGATAATTAATTTTTTAATCAAAAAAATTGACAATCTAAAAAAATATTTCTCGATCAAAGAAGTAAGAATTGTAGTTAATGATAAATTCTATAAAAGTTTTTTATCCTGGAAAAAGAAGTATAAGGTAGATGCAAAGATCATCAATGATGGATCTTTTCATCCGGATAATAGGTTAGGTGCGATAAAGGATATGAAGATTGGTATTAATCGATCTGGTTCTGACTTCTTAGTCCTTGGCGGAGACAATTTGTTTAAAGATGAGTTAGTTAAATTTATTGATTTTTCTGTTAAAAAAAGACCTTACCCATCGATTGGCACTTATGATGTACAAGATAAAGAAACTGCGAAGCGTTTTGGAATTGTAATTTTAAATAGTCAGAAAAGAGTAGTGCGATTGGATGAGAAGCCGAATAATCCGCTTTCTACGCTTGCGGCATCTTGTGTTTATTTTTTTCCTAAGGAATCTTTAAAGTTCATTAATCTTTTTATTAAACAAAACAAGAATGTTGATGCTTCGGGTAAGTATATTTCTTGGTTGGCTAAAGAATGTCAAGTGTATGGATACCCGTTAAAGGGTGCTTGGGTTGATGTTGGGCATTTTACTTCTTTAAAGGAAGCAAAAAAAATATTTAAACAGTAGTTATTCTTTTGCAAGGAGGGTTATGAAGTTAGAGCAGTTAAGGGCTAAGATTGATAGGATAGATGAGAAGATTCTTGCACTTTTGAATCAACGGGCAAAAGAGGCTGCGAAAATTAGTAAGGTGAAAAAAGGCAAGAAGCTTACTACTTATTCACCGGAGAGGGAATCCAGTTTGTTTAGGCATCTGAAGAAAATCAATAAGGGGCCTTTCAAGGCAGAAGATGTGGAAAATGTGTTCCGAGAGATACTTTCGGTGTGTCGGGCTCAAAGAACAACTTTATCTGTAGCATATCTTGGGCCGCAGGGAACTTTTACTTATTCTGCTGCGGTAAAAAAATTTGGGAAAAAACCAAAATATATTTCTAGTGTAACCATCGCTGAAGTATTTGAACGGGTAGAGAAAAATGAGGCTGATTACGGAGTTATTCCAATAGAGAATTCTACGGAAGGAGTTATTAATCATACTTTAGATATGTTTCTTGTGTCTGATCTTCAAATTTGCGCAGAGGTTATTCTAGATATATCTCATTTTTTAATAGGTAACTCTTTTAAAGATATAAAAAGAATTTATTCAAATTCTCAAGTGTTTCCTCAGTGTCGTCAATGGTTGTCAAAAAACTTACCAATGGCTGATTTTATACCAGTTTCTTCTACTGCCAGCGCTGCTTTGGAAGTACAAAAAGATTTAAAAGGTGCCTGTATAGGCAATAAAGAGCTCGCTAACATTTATGGGCTTAATATTTTATCTAGCGGGATTGAAGATTCATCTTGCAATTGTACACGATTTTTGGTGATATCTAAAAATGGTAGCTTGGTATCTGGAAAAGATAAAACATCAGTTTTGTTTTCTGTGAAGGATAAGGTTGGGGCGCTTTATGATGTGCTTTCTTATTTTAAGAGTTCTGGTGCAAATCTTACTAAGATTGAATCTCGCCCCTCAAAACGAAAGCCCTGGGAGTATTATTTTTTTGTGGATGTTGAAGGACACAAAAGTTCTTCTTTGGTCCAGAAGGCGTTAGAAAAGCTAGAAAGTAAATGTATTTTCGTTAAAGTCCTTGGTTCTTATCCGCGAGAAAATTAATGGATGCTACATCTTTCTGCTAAAAAATTAAGTATCAAATAATAAGTTATGCGTTGTCGAAAAGAGTTAGAAAAAATAAAAGGGTATCAACCGGGTAAGCCTATCGAGGAAGTGAAAAGAATGCTAAAGCTGGATGAAGTCTACAAGCTTGCTTCAAACGAGATTCCTTTTTCTCCAAGCTATATTCGTAAAGTTGTTACCTCGGAAATAAAGAATATAAATCGTTATCCAGAGTCTGGAAGCTTTTATTTGAGGAAAGCGTTAGCGTCTAAGCTTAAAGTAAAGGAAGATCAGCTAATTTTTGGCAACGGATCCGATGAGTTGATAACATTAAGCTTGCGAGCCTTTGTTAATCCTGGCGAAGAAGTAGTAGTTGCTTATCCTACATTTTTAATTTACGAAATGCAAGCAAAAATCCAAGGTGCGAGAATAAGGAGAGTTCCTTTAAAAAAATGTTGTTACTGCTTAGACGATATGGCTAAAAAGGTTAATAAAAAAACAAAAATAATTTTTATTGCTAACCCCGATAATCCTACGGGAACATATTTAACGCACAGTGAAGTCAAGGATTTTTTGAAAAAAATTCCCGATACAGTGTTAGTTTTCTTTGATGAAGCGTATTTTGAATTTGCGCCTGATGATCGAGCCAGAACATTGGATTTATTAAAGCTGAGAAAAAATATTTTAATAACCCGTACATTTTCTAAAGCATATGGATTAGCCGGGTTACGTATTGGCTATGGGGTTGCTAATATACAAATAGCGTTGATTTTGAATAAAATTAGGGAACCTTTCAATATTAATCGCTTTGCTCAAGTAGCGGCTGTTGAGGCTTTAAAAAATAAACTTTTTTTACAAAAAGTTATCAAGCATGCTGATAAAGAAAAAAAATATTTGTATTGTCAATTAAAAAAGCTGGGAATTTATTTTACGAAAAGTGCAACTAATTTTATTCTCGTGGATTTTAAAACAGAAACATCATTTCTCTGTGATTATTTGCTAAAGAATGGCATTATTATTCGAGAATTAAAAGGGTGGGGGCTAACTAACTTTTTTAGAGTAACTGTTGGTTATCATAATGAAAATAAAAAATTTATTAAGCATTTAGAAAGATATCTTGCTCAAAAAGGAGGCAGCCAATGATTGTTGTGTTTAAAAAAGAAGCTACTGATAAGCAAATCAATATTCTCATTAAAAGGGTAAAAGAGCTGGGCTTGAAACCAATGGTTTCCAAGGGCTCTGAGAGAACTATTGTGGGGGTAATCGGCCCAGAAGATATTGTCCGCTTGCATCCTTTGGATGTTTTTGAAGGTGTTGATAATGTGATGCCGGTGTTAGCACCGTACAAATTAGTATCTAGGGAATTTAAAAAACAAGGAAGTGTTATTTCTGTAAATAAAAATATAAAAATTGGTACCAAAAAGATAATAGTTATAGCTGGTCCTTGCTCTATTGAAACAAAAAAGCAATTAAAAGAAATCGCTGTTAAAGTTAAGAAGTCAGGTGCGTCGATTTTAAGAGGTGGCGCTTTTAAACCAAGGACTTCTCCGTATGCTTTTCAGGGGTTAGGAGAAGAAGGCTTGAAAATACTTAAAGGTGTATCTGAAGATACTGGTTTAGCTACAGTTACAGAAGTTATGGATACACGTGATGTTCATCTGGTGGCTAAGTATGCGGATGTTTTTCAAGTAGGTGCGCGCAATATGCAGAATTTTAGTTTGTTAAAGGAAATAGGCCAGACAAAAAAACCGGTTATTTTGAAAAGAGGATTAAGCGCTACAATAAAGGAATTATTAATGAGCGCTGAATATATTTTATCCGAAGGTAATTTTAATGTAATACTTTGTGAAAGAGGAATACGGACTTTTGAGGATTTTACACGTAATACATTGGATGTTAGTGCTGTTCCGGTTATTAAAATGTTGTCTCATCTTCCGGTTGTCGTTGATCCGTCGCATGCTGCTGGGAAATGGGGGCTAGTTAATCCTTTAAGCAAAGCGGCAGTGGCTTGTGGCTGTGATGGGCTTTTAGTAGAAGTACATTCTAATCCTTGCCGGTCTTTAAGTGATGGATCGCAACAGCTTTTGCCGGAAAATTTTACTCGCCTAATGAAGGAGATAAAAAAAGTGGCGGAGGCTATCGGCAGAGATATCTAAATTATGGATATTAAAAAAATAAAAACAATCGGCATTCTAGGCGTTGGATTTATGGGGGGGTCTTTGGCTTTGGCTTTAAAAGAAATGAACCCTTCTTTACATATACGCGGTTATGCTAGAAGTAAAAAATCATACGATAAATTAAGTAAACTAAAAATCCTAGATAGTTTAACAAGTAGCCTAAAAGAGTTTATTAGAGATCTAGACATTGTTGTGTTAGCTTTACCTGTGGGTGAGATTATTAATTTTTTTAAAAAAATATCTCTTTTCTTAGATAAAAAAATTATTATTTGTGATTTAGGTAGCAGCAAGAAGCTCATTGAAATAGCAGCAAATCGTTATCTACCAAAAAAAGTTTCTTTTGTTGGCTGCCATCCTTTATGCGGAGGAGAAAAAAGTGGAGCAGAGTTTAGCTGTCCGGATCTTTATCGAGGGTCTTTTTGTGTAATTACTTCTTCTCCTCGCAAAAAAGATGTTCAAACAATTAAGCTAATCTGGGAGAACCTCGGCGCTCAAGTATTATTTTTTAGTCCAGACTCTCATGATCGGATTTTGTCGGCAATATCACACCTTCCGCATATTATCTCTTTCTCCCTTACTAATTATATTCCGAATCAGCATTCAAAATTAGGTTTAGGGAGTTTGAGGGATTTAACCAGGATATCCGAATCTTCTGCTTCGGTATGGGCAGATATATTTTTGTCTAACAAAGTAAATATTTTAAATGATTTAGATAAGTTCATAAAAGTTCTAATGCAATTCTCTTTGTTGATAAAACAAAATAAAAAAGATCAAATCCTTGATTTAATTACTAGCGCCAATAAAAAGAAAAGGAAAATTACATGATTGTTGCTATAGATGGCCCTGCTGGTTCTGGAAAGACCACAATTGCCCGCATATTATCCGAAAAGATCAACTTTTCTTATTTAAATACCGGGGCTACTTATCGAGCATTAGTATACAAAGCGTTAAACGAAAGCGCAGATTTATCAAACTCTAACAATCTAGAAGCTTTGGCTAAACATTTAGAAGTCAATATAGTTAAAGATAAAATTTTTCTTGATGGAAATGATATTAGCTTAGAAATAAGGTCTCCTTATGTTGATAAGAATATATCTTTGGTTGTATCATACCCGGCGGTTCGGAAAATAATGGTTAAACTGCAAAAAAAAATTGCCGAAAAAGGGGATTATGTTGTTGAGGGTAGAGATATTACTACGGTAGTTTTTCCTGATGCTAAATTTAAATTTTATCTCGATGCTTCTCCACAGATACGGGCGGAGAGAAGATTTAAAGAGTTACAGGGTAATGGCTTGAGGATATCTTTTGTTGAGGTAAAAGAAGATCTAGAAAAGCGAGATTACGCTGATAAAAACAGAAAAGTTAGTCCTTTAAAAATTAGTAGTGATGCTTTGTACATTGACACAACGGGTTTGACTATTACTGAGTCAGCAGAAAGAATTATTTCTTGCATTAAAATATAAAAAATAACCGCAAAGAATATTTTTAGAGATCTGCTTTCCGATTGGTAATTGCTATTGTCAGGATAATTTTAAAAATATAAATAGAATATAGTATATTTTATTATGGCGAGGGTAGGTGTTATTAAATTGCATGTTTGTTAATAGTTGACATTTTAAATTGAGTTTATGGAAAGTAAGAAAAAAATAAGAAATTTTTGCATCATTGCACATATTGATCATGGTAAGTCTACCTTGGCCGACCGTTTTTTAGAAATGGGTGGCGTTATGAGTAGAAATAAGAAAGAAACACAGGTTCTTGACAATATGGAACTGGAACGAGAAAGAGGAATCACTATTAAAGCAAAGGCGGTAAGACTTAAGCTAAAATACCAGGAAGAAGATTATATTTTAAATCTTATTGATACTCCTGGGCATGTAGATTTTTCTTATGAGGTAGCGAAATCGTTGAAGGGTTGTGAAGGGGCTATTTTATTAGTAGATGCTTCGCAGGGAGTAGAGGCTCAGACTGTAGCAAATTTTTATTTAGCGTTAGAGAATGATTTAAAAATTATTCCGGTACTTAATAAAATAGATCTTCCGGGGTCTGATGTACAAAGAAGTTTAGACCAGCTTTTAGATGTGTTTGGTTTCAGGAAAGAAGAAGTTTCTTTAATATCAGCGAAAGAAGGAAAAGGGATAATTGCTCTTTTTAACAGGGTGGTAGAAGAGGTTCCTCCTCCTTCTGGTGCAAAGAGTGGCTCTTTAAAAGCAATTTTATTTGATTCTGCATATGATTCCTACAGAGGGGTTATACTTTTTTTAAGGATTTTTGACGGAGTAATCGTTCTAGGCGATAATATTTTGCTTATGCATCAAAATAGAAATTATCGTGTAGAAGAAATCGGAGTATTCTTGCCTCAACCAGAAAAAAAGGAATGTTTAGAATGTGGGGAGGTTGGTTATATTTGCTGCAATATAAAAAATCCCCAAGAAATAGATGTGGGAGACACAATTACCTCAATATCTAATCCAACATCTCGACCTTTCGGTAGGTTCTCTAAGATGTCTCCCATGGTGTTTTGCGGAATATTCCCCACGTCTCCCAAGGATTATCCAGCCTTGAGGCAGGCCATTGAAAAACTAAAATTATCAGATCCATCATTTAGCTACGAACCGGATAACTTAGGAAGTTTAGGCCATGGTTTTCGTTGTGGGTTTTTAGGGTTACTGCACATGGAAGTTGTCCAAGAACGTTTAGAACGTGAATATGGGCTCAACCTTGTTCTTACGTCACCGAATGTCATGTATCAGATAAAAGAGAAAGGCAATAGTGACATTAAAAATATTGAGAGTCCTCATCAGTTTCCCGATCCTTCGATAATTGAAGAAAGCTATGAGCCGTTTGTGAGTGCTAGAGTAGTCTCACCTATTGAAGGGTTGGATCCGTTGTGTGATTTAGCAAAGTCAAGGCGAGGTTTGTTTGTTAAAATGGATTATTTAGGAAAAGACCGATTAAGCATTGTTTTTGAACTTCCGTTAGCGGAAATAATTGTTGATTTTTACAATAAGATTAAATCATTGACTAAAGGGTATGCATCTTTTGATTATGAACTTATGGGGTACCGCAAAGCGGAGATTTCTAAGATTGATATTCTTTTTAATAAAAAGAAAATGGAAGCATTCTCAATACTTGTGAATAAATCAAGAGCTGAGTCAAAAGCAAGACAGGTTGTAAATAAATTACGAGAATTAATTCCGCGACAAATGTATGAAGTAAATATTCAGGCAGCTATTGGGTCAAAAATATTTGCTTCTGCTAAAATTTCTGCGCTGAAGAAAAATGTTACTGCTAAATGTTATGGAGGAGATATCACCCGTAAAAGAAAATTATGGGAAAAACAAAAAAAAGGAAAAAAGAAAATGAAGCAAATGGGTAATGTGAGCGTTCCCCAGAACGCATTTCTAGAGGTTCTAAGAATGTAAATATGAAGTAGAATTTAAGGAGTGAAGTAAATGACCGAACTTAATAAAAAAAGTCAGTTAAGAGAATGGACGGAGGCGATTGTTACGGCAGCTGTCTTAACAATATTTTTAAGGACTTTTTTCTTCCAAATGTATAAAATACCCACAACGTCAATGGTTCCTACCTTAATGCCTGGTGATAAAATTTTTGTCAGTAAACTTGTTTATGGGCCCAAGATACCGTTTACTAGTCATCGCATTCTTGGTTTTGGAAAACCAACAAGAGGAGATGTCGTGGTTTTTATTCCTCCTCATGACCGCAAGAAGGCTTACATTAAGAGGTTAATTGGATTACCAGGAGATAATTTGATGCTCAAAGAGGGAAATGTTTATATTAACGGAAAAATAATAGTTGATCCAGAGATAGCCAGAAATTTTTATTACTCAAAAGGAGAATATGGGCAAGAAAATGAAAGTATTGTAATCCCAGAAAATAAGTATTTTTTCCTTGGTGATAATAGTATATCGTCTTTAGATAGTCGGTTTTGGGGATTTTGCGAAGAAAAGGATATTGCCGGAAAAGCAATATTTATTTGGTGGCCCCCAAGGCGAATAAGTATGATTGAATAAATATCTTTTATGGTTTATAATCAGTAGTAGTGGAGGGTATAAGGAGTCTTTATTCAAAGTAATGTTAGAATCAAGGAGAGGGAAATGAAAAAATACTTAATGGTTTCTTTTTTTGTTTTAGTAATTATGGGAGGATGCACTACTGTTCAAAAAGGTGCGGGTATAGGTGCAGTGGGTGGTGGAGGATTAGGGGCGATTATCGGTCATCAATCTGGTCATACTGGTGAAGGGGCCTTAATCGGCGCCGGTGCTGGTGCTTTGGCTGGCGCGCTTATCGGTGATGCGATGGAGCAAAATAAATCTGTAGTAAAGTTTTGTCCGAAATGTGGTAGACGGTTCAAAGATACTAACATGACTTATTGTCCTTATGATGGGACAGAATTAAGATCAGCTGAAGAATAAAATATGCTTAAACAAATTAATGGTAAAAAGATGAGTTTTGCGGATAAGATTTCTTCTGTAAGGATTATTCTTATTCCGGTGTTTATTTCTTTACTTATTTATGCGCAGGCTAAACCATATTTGCGTTCTGTTGCTGTAGGAGTATTTATTCTTGCGATACTCAGCGATTTTTTTGATGGTTTGGTTGCAAGGATAAAGCAGGAGAAGTCGGAGTTGGGGCAGATTATTGATCCTTTAGCTGATAAACTCTTGATGCTTTCAGCGTTTATATCGCTTTATTTACTTGGTTATAAAATTTATTTATGGGTTGTACTAGTTGTAGTGAGTAGAGATTTAATTATTCTTTTTGGTGTAGTAATTTTACATTTTTTGAAGATCGAGATCGTCATTGCACCTTCTATATGGGGAAAGCTAACAACTTTTTTTCAGATGTTTACAATTTTGTGGGTTTTAATCGGTGTTCCCTATCACTTTTTCATTTGTTTTCTGGCTGTAGTGTTTACTTTAATTTCTGGATCTGATTATTTTTTTAGAGGGGCAAAAGAAATAAATGCTAAAATTAGTACTTCCGATAGCTAGCTACATCTGGGGTAGTGTTCCTTTTGGTTTTTTGATCGCTTATTGGGTAAAAGGAATAGATATCCGAAGCTTTGGCTCAGGTAATATTGGAGCTACAAACGTTTTTCGTGTGGTTGGTAGAAAATGGGGAATTATTGTTTTTATCCTTGACTTTTTAAAAGGGCTTATTCCGCCGTTTGTCGCTGCGGCACTCATTCCGGATGTTTCTGGCCGTTTGATTATTATAATCTCGCTATTGTCAGTTTGCGGACATAATTGGACTTTATTTTTAAAATTTAAAGGAGGTAAAGGTGTAGCAACAAGCTTAGGGGTTATGGTTTCCTTAAGTTTGTTTTTTCAAAATTTAGGGTTTATTTTGTTGGCGGCGTTAATTACTTGGGTAATAACATTTTTGATTTTTCGTTATGTTTCTTTAGCCTCTATTTTAGCAGGATTTATATTTGTTTTATTTTCATTATTATTTTCTCAAGAGCTAGATGTAAAGATTATATCTTCAGTTTTTTTTATATTTATTACTCTAAGGCATAAGAACAATATAAGAAGTCTTGTGGGTAAAAAAGAGTTACGCTTTTAGCTGGATTTATTTATGGCTAGTTTAAATATTTATCCTTATTGGCATGATCTAACAAAGGAAATTAAAAGTTATGCAAGTGTTTGTTTTTGTGTAAAGTAAAAAGGAGGCTATTATGATAAATGAAAAAAACACATTAGAAAATAAAAAAAAGGCCTTGGATTTAGCTCTTTCTCAGATAGAGAAACAATTTGGAAGAGGTGCGATTATGCGTATGGACGGAAGTGTAAAAATGGATGTTGAATCTTTACCTACAGGGATTATTTCATTGGACAAGGCGACAGGCGTAGGGGGTTTAGCGCGGGGAAGAGTAATCGAGCTTTTTGGTCCGGAATCTTCTGGTAAAACTACTCTAACTCTAAGCATTATTTCTCAAGCTCAAAATTCAGCTGGAGGAACAGCCGCGTTCATTGATGCTGAACATGCATTTGATCCAGCGTACGCTCGGTTGATGGGCATAAAGTTGGAAGAGTTATTAATATCACAGCCGGATACTGGAGAACAAGCTTTAGAAATAGTTGAGGCTTTAGTAAGGTCTAATGCCGTAGATTTAATTGTTATTGATTCTGTTGCGGCTTTAGTACCTAGGGCAGAAATAGAAGGGCAAATGGGTGACAGCCAAATTGCTCTTCAAGCACGCTTAATGAGTCAAGCTTTGCGTAAATTAACAGCGGCGATAAGCAAATCTAAGACATGTGTGGTTTTCATTAATCAAATTCGTGAGAAAATTGGGGTAATGTTTGGCTCTCCAGAAGTTACTCCTGGAGGAAGGGCGCTAAAATTTTACTCTTCAATGAGAATTGATTTGAGGAGAATTGCGACAATTACTACTCCCCAAGGAGCGGTAGGTATTAAGGTACGCGCTAAGATTGTTAAGAATAAAGTAGCTTCTCCATTTAAGGAAGCGATTTTTGAAATAATGTACGATGAAGGAGTTTCGCGGTCTGGGGCATTAATTGATGCGGCAATTGAAGAGGGAGTAATAAAAAAATCCGGCAGTTGGTTTTCGTATAAAGATAAAAATTTAGCACAAGGTAAAGAGCAATTAAGAAAATTAATCAGAGAAGATGATCTTTTGTGTCAAGAGTTAAAAAAATCTTTAAGCGGTGAAGATGCATCCGGAAAGAAATAAATCGGCACATCTTATTTTATTTTTAGGATTTAAAATATGAAAAATATTTTTATACTAAGTTTAATATCTTTGGTTATTTTTCTGCCGGTTAGCGTTGCTGCCCGTAATCTAGAAGAGTCAACGGTTAACATTATAGCTAAGTCAGCAAAATCTGTAGTCTGTTTAACTGGAGTAGCTACAGAAAAAGTACGGGAGGGGTTTCATTTGAATGTTCCTTTTGATAGCACTGACGAAGATATTTTCCAAACTTTTTTTAAAGACTACTTTGGGAGAATATCAAGACCAGATAATGCAGGGAGGGTTATTTTAGGAAGCGGAGTGATTGTTGACAAGCAAGGATATATCGTTACTAACATTGACGCAGTATCCAGGGGGACAGGCATTAAAGTTCATATTTTTGGCGGAAGAGAATTTAATGCAGAAATTAAGGTTCTTGATAAAGGAAGTGGCATCGCTGTGATTAAGATAGATACTGGAGAATTGGTGTCTGTAAAAATGGGTGATTCTGATAAGCTTAAAATAGGAGAGTGGGTTGTTGCCCTAGGTAGTCCCTTGAATGTTTACTCGGATGATTCTGGACCAATAGCTAGCGCAGGGATTGTAAGTGCTCTGCGTCGATATTTGCCTTTTCTAGAAGGACAAGGAGCTAGCTATGAAGATCTTATCCAAACTGATGCCGAAATTAATCCTGCTAACAGCGGAGGTCCTTTATTTGACTTGAATGGTAATGTTGTAGGGATCAATATTTTGGCTTTAAATCAAAGGAAAGTGTATGGTGGCTTAGGCTTTGCAATCCCGATTAATAAAGCTAAGGGTTTTTTGGATAAACTGATAAAAGGAGAAAAAGTAGTCTATGGTTGGTTAGGAGTGAATATTCATGATTTAAATGATGAGCTAAGGAATTATTTCGGGATAAAACAAAATGAAGGTGTAATTGTGCTTAAGGTATACAGGAACTCACCTGCGGAAAAAAGTGGATTTAAAGAGGGAGACTTGATCGTATCTTTTGATAATTCTCCGGTAATCTTAGCAAGAGATTTGATAAAAGCTGTTTCTTCGACGCAAGTTGGGAAGATTATTCCGTTTAAAATTATTCGTTCAGGAAAAGAATTAATGCTGAATACAGAGATTGGAACAGCATCAGAAGGAGTGAAGGATTCGGACGAAGAGATACAGATTATGTTTCGTGGCGTGACAGTTGATAATATAAATGATGAGTATAAAAAGAAATTTAATTTGAATATAGATGAAGGAATAGTTGTCGTAAGCGTTGAGAAGGAGCTACTAATTGAAAAAAATAGTCTTAGGCCAGGAGATGTTATATATGAAGTAGAGAATAGGAAAATTACCAGCAAAGACGAGTTTAGGGAGATTATTCTCAAAGCAAAAAAGAATTATTTATTAAAGACTAGCCAAGGGTATGTAGTTCTTAAAAATTCTGATTAATCTTAACTTTATTTAGTGGATAAATTCAATAAAGCTCTTAAATATTCATTCATACTTTTAAAATATAGGGCAAGAGCTAAAAAAGAAATTTTCACTCGCCTTAAACAGAAAGGTTATACTGAGTCATGTTCAAAGAATGTGGTAAAGTTTTTAGAAGGTAATAATTACCTAAACGATGAGATATTTGTTCGTCTTTTTACTGACGCGGCCTTAGAAAAAAATTGGGGTCCTTTAAAGATAGTGTGTAAGCTTAAAAGGCTGGGGATTTCTGAAAATTTGTGTAAAAGGCTTGGTAGACAAAATGGTGTTTTTAATGAAAAAATACGAGACATTATCAAGGAAAAATGGAGACATCATAAAGAGCAAAGTAAAAAAATATCAAAAACAACAATTCAGCAAAAAATTATTCAGTATCTTACATACAAAGGGTTTATGTATGATGATATCCATAGATGCCTTCAAGAGTTTTTCGAGAGCGGGGGAGAGGAATAGATGGTTTTAAAAACAAGTAGCCTAAGAACACTTTTCCTAGATTTTTTTAAAGGAAAGAAGCATGATCTTTTTTCTTCTGATACTTTAGTTCCGGATGATGCATCGGTATTTTTTACTTCGGCCGGAATGAACCAGTTTAAGCCCTATTTTTTGGGAGAGAAAGAAGGAACTAACAAAGCAGTTAGTTGTCAGAAGTGCTTACGTACTGGAGACTTAGAAAGGGTAGGTAAAACAGACTATCACCATACTTTTTTTGAAATGCTAGGTAATTTTTCTTTTGGTGATTATTTTAAGGAAGGGGCAATAACCCTAGCTTGGGAATTTCTTACAAAACAGCTAAATTTAAAAAAGGAAGACTTGTGGGTTTCTGTATATTCTAAAGATAAAGAAGCATACACTATTTGGAAGGAAAACATTGGGATTTCGGATCATCAAATTATTAAGTTAGGGGAAAGCAACAATTTTTGGCCGGCTGATGCCCCATCTTTAGGCCCGAATGGGCCTTGTGGACCATGCTCAGAAATATTTTTTGATCGAGGAGCAAATAAAGGTTGTCTAAATAAAACATGCAATCCAGATTGTGATTGTGGGCGATTTGTGGAAATTTGGAATTTAGTGTTCACACAATACGATCGTGTTGGTGACAATAAGTTAGAGCCATTACCGCAAAAAAATATTGATACTGGGATGGGGCTAGAAAGAATGGCGGCAGTGCTACAAGGTAAAAATTCAAATTTTCAAATAGATATTTTACAACCGATAGTCCAGAATGTAAGGGAGCATTTAAACGCGAATGAGAATAACTCGCAAGCAAATAGCTTGATTAACTCTATAGTCGATCATATAAGAGCAGCTACCTTTGCTATTGGTGATGGAGTTTATCCTTCCAACGAGGAGCGCGGGTATGTAGTGCGTAAGCTTATTCGCAAAGCTTCTTGGAGCGCATCGTTGGTGGGTAACCAAAAAGTATTTCTTTACAAGCTACCTTTCTTGTTTTCTGAATTAATGAGTGATTTTTATTCTGAACTGCGGCAAAAAAAAGAAATTATCTCTAAAGTCATAAAGGCTGAAGAAGAGCGATTTTGTTCAACACTTAACATTGGGAAAGAACATCTTCTAACGGAAATAAAAAAACTGAGAGCAAAAAATAAGAATTCTGTTGGTGCGGAAGAATTATTTCGTTTTTATGATACATATGGCTTTCCGGTTGAATTAAGTAAAGAAATAGCAAATCAGCATGGCTTGAGTGTTGATCGAAGCGGTTTTAAAAAATTAATTTTACAGCAGCAAGAACGTTCTCGGAAGAAAAGCATGTTTGATAATTGTATATTCAAAAAAGGTGATGTAGAAATCAGGGAAAATAGTCAGTTTTGTGGCTATGAAGTCAAGGAAACAAAGGCGAAAATTACAAGAATATTCTCAAGCTATGATCAGCTTTTAGCGGGTAGCGAAACAAATGCCTTGGGTTGCGGAGAAGAGGGATTTATAATTTTAGATAAAACACCTTTTTATCCAGAGTCTGGTGGGCAATTAGCGGATAAAGGGTTAATTTGTGTAGAAGAAGGCGGTTTTGTTGTAGATAGAGTGTTTAAAGTCAACCAAGCTATTATCCATAAGGGGAAGGTATCCAGAGCAAGTATACTTAAAGGGCAGCAGGCGGTAGCATCAATAGACCAAGATAGAAGAGGGGCTTTAGCGCGTGCGCATACAGTTACCCATCTACTACAAGCTGCTCTGCGCAGTGTTTTAGGAGAGCATGTTTGCCAGCAAGGTTCTTTGGTGGATGAGGACAAATTACGCTTTGATTTTACTCATTTTCAATCTTTGTCTCGGAAAGAGTTAGATAGTATTGAGAGCTTAGTTAATTCTTTTATTTTTCAAGGAGATGAAGTTAGTAAAAGATTTATCTCTCTAGAGGAGGCAAAAGCGGAAGGAGCTTTAGCTTTTTTTAAGGATAAATACGGGGAAAGTGTAAGATCTGTTACTATTAGCAATTACAGTAAGGAGTTATGCGCCGGAACGCATTTGAGTAATACCTTTCAAGCTGGAGAGTTTGTAATTATTTCTGAAGCGTCCATCAGTAGTGGCATTCGGCGGATAGAAGCTTTAACTGGTAAAAAAGCACATTATTATTTAAAAGATTTCCAAAATACAGTGATAGAGCTATCGAGTTTGTTTAAATGCGAATTTACTCAGGTAAATAACTCAGCTCATAGAATTTTAAAAGAAATAAAGGGTTGTCAGCAAAAAATGTCAGGATTGCTCAAAGAACGGATAGCTATTTTAGCCAAGGATGTCGCTTTAAAATGCAAAAAAAATATTGAAGGTGTTGCCTTTTTATTCTATACTTGGGATGATGCTGATAGTTTTTTAGCAGAAGATCCTTCTCTGGTAAAAAGTTTTATTGATTTTTTGCATGAAGAAATGAGCGGAGGGTTTGTTTTTGTTGTATATAATCATTCAGGAAAAAATAATTTTATTTTTTCCGCATGTGATGAAGTTGTCAAAGAAGGATTTGATTGCAAGGAATTCATCGAAATACTTAAAGAAAGTGTGTCTTTAAGAGGCGGGGGTAGAAAGACGTGCATACAAGGTGTTACCTTGAATATTCCAGTTGACTTTGAAGAGATCGTTATTCGATGTTTTTCTAAATTTGCAAAACAACTCAAAAGATAGTAGAATTATAAAATATTTTTCTAAAACGGATTTTAAAAAATAAATATTATTTAAAATGAGAGTGATAAGAAATTTAGAAAGTCTTAAAAAATCACTTGGTAAGTCAAGAATTTCTCGTGATAAGATTAAGGATAAAGTAGCAAGGATTATTAGTGGTGTAAGGGATGCCGGGGATAATTCTTTAATAGAGTATACGAAAAAATTTGATAAAGTAAAGATAAACCCACGAGAATTGCGAATAAGTGAATCAGAAGTAAGCGCGGCGTTTAATGAGTTAGATTCGTCTTTGATCTCTGCTTTTAAAGTGGCAATTGATAATGTAACCAGATTTTATAAAAGGCAAGTTCCTAAAACAACAAGAGTTAAAAGTGATAACGGTAAAGTGTTGCTTAATCGTTATGTGCCTTTGGAGAGAGTAGGTGTGTATGTTCCGGCGGGTACTGCCCCGCTAGTGTCTTCGGTGTATATGACAATCGTTCCTGCTTTAGTCGCTGGTGTCAAAGAGATAGTCTTAGTTTCTCCTCCTGGAAAAGATAAAAATATGAATCCTTTTATTTTAGCTATTGCTTCTTTGCTCAAAATAAAGGAAATATATCGGGTTGGCGGGGCGCAAGCAATTGCTGCATTAGCTTATGGTACAAAAACAATAAAAAAAGTTGATAAAATTATTGGACCAGGTAATGAATTTGTTACAGAGGCCAAACGTCAAGTGTTTGGTGTTGTAGATATCGATATGCTTGCCGGTCCTTCGGAAGTTGTAATTATTGCTTCAGGTACTTCAAATATTGAGTATATTATTGTTGATTTAGAGGCACAGGTAGAACATCATAATGGTTTAGGGATTGTTATCACTAATTCTCGCAAGGTAATTAGGGAGTTACGTAAAAGGAAAGTTAGCGGTTATGCCTTAAGAGTCAGAAATTTAGATAAAATTGCCGAGGCAGTTAACATGATTGCCCCAGAACATCTAGAAATTTTAACTAAGAAACCGCATACTGTGCTGAAGAAGATTAGGAATGTTGGTGCTATTTTTTTAGGAGAATATACACCGGTTGCACTAGGAGATTACACAGCAGGCCCTAGTCATGTTCTTCCTACAGGAGGTAGCAGTCGTTTTTTTTCCTGCCTTTCAGTAAAAGATTTTCTCAAAGAAGTTCATGTTATCAGCTATACGCGAAAAGCTTTGCAGGAAGAAGCTGCTACTTTGGAGAAAATTGCAAGGCTAGAAGGAATGGATAAACATATTGAAAGTGTTAAAAAAAGATTAATGTAGTAGTGTGTTTATAACCGGAGGGATTATGGTTCCTAAGAAAAATAAAATAAGAAAATCTATTATTAAACGAAAAACAAATGAAGTAGATATTAAAGGGAAATTTGTCATTGATGGAGCAGGAAAAGGGAAAATAGATAGTGGTTTCCAACCTCTTGACCATTTACTTGATTTATTTGCTTTTCATGGGTTTTTTGATCTAAACCTTTTTGCTAAAGGTGATTTGCAACATCATATAATAGAGGATATAGGTATTGCCATGGGCAAGGCATTTAAATCTGCGTTAGGTAGCATGTCCGGTATAAATAGATACGGGTCATTCTCCTTGGTAATGGATAAAGTAGTTGTGGAAACTAATATTGATATAAGTGGGAGACCTTCCTTACACTATGAAATAGCCACAGGTAATAAAACAAAAGTTCAATCTATCTTAAGCAGTGATAATTTTGACGGGATTAAATTTACATTCAAAGATGCGGAAGAGTTTTTAGAAGGTTTTGTTAATCATGCAAGTTTGAGTCTGGTCTATATTGTAAAATCTGCAGATGGCGATCTACATCATTTGCTAGAGGCGCTTTTTAAGTCTTTAGGAAAATCATTAGATCAAGCTAGCCAGATTAACCGTCGGAGGAAGGGCGTTCCTTCCACTAAAGGAATAATAGACTAGATAATTACGACTTAGTAATAAAATAATATATTATTTATGGTAGTTGTTGTTGATTATGGGATGGGTAATTTAGAAAGTGTCAAGAATTCTGCATTATTCTTAGGAGAAAAAGTATTGGTGAGTAATTCTGCAGAAACTATCCAAAAAGCCAAGAAGATTATTATTCCCGGTGTAGGACATTTTGCCAGTGCAGTAAAGGAATTAAAAAAAAATAATATTTTTGAGCTTCTAAAAGAAAGAATAAACTTACAAATACCGTTTTTAGGAATCTGTTTAGGAATGCAATTATTATTTGATAGCAGCCAAGAAGCACCAGGGGTAAAAGGGTTAGGAGTAATTAACGGTGAGGTAAAAAAGATTCGATCAAACAATTTAATTATTCCGCATATGGGGTGGAATAACGTATGTATAACAGAAAAAGCAAAGAGGAAAAAAAATAAATTACTACTTAATGGATTTAGAGATGGAAGTTTCTGCTATTTTGCGAATTCTTATTATTGTTGCCCTAAAACAAAAGAAGTGGTTTTGGCGAATACTGAATATGGTGGAATTAATTTTGCTTCCATCGTTAATAAAGAAAATGTTTGGGGTGTTCAGTTTCATCCCGAGAAAAGTCAGGAAAAGGGACTAAAAATTTTGAGTAATTTCTTGAAAAATAAATTTTAAAGCCAGCATGATAATAATTCCGGCAATTGATTTATGGAAAGGAGATGTAGTTCGCCTGTTAAAAGGTAATCCTTCCTTTTCTACTGTTTACAGTAAAGATCCGCTAAAGATAGTAGAAAAATGGAAAAAGCTTGGCGCAGATCTTATTCATCTAGTTGATTTATCTGCTGCTTTAGGTGAAGAAGATAATTCTTCGATTATTAAAGATATTTTAAAAAATGGAGACATTAAAATAGAAGTTGGCGGAGGTATTAGGTGTCAGAAAAAAGCTGAAGAGTTAATTACTTTGGGCGCTGAACGGGTAATAATAGGAACTAAAGCTGTGGAAAAAAATTTCCTAAAGAAATTAATTAGTTCCTTGGGCGCGGATAAGGTTGCTGTTGGGGTCGATGCTTTGGAATCACAAATTGCTGTTAAAGGATGGAAAGAAAAAACTAATTACTTAGTTTTAGATTTTATGCGAAATTTACAGGATATAGGGGTTAAATGGGTAATTTATACAGATATTTCTCGCGATGGGACGCTAAAAGGGGTAAATTTGGCTTCTTTAAAGTGTTTTTCTTTATTTGATAAAATGAACATTATTGTTTCCGGAGGTGTGTCTTCCCTGGAGGACATCATAAGAATAAAAGAGGAGATCCCTTTTGCCAGAGGAATAATTACTGGAAAAGCGATATACGAGGGAAAGATTGACTTATCTGAAGCTATTAATGTTGTTAGCTAATCAGCGAGGACATAGTTTGTTCTTTCTCGGGGTTGATTAAATGTTGACAATTTCTTGAAATGTGATATAAGAGTTTACGGAATAAGCGGAAATTTACAGGAGAATAATGAAAAAAACTAAATTTTTCAACAAAGAAGAAAGGAAATGGCTGGTTATTGATGCTAAAGATAAAATATTAGGTAGGCTGGCGAGCCGAATAGCAAAGATACTGCAAGGGAAAGATAAGGCAGTATATAGCCCTAATTTCCTTTGTGGAGACAGGATCCTAGTTATAAATGCAAAATACATTAGGTTTACGGGTAATAAGCTTAAGGATAAGGTTTATGATAAATATACTGGGTATCCTAGCGGACGAAAAGAAATGAAATTGGAAGTTTTGTTAGAAAAAAATTCAACTAAAGTTTTACAATCAGCTGTTAAAGGAATGCTACCTAAAAGTAACTTAGGTAGTCAGATGCTAAAGTCACTATATGTTTACCCAGAGGGGGAGCATAAGCAACAGGCCCAACAACCGATAAAAATAGAGGTTTAAATATGGATCAAAAAACAAATGAGTTATTTACAGCAACTGGCAGAAGGAAAAAAGCCGCAGCCTGTGTTAGAGTGCTATTGAAAGGAACCGGGAAAATTATCATTAACGGTAAAGAGTGTACAAAATACTTTTCGACTATCGATAATATTGTGGAAGTAAAAAAGCCTCTACAGGTTGCCGAGCTAGAGGGAAAAATAGATATTTTTGCTAACGTGAAAGGAGGAGGAACAAGCGGCCAGGCAGGAGCAGTAAGCTTAGGAATTTCGCGTTGCTTAGTTGATTGGAACCCTCAGATCCGGTTTGCTTTAAGAAGAGAAGAGTTGCTTACCCGCGATCCCCGCGCAAAAGAAAGAAAAAAATATGGCCGTAAAGGTGCACGCCGCAGATTCCAATGGACTAAACGTTAGTAAAAATCGAGTATAAAACTGCAACAGTCTGTGTATAAAAGCAGGTAAAAGGCTTGACAAATACATCTGCGTGCGTTAACGTATTTTACACTTGGAGGGATGATTATGTTTGGTTCTGTTGAAGAAATTATAAGGGAAATAAAAAATAAAAAACCGGTAATTGTCGTTGATGATGAGCAAAGAGAGAATGAGGGTGATTTAGTTATAGCTGCTCAGTATGCTACTCCAGAAATTATAAATTTTATGATTACCGAGGGTAAAGGGTTAGTCTGTGTTCCCTTGGCTAAAAAAAGAATACTTGAACTAGGTTTGGAGCCGATGCATCACAATGAGGGCAGTGATCCGTTTCAAACTGCATGGAAAGTATCCGTAGATGCAAAAATAGGCACAACTACCGGCATTTCTGCTTTTGATCGTGCTAGGACTATAGAAGTTTTAATCAATGCAAAAAGTAAGAATGATGACTTAATTAAGCCTGGTCATATTTTTCCTCTAGAGGCAAAGAACGGAGGAGTTTTGGTTAGGGCGGGGCACACAGAAGCCTCTGTAGATTTAGCAAGGCTATCCGGGTTGTATCCAGCAGGAGTAATCTGTGAGATTATTACAGAAGATGGTTCAATGGCTAGATTGCCGGATTTAGTAAAGTTTGCTGAAAAGCATAAATTAAAAATATGCAAGATATCTTCATTGATTGAATATCGAAGAAGAAAAGAAAAGTTAATTAAGCTTATTAGTAAGGTCAATCTACCTACTGACGATGGTTTGTTCCAATTATATCTTTATGAATCATTAGTTGACGGATGCCAACATTTAGCTTTAGTTAGTGGAAACATTGAGAAACAGCCAGTTGTTGTTCGGGTTCATTCAGAATGTTTAACAGGTGATGTATTTATGTCTCGCAGATGTGATTGTGGTAGCCAGCTTCGTAAAGCTTTAAAGATTATTGGAAAAGAGTCAGGGGTGTTACTTTATATGCGGCAAGAAGGAAGAGGAATAGGGCTTAAAAATAAAATCGATGCCTACAGCTTACAGGAGAAAGGAGCAGATACTGTAGAAGCTAATTTAATGTTAGGGTTTGCTCCAGACTTAAGAGATTATGGTATTGGAGCACAAATACTTATTGATTTAGGAGTAAGGAAACTTAAGCTTTTAACTAATAATCCTAAAAAAATTATTGGTTTAGAAGGATATGGGCTAGAAATTACTGAGCGTGTACCAATCAAAATAGATCCTTGCGCAGAAAATAGTTATTATATGGAGACGAAAAGAAAAAAAATGAATCATCTGCTTTAAACCTATATTATTAGGTACTAATAAAGATATTTGAAGAGTAGCAATAACGATAAAGAGTAATAATTGGTCATTAGTTAAAGAGAGTACAAGAAGGAGGCATTAGCAATGAAGGAAATTAGAGGTAATTTTTCTGGTCAGGGTAAAAGAATTGCTATATGTGTTTCACGATTTAACGAATTCATTAGCAATCAATTATTCCAAGGATGTATTGATACACTAAAGAAATCTGGTGTAGAAGATAAGGATATATTGGTTATTTGGACTCCTGGCGCTTTTGAAATACCACAAGTAATTAGTAAATTAAAAGCTAATAAATTTGATGCAGTTATTGCATTAGGTGCAATAATCAGAGGAGAGACACCTCATTTTGACTACATTGCTTCTGAAGTTTCTAAAGGTGTTTCTCGTTGTTCTCAAGAAAAGGCTATGCCGGTAGTTTTCGGAATTATTACTGCAGATACCTTAGACCAGGCTATTGAAAGATCTGGAATAAAACAGGGGAATAAAGGCAGAGATGCTGCGTTAACAGCTTTAGAAATGATTGCTATCTATATCCAACTTTAATTGTTTACGGAGTAGATTCAGAGAATATTCATCGCAGAATATTGATTTATTTTTAGGAAAACATCAATAAATTTCCACACAATGTTGTTTAAAATAAAAGCATGCGTCTAAGGACAAAAGCCCGGGAGATTGCCTTAGCCCTTCTTTATCAGGTAGAGCTTTCCCATGTCGATTATAATCTAGCCTTCCAGAATTATTTAAAAAATTATCCACAAAATCAAAAAATAGCTGATTTCTCTATTTTGCTGCTAGAGGGTGTGCTAAATAATATCGATAGTATTGATTCCTTGATAAAAGAATACGCGCAGAATTGGGATATCGGACGGATGGCAGTAGTTGACCGGAATATTCTAAGAATTGCTTCCCTTGAACTAATTTTTTTAAAAGACATTCCTCCCAAAGTATCGATTAATGAAGCTATAGAGATAGCTAAGCGTTTTGGCGATATCGATTCTCCGCGCTTTGTTAATGGTGTCTTAGATAAAATGTATAAAATGCAAACAAAACGTATCCATAATAAAACATAGAGAGAATTTTAAAAAATGGAAGAACAAAGATGTGACTTGCATATCCATTCTAATTTTTCAGACAGTGACGCTACTGTTGAAAGTATTTTTAGAGAAGCTTCCGAAAAAAAAATATTTTGTCTTTCAATAACTGATCATGATACTGTTGAGAATGTAAACCAGGCACGTACTTACAGTAAGGCTTACAACGTTGGACTAATTGAAGGAATAGAATTGAGTGCTCAGCATCAGGATACAGAAATACATATTTTAGGTTATTTTTCTGATGCGGAAAACAGTGATTTAAAAAAAGAATTAGTATTTTTAAAAAAGCTTAGAGAAGAAAGAATAATTTGTATGGCAGAAAAATTAAATTCCTTAGGAGTGTTTGTGGATGTAAAAGAATTATTTACAGATATGAGAGGCGCGATCCCTACTCGTCTGCATCTTGGTCTATATTTACTGAGAAAAAAGCACGTTTCTTCTTTAAGGCAAGCTTTTAGCAAGTATTTATCTCCAGGGAAACCAGCTTACAAATCACGGTTTAAATTTTCTGTAAGAGAGGCTATTGAATTTATTAAAAAATTTGGTGGGATATCATTTTTAGCTCATCCGCATATAATTCCTTATCAATCTTGGATAGAAGAATTTATTTCATTGGGCGTTAACGGTTTAGAGGTAGTTTATCATAATATGTCTCAAAGGAAAAAAATACTTTATGAAGGTATCGTCCAGAAAAATAAATTGTTAAGAAGTGGTGGTTCTGATGCACACGGGAGTTATAAAGAATTTACACAGATTGGTTCGGTAACCGTGCCTTATGATTGGGCTAACAAGATAAAGGAATGTCTAAAGACTCTTACTACATAAAAGAGACTTTTAAATTAGCTAGAAAAGGAGAAGGTTACACTTCGCCTAATCCGTTAGTTGGAGCAGTTATTGTCAAAGATAATAAAATTGTAGCCAAAGGATACCACAAATGTAGCGGGTTTCCTCATGCGGAGATAGAAGCGATTCGGAAAGCAAAAATAGACTTAAACGGTTCTATCTTGTATGTTAATTTAGAACCGTGCTGCCATTTTAACAAGACGCCTCCCTGTGTAGACGAAATCATTAAACAAAAGATTAAAAGAGTTGTTGTCTCTACTGTTGACCCAAATCCTCAGGTGAATGGCAAATCCATAAGAAAACTCAGAAAAGCAGGCATTGAAGTAAAGGTTGGAGTATTAGCCGAGGAAGCAAAAAAATTGAATGAAGTATTTTTTAAAAATATGCAGTTGGGCAGACCATTTGTTGTTGTTAAAGTAGCACAGAGCTTAGACGGAAAAATTGCAACATTTAAAGGACAGTCAAAATGGATCACCAGCGTTGCAAGCAGAGAATATAGTCGTTTATTACGTGATAAATATGATTGCGTGTTAGTTGGAGCAAATACTTTTAAACAAGATAATCCTTGTTTAAACGGCACCAAGAAGGTCCCCTATAAAGCAATTATTTCTACTAAATTAAAAATTCCCGCTGATTCTCATATATTAAAAAAGACTCCGGAAAAATTAATTATCTTTACTTCATCGCAAAACAAAGAAATACTAAATAGCGTTTCTTCTCCAAGCTTTCTATTTTTTTTAAAAGAAAATCGAGGAGAGCTGTCTTTAAAGCGCATTCTAAAGCTTCTTTATAAGATGGGAATATGTTCTGTATTTATTGAAGGAGGATCAAGCGTTGTCGGAAGCTTTTTTTCAAGCAAGTTAGTAGACAAAGTTTATTTTTTTATTGCACCTAAAATTATTGGTGGTGATCATGCTTTAAGCTCGGTCGGAGGTAGAGGATCCCCACATTTAAAGTTATGTTCAAGTATAAAAAAAATGGAAATTAAATTTATCGATGATGATATTTTAATTGTTGGTGATTTTTGTTCTTCTTCGCGATGAACTTTTAAATAGGAGTAAAATTGCTATAAATAAGGATGGCTATTCTTATGAGGCAGCTAAGATATTTTTTTAGTGTTAAATATACAATTTTGAAAATATCTCACAATAAGTAATTGTCTTTTAATTTTTCCATAATCTTCAAAAATAAATTCCTTAGTATCCAGTGAATAAGAAAGAAGATAACTATCTCAATGAGCTTTTGCAATCGGTTGTGGTAGAGGCTTCGGCTGGTTCAGGAAAGACTTATATCTTAGCCCGGCGCTATGTCCAGCTTCTTTTGTATGCTTTTGTGAATCGTGAACAGCATTGCCTGAGGAGTATCTTAGCCATTACTTTTACCAACAAAGCAGCTTTTGAAATGAAGAGTAGGATTTTAGAGCTTTTAAAATCATTGGCTTTGTGTCTTCCTTCTGACGATGATAAAAGAATAAATCTCTCATTAGCTTTAAACAGCAACCCGGATATTCTTAAGAAGCATGCAAGATGTATCGTTGATGAAATAATTAGAAACTATAATTTTTTCCAAGTGAAAACAATAGATAGTTTTATCAATGCTCTCCTTGCAGGCTCTGTTTTAAGCATAAAACGCTCAGCTAATTTTCATATAAAAAGAGACTATCGGCAACAACTTAAGTTTTGCTTGGATTTAGTTATTGATAAGGCAGCAGAAGATGCTGATGTATTTAATTTTTTCCAGGAATTTTTAAAGCATTATCTTTTTGTTGAAAATAGGACAGGCTGGTTTCCTAAGGAAGACATTTTAGGGTTTCTTAGTCTTTTATTTATGTTGAGTAATATATATGGCGAATCATTTGGAGTTTATGATGGCAATGGCGGTGAAGTAATAGCTACAAAAAAAGATATTTATATGCAGATCAATAAAATTGCCGAGCAGTTACCCGAGGGAATAAATGCTAATGCAAGAAAAAGTATAATTTTATTTCTTAATAATAACGGTCCGATATTTGATATAGCTAATTTACCTTCTGTTTTTAAAAAAACTATAATTCCGATTAATAAAAATAAATATTATTCTCCTTCTTTTGCAAAATTATGGAAAAGCGTTAGCCAGCAATTAGTTCAGCTAGTTGAGTTGGAGTCAGTAGTTGTTTGCAATCCGTATATTAATGTGTTCCGGGAAGTTACCAAATTTTTTCAGCATGTTTCTCAGGACTATAATTTATTATTTTTAGAGGAGCTTAATAAGCAGGCCAGATTTATTTTTAGCAGCGAAGATATAACTGTTGCGGATATTTATTATCGTTTGGCGGGACGCTTTCGTCACTATTTAATTGATGAATTTCAAGACACAAGCATTCTTCAATGGCGTAATTTAGAGGTAATAGTTGAAGATGCTTTATCCTGCGGTGGCACTCTTTTCTGCGTAGGTGATCGTAAGCAAGCAATTTATCGGTTTAGGGGAGGAGACGCACGGCTATTTGATACCGTAAGAAAACAGTTTTCCCATTTTAGCTTAGAGTCAAAATCATTGACTAAAAATTGGCGTAGCCAGAAAGAAATAGTTAAATTTAATAATTGTGTTTTTTCTCAGGAGAATCTTGTCAATGCCTTTCGGTCTTGGGAAATTCCTGGAGAATTAGCGGGCAGTTTAGATTTTGAAAAGGATATTATTAAGACATTTGAAGGTGCTGTCCAGGAATACAAGGAAGAAAATTGTTATGGTTATGTGGAGGTAGAAAGGCTTGAGGAAAAAAATCAGACAGAGAGAAATTCCATGGCTAAAGGAAAAGTTTTGAATTTAGTTAAGGATTTAAGCAAGCGGTTTTGTCTTCAAGATATTGCTATTCTTGCGCGTGATAATAATGAAGTTGAGCTGTTTACTTCCTGGTGTTTGTCGGAAGGATACTCTGTTGATTCAGAAAAAACATTAAATGTTTTGGAGAATTATTTAATAAAAGGAATCATTTCTTTCCTGGAATCTTTATATTCTCCCTTAAATGATCTGCATTTTGCTTTATTTCTACTGTCTGATTTTTTTATTCAGGCATCTGAGATATCTTTTGAAAGAATTAGCGATTTTATTTTTGATTGTAATGAGAAAAGGAAGAGGACGAAGGATACTCCATTGTATCGACTGTTTCAGGAGTCTTTTCCTTGGCATTGGAAACAATATATAAATGAATTCTCCAATATTGTTGGAGTAGTTCCTCCATATGAGTTGGTAGTTAGCATCTATCGACAGTTTGCGGTATCTAAAAAATTTAAAGATAACCAGGTATTTTTTATGAAGTTTCTGGAGTTAATTAAAACTAAGGAAGATGAATTTATTGGATTAGGGGATTTATTGCTGTACTTTAAAAATGCTTCCGGGGAAGAATTATATGTTGATTCTGGTCGAAGTGATTCGATTAAAATTTTAACCGTTCATAAATCTAAAGGGCTTGAGTTTCCGGTAGTAATTATTCCTTTTCTGCGCTTAGATGTTAATGCGGCCATAGGAGGCAAAGGCAGTAACTTTTATTTATTTGAAATGAGTAATAAAAAATTAGGTCTTTTAAAGATTACAAAAAAATATTTAGCGTATTCGAAAAAACTAAGGAATATATATGCCAGGTACTATAAACTTGCTTGTATTGATGAGCTTAATAGCATGTATGTTGCGTTAACCAGAAGTCAACTAGAGTTGTATATTTTTATTCCTAAAAAAAGTGCTTCTAGCAAAAATAAAGCTTGTTTTATTATACCAGAGGGGACACCTAGTAAAGGCAGAAAAAGATGTTACCCCGAAGGAAAAAAAATCATTCAACCGTTTAAGGAAATCGTTCCATTGCGTACACAAGATTGGGTACTTTTGATTAAGGAAGAATTTAAGAAAGCAGAGCAGAAAATTCAAAGCCAGCAAGTAATTGATGGGTTAATTCTGCATGGATTATTTTCTCGGATTGGCAATTGTGTTGGTGAGGATATCGATGTTATTATTAATTCCGCGTTTGATTATGTTAAGCCTTATTTTTTATTTCCTCAGCCGATAGAATTCTATAAAAATAAGGTAAGAGAAACACTAGAAAACAAAAGATTCGCGGATATTTTTTATGTTTTCGATGGGGATGTGTACTGTGAGCAAGAAGTAGTTAACAGGTATGGGGACTTAAAAAGAATCGATCGGGTTGTTGTTCGAAATAAACAAATTGTAGGTATTGAATATAAGACTTCTTATGAAAAAAAAGAACAACACACAAAGCAAATAACTGAATACCAAAACATCCTAAAGGAGTTGTATCCTGCGCGGGAAGTTAAAGCGTGCATTATTTACTTGGATACAATGCAATTAGAGGCGGTAGCATAGGTATGGATAAAATAATCTTTTTAGATATGGCGGATAATTTTATTGAGAAAATTGCAATAATATTAAGAGATAGTTTTCTGGAGAATAATAATGATTTGAGCAAGATTGCTTGCGTATTTGGCGGTAGGCGCCCGGCATTATTTTTAAGACGGTCTTTATCTAAAATTATTCAAAATAGTTTTTTACCGCCGCGGATATTCTCAATGGATGATTTTATTAGTTATATTAGTGAAGATTTTCAACAGCATAAAACTAACGATCTAGACAACAGCTTTTTAATTTATAGTCTTGTTAAAAAATATGTTCCTAGCTTGTTGAATGGAAGAGAACAGTTTAGCGAGTTTTTATCCTGGAGCAAGGAAATTATTTCATTCATCGAACAATTAGATATTGAAGGAATAAACAACCAATCTTTAGAGAGTATTCAAAAGAGTGCTATCATTGGATATGAAGTTCCAAATAGTATTAATACTCTTTTAAAAAATATAATTATTTTACGAAATGCTTACCATGATAATCTTGCAACTAAAGGAATTTATTCCCGGAGTGCACGGTATATGTATGCTTTAAATTGCTTAAAAGAGAAAAGGGGGGAAATAAAATTCAAGAAAGTTATATTTTGTAATTTCTTTTATCTCAATAATTGCGAGAAGCAAATAATAAAAGAAATCTATTTAAGTGGAAAAGGAGTGTGTGTTTTTCAAGGGTTGGCAAAAGAATGGACAGTCTTGAGGGAAAATCTGCGGTTTTTTAATGTAACCTCAAAGTTAGATGAGTCGAATCATTCAAAACCATTAATTTCATTTTATCGGGGTTTTGATATGCATTCTCAGGCCGGGTTAGTACAAGAGGTTTTTAAAAGTATTCAAGATAAGGATGATACTGTTATTGTCCTGCCGCGCTCAGAGGTTTTATTGCCATTAATTAGTGAAGTGTCTCCATTGATTAAGGAATTTAATATTTCTATGGGCTACCCCTTGAAAAGAAGTTCTGCTTATGCTTTGTTGGAGGCAGTAAAGAAAGCACAGGAGAGTAAGCAGAAAAATAAGTATTATACAAATGATTATTTAGCGCTTTTGCGTCATCCGTTAGTAAGAAATTTTCACGTTGGAGATAATATTGTTATTGTTCAAGTGATTATCCAAAAAATAGAAGAATCTCTGACTGGAGAGAAAGAAACATCAATAGGGGGGAGTATTTTTTTAGGGTTAGATGAGATTGAAAAAGAAAAAAATATTTGGTTATCTGCATCTAAAATTCTCAAACGAATGAAAATAGATGTGTCATATTCTCAATGCCTGGATATTTTGGTTAAAATTCATAATTTATTTTTTCGGAATTGGGAATGTTTTACGAATTTTCAAGAATTCTCCATTTCTTTAGATGATTTTGTTAGTGTCATATTTAATAAGAGCGTTACTCAGAGCTTGCCTTTTGAATTCAAGGTAGCTAATAGAATAGTAGCTATAAAAGAAGAATTTGAGAATGTTTCTTTTGGAAAAGAAAATTTTCCCCGAAAAGATATTTGGAGCATTTTTCAACAAAAGCTACAAGGCGAAAAGATTTCTTTTAGTGGGTCGCCTTTGCGTGGTACCCAGATTTTAGGTTTTTTTGAGACTCGCTCTCTCACTTTTAAGAATGTCATTATTATGGATGTTAATGAATCGATTCTTCCTCGGTTGAAGATTTACGAATCACTAATACCCCGTGAAGTAATGTTGAGTCTTGGGCTTAAACGTTTAGAAAAAGAAGAAGAGATCCAGAGATATCAGTTTATGCGCTTAGTAAGTTCTGCAGAAAATGTGCATCTCATTTACGAAGAGAATAAAGAGAAGGAGAGAAGTAGATTTGTTGAAGAGTTAATTTGGGAGAAACAAAAGGAAACCGGGAAACTTCATCCAGTAGATATTCCTCGATCGGTTTTTTCTTTTCGGGTATCAAATCGCAAGGTAAGTATTAAAAAAACACCCAAAACACTTCAGTTGTTGAAAAAAGCAGTTTATTCAGCAAGTCGCGTGAATGTTTATCTCAAGTGTCCACTAAGATTTTATTACCAGTATGTACTAGGACTTAAAGAGAAAGAAGATTTACTTGTTGACCCACTTCCTAAACATATTGGCACTTTTATTCATCAATTGCTAGAGGAGGCATTCAAAATATTTGTTGGAAGAAAACCGATTATCAACCGGGAATTTCGGCAGATGTTTTTAAAGATGCTTGATGAAAAATTTGAAAAAAATTTAAGCCCCAGAATGAGAGCAGATGTTTTTTTGTTAAAACAAATTATTATTAATCGGCTAGAAAATTTTTTAAACCACGAGGCTAAACGTAAAGTAAAAAAAATAATCTGTTTAGAAAAGGAAATGCATGGAGAGGTTAAATTGAGTAGCGGATTGGTTTTGTTTCGTTACACGATAGACCGGATTGATCAAGTAGAGGAAAATGAGTGGCTGGTTATTGACTATAAGACAGGAAGTAACAATTCTGTTCCAAGGAATCTTAAAGCACTTTTGTCCATGGAGTATAATCGGCAATCTATAAAAGAAATTTTGCGGTCTTTTCAGCTACCGCTTTATTATTATTTTGTTGCTCAAGAATTTCCAAAAGTTTCCCTTAATGCTGTATTATATAATATTCGGACTTTAAAGAGTACTCCGTTTATTGCAAAGGAAGATATTAATCACAGAAAGAAAATTACAGGAATTTGTTTGGAAGCGCTTAATTGTATTTTTGCAGAAATTTTAAATCCGAATATTGACTTTTTCCCGGATAAAGAGGAACGTAACTGTGTTCATTGTCCTTTTCGTCAAGCTTGTTGATAGTGCTAAAAATAAAATCTATTGTTTTTTCTTCTTGACTCTTCTTTTTTGAGAAGGCTTTGTATAGTATTGTCGTTCACGAAATTTTTTTACAATTCCTTCACGCTTGCATTGAACTTTAAAGCCGCGTAAAGCTTTTTCAAAGTCTTCGTTAGTATTAATTCTTACTTCTGCCATGCTGCCTCCTGGTATTTCCAATTATTAATTCTTTATTGTATTTTAAATTAAATGTATCTATGAAGCAATTATTGATTTTTATGATAATTTACAAGTATATATTTATACCATATTTTAGTCTTTTTTCAAGATAAATTACTCTTTATTCCTAATTATAATTGTGGTATGATTTTTAAGTCATGAAAGGCAATTATAAGCTTAAAACTTGGGATATTTTTTGTATTGCATTCGGGGCAATGGTCTCTTCAGGTCTGTTTGTTTTATTCGGCACGAAAGATGAACGTAATTTTCATTTACGAAGCTTAATGGCTATAGCACAGATAGTCAGGGGATGTAATTTTTATGATAATTGGATGAGAATGAAAGATCCGAAATCGTTGAAGATGTTGGTACTATCTTCTACAAGAAAGAGGAATTGATATGGCAAAAACAAAAATCATTGCGACGCTAGGGCCTTCAAGCAGTTCAGAAACAATAATTCGGAAAATGATTAGCAGGGGGCTAGATATAGTGCGGCTTAATTTCTCTCACGGAACATCTGATAGTCATATTCAAAGAATAAAGATTGTCCGTAAATTAAATAAGAACATGAGGCGGGCGGTTAAAATTATGCAGGATCTAGAGGGTCATCGCATTAGAATCGGAGAGTTAAGGCGTCCAATAATTCTTAAGAAGAATAAAGAATTTTATTTCACTCAAGAGGCAGTTAAAGGTACTGGTGAGGAAATACATTTTGATTATAAAGGGTCGTTAAAAAGAATAAGCAAAGGTACTTTGATCTATATTGATGACGGGAAAATAGTATTATCGGTAAAGTTGGTCGGCAAAAAAAGGTTAAGAGTCAAGGTTGTAATCCCTGGAGTTTTGAATGGGAATAAGGGGGTTAATATACCTGGAATTCATTTAGACTTTGATTGCTTGAGTAACAAAGATAAAAGAGATCTTGAGTCTGTTTTGCCGTACAAGTTAGATTATGTAGCTCAGTCATTTGTGAGAAATACGCAGGATTTAGTAGCGCTTAAAAGCATTATAAAACATAAGCATCCTCAATGTCGGATTTTTTCTAAGATAGAAAATAGAGAAGCACTGGTGAACCTAGATTCAATTATTGAAGAATCTGACGGAATTATTGTGGCGAGAGGTGATCTGGGTGTTTGTTTGCCGATTTATAAAGTGCCTGTCATCCAAAAAGAAATCGTTAAAAGGTGTATTTTAAAGAAAAAAGAAGTAGTTGTTGCTACACAAATGCTGGAGAGTATGACGGTTAATGACCTTCCCACTAGAGCAGAAGCAAGTGATGTGGCGAATGCTATTTTAGATGGAGCAACACATTTGTTGCTTTCAGGAGAGACTGCTGTAGGCAGACATCCGGATAAAGTCATAGACATGATGAATAAACTGATTATTAATACTGAAAACTACAAGCAGGAATTAGAAGATTTATTGAAATGAATGTCGCAATGGGATTATTAAAGTGATTTTGGGTTAAAGGGGTTATTCGTAGAATTAATTTCCAAGATAAAGTAGCTGATAATTATTATTAGATTTCAGTTCGATGTAGCTTAATCTATAGTACTTAATTTAAAAATTGTATGAATATTTTAATTACTGCAGGGGCAACTTGGGTGAAGATTGATGATGTGAGGGTAATTACGAATATTTTTAGTGGTCGGACAGGATTATTCTTGGCAAAATCGTTTGCAAGCGCTGGCCATTCAGTGACTCTATTAATTAATCCTCATTGTGTTAATCGAAGATTAAATGGTGTGGAAACTGTGTATTATCATTACTTTGAAGAGTTCAAATCACTCATCTATAAACTGCTGAACAATAATAAGTATAGTGCTATTATTCATAGCGCGGCAGTTAGTGATTATAGGTTGGAAAACTATGTTTCAGGTAAAATGTCTTCAGGGAAAGATAGACTTAAATTAGAGTTGATACCGACGGAAAAAATAATAAAAGAAATGAGGACATTGGCTAAAAAGTCTTTGATTGTTCAGTTTAAATTAGAAGCTTCCTCTGATAACTTAATAAATTTAGCATATGAAAGCCTGCAAGAGAATAATAGCGATTTGGTAGTTGCTAATTGTCTGAGAGACGTGCAGTCTAGGTATAAAGGATTCCTAATCAACAAGAACAAGGAAGTATTAGCGGTAAGTTCAAAAAGTTGCTTATTTTTAGCATTAGAAAGAAGAATTATGTTTGCCTAGAAGTTGATTATTGTAAATTCCTTATTTTAATGTTTACATTTAGTGTTTATTAAAATAGAATAAAGTCTATTTATGAGACCAAATAAGAAAGATAAGAATATTGTATTGGGAGTGTGTGGGGGGATATCAGCTTATAAAAGTTGCGAGCTGGTTCGCTTGCTTGTTAAAAATGGTTATTCTGTTAGGGTGGTAATGACGGAAGCTGCAGAAAAGTTTGTTTCACCTTTAGTATTTCAAACTCTTTCTAAGAATCCAGTATCTACAGGGATGTTTAACTTATCTTGTGTGATTAATCCTTGGCCTAGTCTAGAGGCGCATGATTTTACAGGTAAGGATATTCCTCGAGTATTGGAATCTAAAAAGTCAAAAATTTTAAAAAGAAAATTCTTGCTTAAAGAAGAAGTTAAGCATGTAAGCCTTGCACAATGGGCAAGCACTTGTGTGATTGCCCCGCTTTCAGCAAATACTTTATCAAAGATTGCCTTAGGTCTTTGCGATAATTTACTCACTACAGTAGTGGCTGCCTTAAGTAGCGATGTTAATGTTGTGTGTGTGCCGGCGATGAATGAGAATATGTGGAAAAATCCATTGCTGCAAAAGAATGTTAAAAAAATAAAAAGTATAAAAAAGTATCTAATAGTATCTCCGAGAACAGGTGAATTAGCTTGTGGTGATTATGGGGAAGGAAGAATGGCGGAGCCAAAAGAAATATTAAAGGTGATACTTGAAGGTTGAGCCTATGGTTTTGGTTCATCCCTGGCAATCAATGGAAAAAACCAAGATTAGAGTTATCCCCAGAGCAAAAAAAGAAAGAATAGAAATAGTCCAGGATGGATTAAAAGTTTATCTTGCTGCACCGGCCATTTCTGGTAGAGCTAATAAAAGGTTAGTTGAGGTTTTAGCCAAATATTACAACACCAAGAAGTATAATATTTCAATATGTAGCGGCGAAAAATCTCGCAATAAAACAATTAGAATAACAAGTAGTAAATAATTTATTGTGCTTATGAATTGCAAGCAAACACCGTTTTATAGGAAGCATACGGAAAATGAAGGGAAAATAATTAATTTTAACGGATGGGCTCTTCCTGTAGAATACAAAAGCATGTTACGGGAATCAAAGAGTGTGAGAAACTATTGCGGTTTGTTTGACGTATCTCATATGGGAGAAATAATTTTAAAGGGGCCGGCGCGTTTTAACTTTTTTCAGAATCTAACTACTAATGATTTTGCATTAATTAAGCCCGGAGAAATGCAGTATAATTTGGTCCTTAACAACCAAGGCGGTGTTATTGATGACCTAATGGCATATAATTTAAAAGAGAGTATTTTTTGTGTAGTGAATGCCTCAAATAAAGACAAGATGTTAAATTGGTTTATAGATCATTTGGCTGATGGTGTAGAGATTATCGATAAAAGCGATGAAGTAGCGTTAGTTGCTCTTCAAGGTCCTAATTCTTCTAAAGTCATGGAAAAGGTTTTTGGCAAAATAATCAATGATTTGGGATACATGCAGTCAGTCGAGATGTGTATAGGTAAGGAAGATATTTTAATTTCTCGCAGTGGCTACACTGGAGAAGATGGATTTGAGATATACATGTCGTGGAACAACGCTGAATTTTGGTGGGATAAAATAGTAGAAGCTGGATTATCTTTTAATCTTTCCGTGTGTGGTTTAGGTTCTCGGGATATTTTACGTATTGAAGCTGGATACCCTTTGCATGGTTGTGAAATATCTAAAGGCATAAATCCGTACGAGGCTAGTTTAGGCTGGGCAGTAAAGTTAGGTAAAAGTTTTATTGGTAAAGACGCATTGTTAAGGATAAAAGATACTGGTATCTTGCGTAAAAGAGTCGGCTTCTGCATGCAAGAAAAGTCTGTTCCCCGTCATGGATATTTGGTTTACGACAATGGTAGGACTATTGGTCAGGTATCTAGCGGAACATATTCTCCCAATGCTGAGAAGTTTATCGGCATGGCAAGCGTAGAGAGTGATAGTTTTTATATAAACAAGGATATAGATATTGAAGTCAGGGGTAAGTTGCAGAAGGCAAAGATAGTCAATTTTCCATTTGTGGCGATTAGGACCAGGCGAGAAAAAACAGTTCAAAATAAATAGAGTAAAAAAATTATTTATTTCTGGATCCATAACCAAGCTAAAGGAGGATAAGACATGATTGAATTGAGATTTACAAAATCACATGAATGGATAAAAGTCGAATCCCAAGTAGCTACTGTTGGTATAACCAACTATGCGCAAAAACAATTAGGAGATATTGTATTTGTTGAGATGCCTGATGTTGGAACAAAAATTAAACAATTAGCACAGTTTGGAACTGTGGAATCTACTAAAGCAGCAAGTGAATTATATTCGCCGTTAAGCGGGGAAATTTTGGAAGTTAATAATAAGTTAGTAGATAATCCCCAGTGGATAAATGAATCTCCGCTTGATGATGGATGGATACTAAAAATAAAATTAGAAAATTCAGCCGAGTTGGAGAATCTTATGGATGAGGCCGCTTACAAAGAATTTGTGGCCCAAGAAGAAGCTTAGAGTTAATTAGTGGGAAAAGTTGTTAGCTGTAAATGTTAGCTTAACGAATAAATAGGCAAGAAGAATCAACATAGTCGTCAAAATATAAACAATAATATTTTGTTGTCGTCTAAACCAAAGTAAATGGAAAAATTATAAATTATGCCTTATATTTTAAATACTCCCGAAGACGTGGCCCTGATGCTAAAGGAGATAGGGGCTGAAGATATCGAGGATCTCTATAAGCAAGTTTTATCGTCGTTACGGATTGAAGGTCAGTTAAAACTTGCTGATGGTTTTAGCGAATTTAGAGTAAAATGTCTGCTAGAGGGTCTTTCGAAAAAAAATCATACGATAGACGAGTTTAATGCTTTTTTGGGGGTAGGCATGTATGATCATTATGTACCGGCAGCACTGTCCCATATTCTTACTAACTCGCAATTTTTAACAGCGTATACTCCGTATCAAGCTGAATGTTCTCAAGGGATTCTGCAGGCGATTTATGAGTATCAAAGCTATATCTGCCTTTTGACTGGAATGGAAGTTTCCAACGCTTCTCTTTTAGATGGTGCTTCTGCTTTTGCCGAGGCAGCATTAATGGCTTTAAGAATAACCAAACGGAAGAAGATTATTTTGGCCGGGATGATCCACCCCGAGTATATACAAACGCTAGAAACGTATTTATCTGGATTAGATTTCTCTATTCAAAGTATTCCACCCAATAAACATGGAGTGCTAAATTGGCAATCGCTAAGGTTGCATGTGGATTCTGATGTTGCTTGTTGCTGTGTCCAGAGTCCTAATTTTTTTGGTTTAATTGAAGATATAGCCGATTTATCAGAAATAGTAAGAAAAACAGGAGCACTAACTGTTATGTTGACCAACCCTTTGTCTTTAGCAGTTTTGAAAGAGCCAGAATTAATGGGGGTCGATATTGTTTGTGGAGACGGTCAAGCGTTAGGAGGTAGTTTAAACATGGGAGGCCCGTCTTTTGGTTTTTTAGCCTCAAAAAAAAACTATGTCAGACAACTTCCAGGCAGAATTGTCGGAAAAACTGTAGATAATCAAAAGAATACTGCTTATTGCTTAACTTTGCAAGCTCGAGAGCAGCATATCAGAAGGGAAAAGGCAACTAGCAATATTTGTTCCAATCACTCTTTTAATGCAATCATTGCTTCTGTGTATTTATCGTTGATGGGGGCTGAAGGATTAAGGAGAGTCGCTGTCAGTTCTTTTAGCAATTCCCAGTATCTTTATCGACGCCTTAAAGAGATAAGAGGGGTAATCTTTCCTTTTTCTTCCTGTTTTTTTAATGAGTTTTATTGGGAGGTTAATAATTCTCAGGTTGTGTTTGATAAATTACGAGAAAAAAAAATTATTCCCGGATATCTATTAAAAGATAAACTACCAGAGCATCAAAATGGAATCTTAAGTTGCTGTACCGAAAAAAAGAGTAAGAACGAAATTGATAGTTTTGTTAATTGCTTAGCTGAGGTATTACATGGGTAAAAAAACAATCTTTGACAAATGTAGGAAGAATAAAGAATCTAGCTATGTAGATTGTGAACTTGGCTCGCTTGATGAGTTAAAAGCTGTGATTCCAAGTAATTTCCTAAGAGATGATTTGCCCTTGCCGAACTTAGGAGAATTGGATGTTGTCAGACATTATACGCACTTAGGAAGTTTGAATTTTTCAGTTGATACTAATTTTTATCCACTTGGTTCATGCACAATGAAATATAATCCTAAGATTAATGAAGCAATTGCGCACCTAAAAGGATTTACTGATATTCATCCTTATCAAAGCGAAAAAGATATCCAAGGGGCGTTAGAGCTAATGTATTGTTTGGAAGAAGCGCTTTGTGAAATTACCGGAATGAAAAGATTTTCTTTTCAGCCCTCTAGTGGTGCACAAGGAGAATTAGCTGGCATGTTGATGGTGCGTAAGTTTCATCAAGTTCACGGGAATAAAAAAACCAAAGTGATAGTTCCGGATACTGCTCACGGAACAAACCCTGCTACCGCGGCAATGTCTGGGTATGCAATTCAGGTTATTGAAAGTAGCCCTGAAGGTTTAATTGATATCAAGCGGTTACGGAATCTTGTAGATGAGGAGACTGCGGCTATTATGCTTACTAACCCGAATACTCTAGGGTTATTTGAGGAGAGGATACTAGAGATCAGTGATATTGTTCATCAAAAAGGGGGATTGCTTTATTATGATGGAGCTAATTTCAATCCCCTTTTAGGGATTACTAATCCGCTATTGATGGGGTTTGACATTGTTCATCTAAACCTGCATAAGACTTTTTCTACGCCGCATGGCTGTGGCGGCCCGGGGGCTGGAGTTGTGGGGGTTAGTGATAGATTAATCGATTTCTTGCCTGCTCCATTGGTTGAAAAAAATAATGGAAAATTCTATTTCAACTACAACCTAAAACACTCTATTGGAAGAATACGTAGTTTTTATGGTAATTTTAGTGTTTTAGTAAGAACTTACGCGTATATTTTAAGATTAGGAAGAAACGGGCTGATTAAAGCGGCGCAGAATGCAGTATTAAATGCAAATTATCTTAAAGAAAAACTAAAAGAAAATTTTGAGGTTGCCTACCTAAAAGAATGCATGCATGAAGTAATTTTTACCTGCCAACAGCAAAAAGAAAAAGGAGTGGCTGTCTTTGACATTGCAAAAAGGCTAATAGATTACGAGATACATCCTCCAACAATATACTTTCCGTTAATAGTGAAGGAGGCCTTGATGGTTGAACCTACTGAAACAGAAAGTAAAGAAACAATAGATTATTTTATTGAAAGTATGACAAAAATTAACAATGAAATAAAAGAAAACCCACAGATAGTTAAAAATTCTCCGCATACTACACCTATCAAAAGAGTTGATGAAACGAAAGCTGCAAGATGTCTTGATTTGAGATGGAAAAAAACTGGCGATTGATTTTAGATCAAAAAGACAAAGGATATTGTAATATGGCCAAAGATGAAGCTATATTGCGGATGTACCCTTATCAAAAAATTCCTACTTTAAGAATATATGGGTGGAGTAATCCATGGGTATCTTTAGGGTGTAATCAGAAAATAGAGGATGTCTTAAAAATGCCAACAGATGTTCCTTTTGTTCGAAGGATAACAGGAGGTGCGGCAATTTTGCATGATCAAGAAGTTACTTATAGTATTTCTTGTTCGCAGAGTGATCTGAATTTACCCAGTAGCGTTAAAGAGGCGTATAGAATTATTTGTTCCTTTTTAAAATTTTTTTATTGTCAGTTGGGGTTAAAGGCAGAATTCGCTGTTGATTTTCTTAAAAGAGGAAACAATCTGTATTCTTTAGGAGAAAATTCTATTTTTGGTGGTAACCATTCGATTTCAAAATCAGAGGTTTTGGGTGGTGGGGAGAAAACCGCTGATTTTGGTTCGAGAGGTTTTACCTTAGACAGACAAGAAATTTTTTGTTTTTCTGCATGGCAAAAGTTTGATTTATTAGTTAATGGAAAGAAAATAGGTGGCAATGCACAACGTCGCACAAAAGATGCAATCTTTCAACATGGAAGTATACCTCAAAAAATAGATTTTTCTAAGGTTAAAAAAACAATAAAAAAATCCTTTGATTCGTTTAAAAGGGCAGGATTTTTAGATTATTTTTTGAAAAAAACAACAGATTTTTCTTCTTTGGCTTGCTATCTAAAAGATGCTTTTCAGATGACGTTCAAGATAAAGCTTATTGAGGGAAAGTTAACCGTTCAAGAAGAACATGTTTGCCAAAATTTAATTGATGAGAAGTATAGCAAAGAGGACTGGAATGTTGGCAGAAACAAAACCAAGATGGCTGAATAAAAAAATTATTCATTCTGCATGCCGAGACACAAGAAAGCTTTTAAGGGGTTTAGGTCTACGTACAGTATGTGAAGAGTCCTTGTGCCCTAATATCTCTGAATGCTTTGGGAAAAAAGTAGCAACTTTTATGATCTTAGGGGTGGTTTGCACCCGTGGTTGTGCTTTTTGCGGTGTAACTAAAGATAAACGTCCAAAGGAAGTTGACTTGAATGAACCACTTAAGATTAAAGAAGCTGTTCAAAAGCTAAGGCTAAACTACATAGTTATTACTTCACCGACTCGTGACGATCTGTTTGATGGGGGTGCAAGTGCTTTTTGTCGTACGGTTAAGGAAATTAAGAGCATTAGCTTGCAGAAAAGAGTAGAATTGTTAATCCCTGATTTTAAAGAAAATCTTAGCTCAATAGAAAAGGTAGTGTTTTCGGGGGCAGAAGTGATAGCCCATAACGTAGAAACTGTTCCTTCTCTATATATAAAGGTAAGAAGGGGAGCAGATTATAGGCGATCTCTGAATGTGTTGAGCCGAATAAAAGGCAGCAATAGCAAATTGTTTGTTAAATCAGGCATAATGCTGGGATTGGGGGAAAAGGAAAAAGAAGTGAAAAATGTTTTAGAAGATCTAAAATCGGTTGGCTGTGATTTTGTTACCATAGGTCAATATTTACCACCATCCTTGGAACACACACCTTTGAAAGAGTATGTAGCTCCGGAAGTATTTAATCATTTCAAGGAATATGCTTTTAGTCTTGGTTTTATGGATGTTAAAAGTGCACCTTATGTCCGCTCTTCTTATCTTGCCCATTCCTTCTTCTGTGAATAAAGTTAGTTTAAAATATACTATATATAGTATATTATGAAAGAGTATACTATATATAGCAATAAGGTAAAAAAAGATGCTATATTATTCTTGACATATAACAGGATAAGTAATTTAATGTAAACATAACGCAAATATAAGATAAGTAAACATATAATACATAATGAAACAAAAACGAATTCCACGTCTGATGAATGTTGATGAATTGGCCAGTTATCTGGGGCTTCAAAAACAAACAATCTATAACTGGTTGCATAATAAAAAAATATCTGGAATAAAAATTGGTAAAGTTTGGCGTTTTGATCGTAAAGATATTGATTCCTGGCTAAAGAAATGTAGTCAAAGCTAATATTATGTTTAATTTAAGTAGTTTAAATTTTTTAAAAAGCATGACCCGGAAAAAAGAAAAACGGGTAGGTATATATTTGGGAGATACGGTTGTGAGTGCGGCGGTTGTCGAAGGGCGTGATATCGTGGATGTTACGAGTTTTGGACTTTCCGATCCAGGAGATCTTGACGGTGGAGCCCTAGGTGAAGGATTAGAATGGGAAGCGCTAATTAATAAATCACTCAGGGAGGTAGGGGCTGATACTAATAAAGTTTATGTTGCGTTAGCGGACCGAGATTTTATTTTTAGACCTCTAGAAATGCCTCTAATGAATCGCAGTGAAATAGAATCTTCACTATTGTACGAAATTGAAAAGTATATTCCGTTTAAAATCGATAAACTAGTCTGGGATTATGGATATAATACTTCTTATAAAGATAAAAAGGTAAATCTTACTTTTGTAGGCATTAAAAGTAGTAATATTCAAAAAATAAAAGAAACATTAGCTCGCTTGCAAATTGACGAGATAGTGGTTGAGCCTTCCTGCTTATCACTAGTAAGGATTTTAAAATCTTTGAAAAGATTTTTAAAAATTAGTGATTTTTCTTTATTAGATTTAAGTAAAGCAGAGGCAAATCTTACTTTCTTTAAAAAAGGTTTACCGGTGTTTAATCGCTACCTAAATATTCCTAAAACAAACGAGAACGTGGATGTTGAGAAGTTTATTGAAGCGGTAAACATATCTTTTCAGTATTTTCGTAGTGAATTTAAAACTCAGGATATAGGGCAACTAATTGTAATAAATGATAGTCAGAGCAATGAGCTAACTGCTTCCTTGGAAAATAATTTAGGAACGGTTGTGGAATCAGTTTTTGTAGATGAACTTATTGGACGTCCGGAGGCGGGTATAGAAGGTGTAAAAGCTATTGGGGTAGCTGGAAGGGATTCTTATCCTTATGATTTTAAGCCTATACTAAAAGGAACCAAAGATTTCATTGAAAAGTCAGAAAATCCTGTATTTTCTTCGTTAAAATTAGCACCGCTATCTTTTTTTGTTGGAGTATTAGCCGTCATCTTAGTAGTTATTTTCTTTTTTTTAAACGGAAAGATTTCTGTGGAAGAAAGTAAAATTAAGAAAGATGAGAAAAACATAGCAATTCCCACAAGTCTTAAAAAGCTATCTTGGGCGGGGATGGAGAAAGTTATCGAAAATAAAAAAAAGGAAAACTTATTGCTAAGGAGTAACAGTGAAGAGCAGCTGAGAGTTGCATTGTTTTTTAACTTAATGAGCAGTAATTCAGTGCTATCTGATGGAATATGGTTTGATGATTTTGAATTTGGAAAATTTAAAGGTATTGCTTTTGTTACTATTAAGGGGTCTATTTTTCTTAATGATGAATATACAGAAAGAATGGCAGTTGATAAGTTTGTCGGTAACCTCAGAAAAAATCAAGATATTTCGACAATGTTTCGTCGCGTAGAACTTGAGTCATCAGATCGAAGAAATACTGAAGGATTTTTTATTACTCAGTTTGTCATTAGATTAAGTAATTGATTTTTTATTGTTGTTAACTATGAAGAATATTTTACAATTTGACATCAAGAATGATTTGGATGTATCAAAATACAGCAATTCGTTTGTTGTGGCAGCACTTATTATAGTATTTATTTTGATAGCTAGAGGGTTGCTTTCTAATTATTCTGTTCAGCAAAAAAGGATAACGCAAGAAATTAAAAGAATAGAAGAAAAGAAAGATTTAGTAAAAAAATGGGAGGCGGTTGCGAAGGAATATAAGGTATTGAGCGATGATTTTGTACAAAATGATCCATCACTTCTTAAAAAAATATTAGAACAAAGCGCTCGCAAGGCTAATATCCGTATTACTTCTTTTCGGTCTTCGCGAAAAGACGCAGATCCTTTCATTGTGGTAATGCTAAGACTAAAAGCGGATAGTTCTTATGAGAATTTAGTTAAATTTTTGCAGCTGGTTGAAGACAAAGGTATTGAAGTTGACAGCGCTAAACTATCTCGGAAAGATAATAAGATGACGATAGAAGAGCTTGTGCTTAAAGGATATATTCTTAAAAAATGATAGTACGGGTAATGGTTATTATTACAGTAGCTTTAATTATGCCTTTAGGTGTTTATTCTGAAAATGGTGGCATGTATCGTGATCCTTTTTCTCCTGTACTTCCGCCGATAGAACAAATTGGGGATAATTCGGCATTAATTGAGAAATTTACTACACCAGTTAAAGAGGAAATACCAGTGCAGTTACCCCCTTTAGTTGTTCAGGGTCTACTCTATGGGTCAAAAATACCACAAGCTATAATTGACGGAGAAGTTTATAAAGCAGGAGATGAGCTTCGCAACATTAATGGAAAAGTGTCAAGAGTTGAAAAAAACTCAGTATTTATTTTATATCAGGGAAAAACACACGAAGTTAAGGTCAAAAAACGGGAGGGAAAATGAGAAGAATTATTATTATGCTTTTTTTAATGATGACGATTTCTGTAGGATTCGCTATAGCGAAGGATAATATTTACGGTGGTTATCTTTTAATGGATTCCGAGAGTCCGGTTTCTTTGGATTTAGAAGGTGCTAATTTGATAGATGTGTTAAAAATGTTTTCACAGCAAACAGGACTTAATTTTATATCCACAGAGGCAGTTAAAGATAGGCAACTGACTCTGTATATGAATGAGGTTCCTTTGGAGAAAGCAATGGACACTATCTTTAGTGCCAATAATTTAGCGTATGATTATTTTCCAGAATCAAATGTATTTATTGTTAAGGAAATGGGTAAACCAACGATTGAATTATTAACAAAAGTTTATCCTTTAAAATATGCATGTGTTTCTGATTCACGCATTGCTAAGGGATTTAGCACTGATGTTAGTTCAAGCGACGACAGTGGAGGGGGAATCGATGAGGCAGACGGTGTAGGAACGAATATTTCATCTATAGTGGAGAAAATTATTTCGGAAAACGGTTCAGTTTCTGAAGAACCTAGGATTAACGCACTCATTGTAACTGATGTTCCTTCTCAATTTCCGGCAATTGACAAGGTGATAGCAGAATTAGATAAACCTGTTCTTAAGGTGATGATTGAGGTAGAAGTCTTAGATATTTCGAAAGGAGATTTAAAGGAATTTGGCATGATGGTTAATTATAAGGGGCACAGCCAGAGCAAGAAACATTTTTCGTTTATGGATACCGAGACAACTCCGCTAAATAACTTTTTTGGTACTATAGCACAAGGACTCAATGGAGGGTCAGTTGGTACGCTAGCTTTAAATGAATTTAATATGATGATGACTTTTTTAGAACAGAAATCGAGCACTCGGCTATTGGCTCAACCCAAATTGCTAGTGCTTTCGCATCAAGAAGCGATAATCCATGTAGGAAATGAAATATGGAGTAAAGATACTGAACATTTTGAAGGGGGCGATTCTTCAACAGCCATTGGAGATAAGAAGACTCAAACCGGAGTTCAGCTTCAAATTATTCCACAAGTTAATTCAGAATTATCCGAAGATATTACTTTGGTGGTGAGCATTGAGATTAGTGATGCGTTTGCAGAAATTACCGGAGATGATTTTTATACTAAGCCTACCCGAAGCGTGAATACTATTACTCGTGTAGGAGAAGGTGAAACGTTATTGCTTGGTGGTCTTATTCGAAAAGACACTGACGTTGGAAAAGAAAAGATTCCTTTTCTAGGGGATATTCCTTTTCTAGGGGCTTTTTTTAGAAGCAAGTCTAATGACAAAGATGAGCGAGAATTGATAGTGTTTATTACTCCTCGCATTGTTGAGGGGCAGTCGTATACGGCTAAAAAATCACAAAGTTTTCATTTGGGAAAAATAGATCCTTCTCGCAGGCAATCTGTAAGATTTGCTTTGGATAGGTTCTGTCGTTAAGCTGATGTTCGAATAATTATTTCCATGATTAAATATTAAATGAGAACTGCTATTTTTAATAAATAAAACAATGGGACGTTATAAAAAATTAGGTGATATACTAGTTTCCGAAGGAATTATAACTGAGGAACAAATTAAAAATGGAATAGCTATACAGGAAAATGAAGGTGGGAAGCTTGGTGAGGTTTTAGTCAAAATAGGATATGTAAATCAAGAACAAATAGTTATTGCTTTAAGCAAGCAGTTAGGGATTCCTTACATTTCTTTAGCTTCTGGAAAATTAAAACCAGTTCCTGGTCAAAATTTAGACGAAGTTATTTCTCAAAATTTTGCTCTTCGAAATATCGTTTTACCTCTTTCACGTCATCTTAATTCATTAACTATTGTGATGTTCGATCCGTTAGATTTAATTTTAATTGACAATATAAAGAAAATAACCGGGTGCGAAATAAGTCCGGTTGTTTCGACAAAAACTGACATCATAAAAGCGATAGAAACTTTTTATGGTAAGGATAAGATATTTCGTGATGCAATTCTTGCAGTAGATGGCGATGGGGAAGGTGACATTAAGGAGATATCTTCCGAGGAAACAGATTTAAGTCTAGACAAATTGATCGCTCAAGCTGAAGAAGCACCGGTTATTAAATTGGTAGATTTATTGATTAGACAGGCGATTGATGAAGGAGCTTCGGATGTGCACATTGAGCCTCATTATGGTAAGCTGATCTTGAGATATAGAATTGATGGTGTATTATACAACATGCCTTCTCCTTCCGTTGCTCTGTATCTTCCGATTATTTCCCGGATAAAGATTCTTTCCAAAATGGATATTGCTGAAAAAAGGCTTCCTCAGGATGGTGGGTTAATGGTGAGGATTGGGAAACGTTTGATAGATTTAAGAGTTTCAACATTACCGACTATTTATGGTGAGAAGATAGTAATGAGAATCCTAGATAAGTCAAGAATAGTTCTAAATTTCTCCGGTTTGGGCTTTTTACCTCAGGAATTAGATCTAATCCGTAAGGGGGTAAATGCTTCTTATGGGTTAGTGTTGCTTACCGGACCGACTGGAAGTGGAAAATCAACTACTTTATATGCTGCGTTGAATGAAGTTAAAAGTTCAGCAAAAAATATTCTTACTGTTGAAGATCCTGTTGAATATCGTCTCGATGAGATAAATCAGGTGCAGGTTAAGCCGGAGATTGGGTTAACTTTTTCCAATGCACTAAGGTGCTTCTTAAGGCAGGATCCCGATATTATATTAGTAGGAGAGGTAAGAGACTTAGAAACTGCGGAAATGACTATTCGCGCTGCGTTAACCGGTCATTTGGTTTTCTCGACTTTTCATACCAACGATGCTCCGTCTACTATAACCAGATTAGTTGATATTGGAATTCCTAGTTATTTAGTTACTGCTTCTTTGCGCTTGATTATAGCACAAAGATTAGTAAGAAAATTATGTGTTCATTGCCGTCAACCTCACGAAATTAAAAAAGAAGAACTTCCTCGAGGAATATCTTTAGCGTCGCCGGTAATATATAAGGCACAGGGATGTGAGAAGTGTAATTCTATCGGTTACAAAGGAAGAATGCTGATTGCCGAGGTTATTCTAGTGGACGAAGACATTAGGAATGCTATTCATAAGGGGGCGACAAATAGCGAAATTATGGAATTGGCACGCGGAAAAGGAACACTTAATCTTTTAGAAAGTGGGATTAAAAAGGTCGAAGAAGGGCTTACTTCACTTGAGGAGATTTTTTCTGTGGCTTTGGTCAGTTAGTTTTAATATATTCGTTTTCAAGAAAAGTGATTAAACAAGTTATATAAGGTAGGTTGTATGGCTAAGTATGAATATAGCGCAAAAACAAAAGATTCAAAGACTATAAAAGAGACAGGAGTTTTTTCTTCTAAACAAGAGGTGATTACCCATTTGAAATCTAAAGGTTTATTTATAATCTCAATAAAAGAAGTTGGCGGGCGCGCACGGGAAATAAAAAAGGCAAGGATTACAAGAAGTAAAGGAAAACATAATTCGGTAAAATTAGCTGACTTGACTGATTTTGCTCGCAATTTAGCGATTACTCTTTCCAGCGGCGTTACTTTGTTAAGGAGTTTAGAAGTAATTGCTTCTCAAAATGCAAGTGTAAAATTGGAGAAAATCTTAAAGACTTGTTGCCAAGATATTCGTAATGGGTTATCTTTATGTGAATCGCTAGCTAAACACCCGAATGTTTTTTCTCCGCTTTGGATTGGCATCATCCGTGTTGGGGAAGCATCGGGCAATCTTCCTTTTGTGTTGGATAAGCTAACTGAGTATTTAGAATTAAAAATGGAATTCGAAAGAAAGGTTATTGGGGCATTATTTTATCCGGCGATTCTTATGTTTGTGGCCGTGGGTGCGGTATTTATATTTTTAAAATTTATTTTTCCTAAATTTTCCGGATTATTTATGCAGTTTAATATTGAATTGCCGGCAATAACTAAATTTGTGTTTGGGGCGAGTGATTTTTTAGCGAGAAACTTTATGATTTTCATGATAATAGGTGCAGGAGCCATAGCCGCTATTGTGGTTTTAAGAAAAAATCCTGAGGTAATGAAAATGTGGGATGTTGTTAGTTTAAAGATTCCTTTGTTGGGGAGTCTACTGTCTCTTATCTATATTGAGAGGATAACTTCTACTATCTATATTTTGCTAGATAGCGGGTTGCCGATTGTTTATACTCTGGAAACTACAGCACAAAGCGTAGGCAACTCTGTCTTTGAAAAAAAAATAACATTTATTGGGCAACGAGTTCGATCTGGCAATCCGTTGTCGGATGAATTTAATCGTCAGGGTATTTTTCCTCCGCTAGTTTCGGAAATGGCTCGGATTGGAGAAGAATCTGGCACAATGCCTAATGTTTTTGAGAAGATATCCAAGCATTTTCGCCGGGATTTAACAACACGTGTGGAAAGGTTAATTACTTTGTTTGAGCCGGTTATGATTGTGGTGATGGGGGCAGTCATTGGTGCTTTAGTTGTTGCTTTGTTTTTGCCATTGTTCAAAATGTCGGCAATGGCTGGGTGATTTTGTTTTCGGAGAATGATAAAGTAATTGACATAAAGTATTAATGTGTGGTATAAAAAAGACAGGATGGGAAAGATAACATATCTAAAAAAGGAGGGAGAGATGAGAAAAGGGTTTACGTTGATTGAGTTGATAATTGTTGTAATTATCGTGGGTATACTGGCCACATTTGCTATTCCACAGTATACTCGGGCAGTTGAACGAACTATGGGCGGGAAAGCGAGACATTCCTTAGGTTTGATAGCTCAAGGAGAAAAAATGTTTCGGGCAGAAAACGATACGTACGTTGTTGTAGAAGTTGATAATGCAAATGATGAAAATGGAATAGGGGGCTATGTTGAGCTTGCAGAATTAGATGCAGAATCTGATTGGAATTATGCAGTTAGTGGGCCTACTACCACTACGTTTACTGCCATAGCAACTAGAGAGGGTGGCCCTAACAATGGTGAAACGATTTCGATAACCCAAGATGGTGTTTGGGATCTTACAGGCTGGACTCCGTAAATTTAAGTAAAGTATTTTAGTTTTAATGTTTAAAAAGAAAATGAGAAACCACAATAAGAAACCCAAGGCATTAACAATGATTGAGTTACTTATTGTGGTTGTAATTATTGGAGTAATTGCTACCTTTGCTATGCCTGCTTACAAGAAAGCTAAAGAAAAGGCAGTAGATAAGGAAGCACAGACATTACTAAGATTAATTAAGGCTGCTGAAGATATGTATCGTTTGGAATCTACTGAATATAAGGGTTGTGGGGATACTGCAGGGTGTAATACATTATTAAGCTTGGATTTACCAGTGGGCCCAAACTGGGTTTACAAAGTTGATTCTTCTACTGCTACAACATTTACCGGAACAGCTACAGGTGACAAAGGTTCTCAAGGGGCAGCTGGAACGTGGACGATGGATCAGAACGGAGACACTTCTCCAGCTTTTTGAAAATTTTATTGTTGAGCAACAATAAAAAATATAAGTAGTTTATTAGCATGGAAAAGAAAGCGTTCACTTTAACAGAAATAATTGTTGGACTTGTGATTCTGAGCATCGTATTCGGCGGGTTATTAGCTGCGTTTACTGCTGCACGTAAGTATGTGCTAAGAGCTAACCGACGACTTGTAGCGGCTAACTTAAGTCGTAGTGCTTTAGAAAGGCTGCATAAAGAAGTACGTGAAGATCTTTGGGATGATATTTTAGGCGCTTATCCACTGCAACCTGGAGGTCATTCTTTAAGTCTTCTTAGGAATCCACCCCTTGATGATGTTGCTATTCGTGACATAGGCGGGGAAGAGTATAGTGGGTCTTATGATGTATATGCAACTAGCCATGATTACCGGGAAGTGATAGTAACAGTTGTTGCAGAAGGGCGTTAGTTAGCAAATTTTATTATTAAAATTACGTGTAAACAAAAAAATGAAAAAAACAGTTACATTAGTTGAGTTAATAATTGCAATTGTATTAATGGGGATAGTAGTGCTTGGGGCAATTTCTTTTGATCTTGCTAGTCGAACTTTTTTTAAGTCTTCTGAGCGGAAAGTTAACGTAGTTAATGATTTAACATTTGTGCTAGAACATTTGCAGAAGAACATTATGAATGGTAAAGGAACGGTAGATAATCCTGCTTTAGTATGGGATGGAGCAACAGTGCTTACTATTTCCCAAGATGATGGAACAGGAACGTTGACAGGATTAAAAACGGTAACTTATACATTTAATAAGACTGCTGGTGTAAACCAAGTTATTTTTACTGACACTTCTCCACAGGTACTTACGAGGAGGCTAGAAGATTTTAACGGTTTTGACGTTAACGATTTTGGGTTTTACATGAAGGATATGACTTTCCTTGATAATCCTGCTGAAGAGGAGGATGTCCGAGAGAATCCAAGTGTAGCAGTGAGAGAGCAGTATTTTTTTCCTCTTATCCAATCCTGCACTTAATTATTTGAGCTTATTTCTTGCAGTCTAGACTTGCCTGTTTAATAATTAGCATATATTAATTGTGTACAATTCAGAGCATATCATTGCTTGAATGATTTTTTGTATTCCAATTGTATTCAAATAATGATACAATTATACATAATCTAACTCGGTGATATATGGAATAGCTGGTGTAAGTAGTTATCCTGAAAAATTATTTTGGTTTTTTATAGAAAAAAAATGGAAGTATTTTTAAATTTATTTGTGCATCATGCAAAATCTAAGGAGGAGCAAAATCATGAAAAAAAGTTTTACCTTAGTTGAATTAATAATTGTTGTAATAATAGTTATGATATTAGCAAGTTTTGCTATTCCGCAGTTTATTCAATCTGTAGAAAGGGCTAAGGGTGGTAAGGCAAAACGGGCTTTAGGCTTGATTGCGCAGGCGGAAAAAATATATCGGATTGATAATGAACATTATATTGACGCACAAAGCCCTAACCTTGAATCGGCTTTAAGTAATGACATTGATTTAGATGCCATCGATAAGGATGCAAGCTTAGATTGGCAGTATGTAGTTGAAGCGACACCGAATACGTTTATTGTTACAGCTACCAGGCTAGATGGTTCTTTCAAGGATCAAACTATAACATTAAATCAATCTGGCGTTTGGACAAACGAGAGGTATCCTTAGTAAGATAAGCAATACTACTTGTATGTCGATTATATTATCTGGCAAGCCTTTAATTTTAAGCCTGAAAAAATTTCTTAGTTTAATAATTCCTTGTGTGTGGTTGTGTGTATCCAATGTCTATGGGGCTCCTTGCTATGGCACAAGGTTGCCAGAGGGTAAAAAATTTATAGGAGGATTCCAGAGCTATACAATATTTAAGCGCGAGCTAAAAAATAATTATGGTAAGCTAAAGTCTCTTCAGCACTTTTTTCAACTTTCTTATGGTGTCTACAATTGGCTATCCATTGATTTAAAAGGCGGCGCAGGTAACATCAAACAATATCCTAACCTTGGTGATGAAGCAGATTATTCTAATTCATTTGCCGGAGGCTATGGATTCCGGATTAGAGCCTATAACCATGAAAATTTAAAAATAGTACTCGGTTTTCAACATATAAGCGTACATCCTCAATCAGTTCATTTAGGTAATGTGAAGAATAAAGCAATTTTAGATGACTGGCAGGGGTCTCTTCTAGCTTCTTATAAATTGTCAGTAGTTACGCCTTATTTAGGGGTTAAATGGTCCAGGGTTGATTACATTCACTGGATTGGTGAAGAAAGAAAAAGAAAGATGTCTGACACAACTAAGTCTGTAGGATTAATTTGTGGTTTTGATTTTCCTTTGAATGCAAAAGCTTGGGTTAATTTAGAAGGGCAGTTTTTTGATTCAGAGGCATTAGCTGTAAGTGTTAATTTTGAATTTTAATGAGTTCTACATATTTTTTACTAAAAAGGTAGAAATATATGGCTAAGGTATTATTTTGAGCACTTTTTGACATGATTTCAAATAATAAGCCTGAATATTTGCAAAATTACTTAGATGATACATCTAATTTTCATGGTAAAGCTTCCGCTTTATATATTCCTCAGTCACAAGATGAAGCATTAATACTCGTCAATAATCTTTTAAAAGAAAATCAACCATTTACTGTTTCTGCAGGGCGTACTGGAACAACTGGAGGGTGTGTTCCTGTAGAAGGGGTGATTATTTCTCTGGAAAAGTTAAATAAAATAATAAGCATTGACGTTGATCAGCAGAACATGCATTTAGAGGCGGGGGTGACATTGGAACAGTTAGAATTAGAAGCTAATAAACATAAATTGACCCTGAGAGCTCAGCCGACAGAATCACTAGCATTTATTGGTGGTGCAGTTTCTACTGCTGCTTCTGGGGTTAGGGGGTTTGGCTATGGATCAATAAGAAACTATGTTCTAGGCATTAAAGTTATTCTTTCTAGCGGGAAAATTATTGATATTAAAAGAGGAGATATATATGCTGATAAAAGATCATTCAACTTTGTATCTTCTGGTGAAAAATATAGTTTTAGATTACCATCCTACAAAATGCCAAAAAGTAAAACTCAAGCTGGATATTATGTGTGTGACAATATGGATTTAATAGATTTATTTATCGGGAGTGAAGGTACTTTGGGTATGATTGTTTCTTGCTCACTAAAGTTGCAAAGTATTCCCTTTGGTATTTTTGACGGTTTAGTATTTTTTAAAGATGAAAACAAGGCTTTCAATTTCATTAATGATGCAAGAATAATGAAGGAAAAGGGAGCCCTTAAGATAGCCTCTTTAGAATTTTTTGATAATAATTCACTAAATATGCTTAAAAAATATTATACTTTTATACCAGAATCTGACAGTGCGGTATATTTTGAACAAGAGGTTAAGGATGAAAAAGATTATGACTTGTTTTTAGAAAAATGGGGGCAATTAATGGAAAAAAATAGTGGCTCGAAGGAAAGCATCATTGCTGATACTATCCAGGAGCGTAAGCGGGTTTTTGAGTTTAGACATAAGCTACCCCAGATTATTAATGAGTATTTACGTCAAACCGGGCAAGTAAAAGTGGCAGGAGATATTGCTGTTCCTCAAAATAATTTTAAGGAAATGTATGCTTGCTACAAGCGTAAGGTCAAAGATGAAAAAATAGATTATGTTAATTTTGGTCATATCGGGGAATCTCATTTGCATTTTAATTTTCTTCCTCAAAATGATAAGGAAGGAAATTTTGCTAGAGAATGTCTTACGAGTTTTTGTCAGGAAGCAGTAGCATTGGGGGGAACTGTTTCTGCTGAGCATGGAATCGGAAAGATTAAAAAATCTTATTTAAAAATTATGTATTCTGACAGAGAAATTAAAGAAATGGCCGAACTAAAAAGATATTTTGATCCTAGTTGTCTTATTGGTTTAGATAATATTTTTGATAAGAAATTGCTTAAAAAACTATGAAGAAAAATATCGATGTGGCGGCGGCTTTTATTACAGAAGGTAATAAATTCTTGCTATCTCAAAGAAAGAAAGAGGATACTTATGGACTGTTATGGGAGTTTCCCGGTGGAGTAGTTGAAAATAATGAATCTCCAAAAGCTGCAGTTGTCCGGGAAATAAAGGAAGAACTGGGTGTTGGTATAAAAGCAGTTAGTTTAATAGGCAAGTTTTTTGATGAAGACGACCGGTTAAAAATAAATATTTCTTTATTTAAGTGTTCTATTATTGATGGTAAGCCTAAAGCAATAGATTGTCACCGATTTTCTTTTTTTAATACTAAGGAAGTAGATAGCTTAGATTTAGCTCCTGCTGATAAAAAAATATTTGCAGAAATTAGACATATTTATGAATAGAAGTATGTTTAAGTTCTGTTCTCGTCGAAATAATCAAGATCAGTCAAAGGGAGAATAACTGAGGTGGCGATATTTGTAAGGTGAGAGGCAATTCGCTTAAAATATCTGGCCATTAAAGTAAAACAGACTGCTTTGTTTGCGGGTAGTTGGCTTTTTGCCAAACTTTTAATAATATTATCGCATTTCTGGGAAATTTCCTTTTTATAATTCCATGATTCGGCAGCTTTATCCTCATCGGACTCAATGAATGCTTGTTTAGTTTCTTGGAATAATTGTGAGATGTCTTTCTCAATATTGTTAAATAATTGTATGTATTCTTCCTTATCTATTGGGCTGCTTAATAGTCCGTTTACTTCAAATAAGTTTTTAGCGAAATCTCCTACGCGTTCAGCATCTTTTACTACACTCATTAAAAGCAGAGAGGTGGGGATATCTACTGTAGGTTGAATCGAAAGATGCTCAATGACTCGTTTTCTGATATTTTTTTGCAAAGTATTCACTTTTTTATCAAGCTTGTATATGTTGTTTTTTAGACCTGGTTCATCCTGGTTGTCAATTAATTTTCGGCAAACAGAAGTAAACATTTTTTCAGTATCATCAAGCATATCCTTAAATTCCTTTAGTACCAAGCTCAGAAAATCTTTTCCTTTCCAAAAATTCATTAAATTTTTAAACATTGTTCTCTCCTTTATAGCACTGCAATATCTTTTTAGGGTATGCCAAAAATTATATCCACAAAAATGAATGTTTGCAAGGGTTTTATTTTTCGGTATAATTAATAAAGCTTATATCTTATAAATATCAATGGTGATTAAAAGGTTTGTAAGGTTAAAATACTATATGTCTAACGGAGGATTTTTATGAAGGAAAAACAACAGTTGCTTTCCTTGATCAAGAAAGAAGCATTATTTAAGAAAAAAATAATACTTTCTTCAGGAAAAACCAGTAATTATTATGTTGATGTGCGAAAAGTAAGTTTAAGCCCTGAAGGAGTATATTTAATATCTCGTCTTATTTTCAAAGAAATAAATGATTATTCTATTCAAGCTATCGGAGGGCCGACTTTGGGTGCTGATCCAATAGTTAGTGGAGTTTGTTTATTGGCCTACAAGGATAAGAGAAGATTAAAAGGGTTTTTGATTAGAAAATCACCCAAAAAATATGGTCGTCAAAAGTTAGTTGAAGGACAGCTGCTTTTACCAGGTGATCGCGTGGTGATCGTTGATGATGTTGCAACTAGTGGTTCTTCTTTAATTAAGGCGATAGATGTGTTAAAGAAAGAAAGTATAGAAGTTGTTTGCGCAATTGTTGTAGTGGACAGAGAAGAAGGCGCAGCTAAAGCATTAGCCCTGCAGGGGTGCCCTTTAATCTCCCTTTTTACTAAAGGTGATTTACTTTAGCCTTGTCGATAAGGCCAGATTAGTAACCGTTGATGTTTGTAACTTTCTTTATTCGTAATTGCCAATTAGTTTTTAATTTTATTTTGCCTTCTTTTTTTTCTATATTTTTTTTATTTTCTATAATGTTTTTAAATGGGTGCTTTACTACTGAGTATAATGTGGGGACAAGGAAGCAAGATGTTTATTTCTATTCTTCCGAGAGAGAAATTAGCATGGGGCAAAATATTGCTAAAAGCATTGCTCGTGAATTTAAAATTTCTAATAATCCGGATGACATTAAAAGAGTGTCGGAAATTGGTAAAAAAATAGCAAATGTTGTTGATCGCCAGGGGATAAGTTATTATTTCTATATTATTGAGGAGGATAAAAATGGAAAAGGGCAAGTGAATGCTTTTAGTCTTCCTGGAGGGTATATTTATATTTTTAAGGATCTTTTAGAATTATTGGATAATGATGATCAGTTGGCGTTTATCCTTGCTCATGAAGCAGGGCATGTTGTTAGTCGACATCACATTAAGCGGCTTCAGGCGGCAATGGGGTATAACTTGGTGGTAATTGCTTCTATGCAAGTTCCTGCAGATAGGAATTTTGCTAGTGGTGTTTCTTTTGCTCTTGCCCAACTGTTTACTGCATATTCTCGACAGGATGAGTTTAACGCTGATGAGTTGGCAGTAAAATATTGTGAAGCTGTTGGCTACAATTCCTCTGCTGGCATACAAGTGTTGGAGAAGCTTTACCTAGAAAGTAAAAAAGAAATACGGCCGCTATCTTACTTTAAAACTCATCCTTATTCTGCTCAAAGGATACGACACATTAAAGAAACTTTACAACTTCCGTTAGTGGTTGATGATTATTTGAGTTTTTAGCCTGTTTGTCTAGAGAAGCCTTACCAGGTTTTTCTAGACAAAATTTTGGCGGAGAGGCAGGGATTTGAACCCTGGGATCACTAAAAAGTAACCACCGGTTTTCGAGACCGGCACTTTAAACCAGACTCAGCCACCTCTCCAATGAAAAAAGTATTCATCCAGGGTTATTATTTGTTATAATATACAAAATTAACTTGGTGCCCCCGAGAGGATTTGAACCTCCATTCTCTTACGAGAACTAGCTCCTGAAGCTAGCGTGTCTGCCAATTTCACCACAGGGGCTTTTAGGATTGATATAATTATACCAAATTTACCCTGTTAAACAAGAGTATGCGGTGATTTATTGTCTTGTTAACCAATTATCGTATGCTATAATCACAAATATGATAAAAGCAGTAGCAACAAACAGAAAAGCAAGGCATAATTATCAAATTTCCGAGACTATTGAGGCCGGAATAGAGCTTAAGGGCAATGAAGTTAAGTCTTTGCGGACAAGTAACTGTTCGCTTGGAGAAAGCTTTGCTCGCGTTGAAGGAAATCAATTATTTCTATATAATATGCATATTCCGGAATTTGAGAAAAGTTCTTTCTTTAAAACTGATCCGAAGAGAATTAGAAAATTACTTGTTCGTAAGCAAGAAATAAGGAAGCTAATTAGTTCTGTAGTTCAAAAAGGGTTTACAATTATTCCTTTGAGAGTTTATTTTAATGTAAGAGGTTTTGCTAAGATGGAGATTGGTTTAGCAAAAGGCAAACATGTTTTTGATAAACGGAAAAAACTTAAAGATGATGCTATTCGAAAAGAAACTCAACAGATTTTAAAAAAATATCGCGGCAGAATTTAATAGCTAGCTTTATACGGGAGGGTTAAGAATGAAAGAAATTGTAGATACGGCGATAGAGGCTGCAAAAGAAGCAGGGGCCTTTTTATGGGATAACTTTGGAAAAATTACGCGGATCGAAAAGAAAGGTGATCGCAATTTTGCTACTAACCTAGATAAAGAAGCAGAAGAATTAATCATTGACAGGGTGAAGGCAAAATTTTCTAATCACGGAATTATTGCTGAAGAAAGTGGCTTTGATAATGCTGAACGTGATTTTCTCTGGATTATTGATCCTCTTGATGGCACACATAATTTTATGCGTAACATTGATATATTTGGGGTATCAATAGGGGTGTTGTATAAACAGGAGTTTGTGGCTGGAGTTATTTATATGCCTAAAGATGACGAATTGTATGTGGGGGAGAAAAAAAATGGTGCATATAAAAATGGAGAAAATATTAAAGTATCTTCTTTATCTGACTTAAATGATTGTTCAATATCTTTTGATTCTAGTATTCGCCATAATTCAAAAATTATGCTGGAAGTTTTAGATGAACTGGCTAAAAAAGTATTTAATGTTCGCATGCTTGGCTCTTCAGTGCGTCAACTTTCCTATATTGCAGAAGGAAAGCTTGATTTTGGCGTAGAATTTCATGATCGTCCTTGGGATTTCGCCGGTGGAGTATCAATTATTGAAGAAGCCGGGGGCCGGCTAAGCAGTCTTAGCGGTGACCTGCTTTCTTACAAAACTGTCGGGTATATTGCTTCTAATCCAAATGTCTACCAACAAGTACAGGAGATATTACATCGACATTTAGAAAGTGCACGAATAGACAAGAAAAATAAAGAAGAATGAAGCCGACCGGATAGAAGACTTTATTAATTTGGACTCTTAGTTAAAAATAATTTTAAAAGTGTTGTGTATCCTTAAAATTGCAAAGCGTGATGTTTTTTAGTTGTTTACAAAAGAGCTTTACAGCGCTGAGAAAATACGTATAATAAGTTAAATAAATCTGGGGTTTTAAACTAATTTACTTTGAATATTTACTTATAGTGCTGAGAAAATAATAAGTAGCTTTGCAGATAGTATTTTTTTCGGGAGGTAGCGTAGCCTGGTTCAACGCACTTGCTTTGGGAGCAAGGGATCGTGAGTTCGAATCTCACCCTCCCGACCATATAAGTTAAATCAAAATTTTTGTGCCCGTAGCTCAATCGGATAGAGCACCTGCCTTCTAAGTAGGGGGTTGCAGGTTCGATTCCTGCCGGGCACGTAGTTTTTTTTAAAATAACATACTTTATTGATAATTATTTGGTAGTAAACCGAGTATATTAAAAAAGATTAAGTAGCTATAAGATATCCAAAGCAGTATTTAACGAGGGAGAAACAATGAAGAAAATTTCGATTTTTGTTGCTATCGTATTGGTAATATTGATTTTAATTTATGGGGCTATCTTTGTATTTGCTAATGCCCAGGGAAAAGATTTACTTATTTCTGCCATCCGGGACAATTTTGGTATCCAGGCAAACATAAAAGAATTTTCTTTTCGGTTTCCGTTTAGTGTAAGAGTTAAGGAATTTGAATGTGAAGATTTATCCCTTAAGACAGCCAGCGTGTCTTTAGGGTTCTACAATCCATTTACTTATCATTTAAGCCTAAGGGCGGTTCGCCTAGAAGGTCTTCGCTTGAAGATAGTCAAAGACGAAAAAGGAGTTTGCTTATCTCCTTTTACTGCAGATACGAATCTTAAAAGCAGAACAATTGCTACCTCGAACTTTGATAGCGATGGTTCTAATCACGGCCAGAAAGCTCGTTTAGCTAACGATTCTTCAGTTGCAGATAATACAAAGAGTATTTCTGTAACAATAAATGATTTTTACCTCCAGGATTCTTCAATTGAAGTTACCAACAAAGACAGGCGTTTTATGCAAATTATTCTAGGAGATATTTCTTTACACGTTAGAGGTTTTACCTATCCTAGATTTTCTAAATTTAAGCTTAAAGGTAGTACATCTGTATTCTCGACTTTTGATTCAGAAAAAGTAGCCGGAAGAGTTCGCTTAGACGGATGGGTAAATTATCAGAAAAAAAACATGGATTTAAATTTAAAAATTGATAACTTTGATTACTCTATGTTCAATAGCTATTATCCGCTTAGTTGCCGGGTGGATAATATTGGAATAAGAGAGGCGTCATTTTCTTTAAGCTCTAATTTAGTTTCAGAAGATAATGATCTTACCATTGATTCTACTTTATCTTTGGATAAGATAGAGTATATGCGTAAAGAAGAAGCAGGGGACAGCGCTTACTCTAAAGCAGGAACTATTAGAACGGTAGTTGCGTGTTTTAGAAATAATCAGGGGAAAACAGCAATTAATTTCCAGATAAAAACAAAAATGGATTCACCTAATCTTGATTTTTCTTCGCTTAAAAACAAAATTAGCGGAGCCTTTAATATAAATCCGTTTACTATACTTAAAACACTAACTGGTGGCACTAAAGATGGGGTTGTTAAGGGTGCGGGAAAAATGGAGGATTTAACGATAGGCACAATGATTGATACGTTTAAGAATATAGGGGATAATTTTACTGACATATTTAAAAATAAAGAAAAATCTTCTTCAGAATAAAGCAGCAGCGTTTTAAATAACATGAAGAAAAATTACGATTTAAGAATATGATTGTTCTAATTGGTTTATTCTAGCAAAGTTATTCCATCGCTGGTAAAAAAAATAAGTAATAAATTTGTATAATTTTTGGTGGGTGTAGCTCAGTTTGGTAGAGTGCTTGACTGTGGCTCAAGTTGTCGCGAGTTCAAATCTCGTCACCCACCCCAGAATTTAGGAAGTAAATTTGGCAATAAGAGGATGGAGCACGGAAATGGCAGAGCGACGCAAACGGCTTGTTAAAAAACCGGATGAGATATTGGAAAATGTTTTTGTAGGTCATAGCGAAGCACTACTTAGCGGTAGTGAGAACGGAAAGCGATATTTACTGAATTTTCTTGAAAAGTTTAACTCGATCCCTAATGCGGTGAAGTTTTTTATCTATGACCTTTTGGCAGAAGACGCCTATCAAGTTGACGATTTTCTTTTATGTCGACAAGCGGTAGAGCGTGCCGGCGAATATCTAGAGGAGGCGCAGGCGAAAAATAGTTCTCAATTAGCCAAATACCTGCCGGCGCTGCGCTTTGTTGAAAGGGGGATATCGATCATGGTAGACGCAGGTGAATTTGAAACGGCTATTTCCTTTTGTGATCTAGCCATTGTAATCGGTTTGGACAAATCGTACGCTGCCAAAAAAGCTTCTATAGAAAAAATGCTGTAAAAGGGCAACAGACACCTTTTTACGTCTTACTTTCAAGCCGGCTTTTCTTTTTTTCAGGAAGTGGTATAATTGTGAAAAAGGAGGGGCTTAAGTAAGGAAACAGGTCGAACCTGCTTCATCCAGCCACCCCAGTTTTGACGCTTGGTGAACAGTTCTCTTTCGAGCTGTTCGTTTTTTTTCTGGGGAACGATATTTTTGGACAATGTGCAGGAGAGAGAGCAATGGTACGCAAATAAACAATGTACTTCGCAGGATTTGTCCACTTTTCCATACTGGGCAAGCGGTTGCTCTTTATCTCCTAAATAATTACGCTACTCTTAGCTAAAAAATACCGGACAAAATAGGACACGTCTATGTGGTAATTATCTTTCAGTAATGGAATTTTCTTGCTAATAGCGTATAATTCTAATATAATAAGGTCCTGTAAATAAAGAGAGGTTTTCCTAGTTGTAGCAAGTAAGGAAACCCAAAATAATTCGCATAAACTTATTTTGTACCTTTTCACCAAATTAGCTGTAACTGTATGATCGCAGGTAATAAGTATGTCTAAACTAAAGCCATTAATGATCGGAGATTTAAGAGTAGAAGTGCCAATCATCCAAGGTGGCATGGGGGTTAAGGTATCCATGGCACCTTTAGTTGCCGCAGTTGCTAATTGTGGTGGAGCTGGAACAATTGCTAGTGTTGGACTTGCTTATGGTATTCCTGAGAATGAATCCGACTATCTGCATGCCTCAAGAGAGGCTCTTCGAAATGAAATTTCAAAGGCGAGAGAATTATCTTCCGGTATTATTGGGGTGAATATAATGGTAGCTCTCACTAATTATCAAGAACTGGTACAAGTTGCTATGGAAGAAAAAGCAGATTTTATAATTTCGGGAGCAGGCTTACCGATAAAATTGCCGAAATTTACTGAAAAATCTCCCATAAAACTAATTCCCATTGTTTCTTCAGCTAAGGCTGCCAAGATTATTATAAAAGCATGGAGCAACCGTTATCAGCGGTTTCCTGATGCAATTATTGTTGAAGGCCCTCAAGCTGGAGGCCACTTAGGATTTAAATTTGAGGATTTAAATGAAAATTCAGGCAATAGCCTAGAAAATATAGTAAGTGATGTCTTGAAAATAGTTGGCGAATATGAAAAGGATTCAAATATATCTATACCGGTTATTGCCGCTGGAGGCATATTTGATGGTAAAGATATAGCTAAATTTATTAAATTGGGTGCAAAAGGTGTACAAATGGGGACCCGGTTTGTTGCTACCGATGAGTGTTCCGTGGCTGATGAATTCAAACAGTTGTATCTTAAAGCTCAAGCTGACGATGTGGTTGTTATAAAAAGTCCTGTTGGTTTACCGGGAAGAGCAATAAGAACTGCCTTCATTGAGAGAATAATGCGGGGAGAAAAAGATTATTTTAACTGTGTTTATAAATGTCTTATAACTTGCGATCCTGCTACAGCACCTTATTGCATAGCGAAAGCTTTGTGTAACGCTTCAATCGGTGACTTGGATAATGCTGTTGTATTTGCCGGAAGTAATGTCACAAAAGTAAAAAAGATCTTACCAGTAAAGCAACTAATCGATGAGCTTTTTGATGAGGCAGCTAAAGAGATGGGTACAAGCTACTAGCCGAAACTTGCCTGGACTTTTTTTAATAACTTTTTTAACAGATGTTCATAACAAACAAGGTTCAATAATTGGTTTGTTGTTAGCAAAGTAGTTCTAGTTTTGTTTAATAGATGACCCCATTCTTTTTATCAAAGGATAAAAAGAATGCCTTAAGCAAAGGACTTTAATTGAGTTGCTATTTTGATTATGCCTTAGTATGTGTATATAATTCTGGCGATGGCTGTCGTTATACAGTTATCGTTACCCTGTAAAATTAATCCACTCAGAAGAAAAGCCAACTAAATTTGCAGCTTTAAAAAGAGAGAGTTGTATAAAAAAACTTACTCGCAAAAACAAGTTGAAGATAGTCGGATAATCTTTTTTTAACTTATGATATTTTACTTATTTTATTGAGATTGTTTCTGCTAGAATAAGCTATAATCTAGAGGTGGGGAAATAAAGTTTGTTCTGTTGACTATTTTATGCTTTGTTTTGTTACTTACTTTTATTGCAATTTCATCAATTGGCGCTAAAATCAGCTAATGACAATTAAAAATAGAGTATACGATGTGGCGATAATTGGAGCAGGTGCGGCTGGATGTATGGCAGCGATTAGAGCTGGTCAATCTAAGCAAATGGTAATTTTAATTGAACGTAATAAGATTATTGGCCGCAAGATTCTCATTACTAGCAATGGTCGCTGCAATCTAACTAATACAGCACTCCTAGAGGTTTTCTTAAAAAAATTTAGTCCGAATCCGGAATTCTACCGAACTGCTTTTTTTAAATTTTTTAGCAATGATCTAAAAGAATTTTTTAAGGCCAAAGGCTTAAGGTTAAAAGTAGAAAATCGGGGGAGAATTTTACCGATAACTAATAAAGCAAAATCAGTGAATGTAGTTTTAGAAAATTATTTAAAGGAAAATAATGTAACAATGGTTTTTAGTAAACGTGTCGTAAGTGTTGCCAGTCATAGTGATTATTTTTCGCTAAGTTGCAAGAATAATTATTATTTTAAGGCCAAGAAGGTTATTATCGCAACAGGTGGAGTAACTTACCAAGCTACTGGCTCAACTGGTGATGGATTTGTTATGGCAAGACAATTGGGTCACAAAATAACTAATCTTAGTCCGGGCCTTGTGCCGTTAGTAGTGGAAGAAAGCTTTATCAAGGAATTACAAGGGCTTTCCTTTGATAATGTGCAGATAACTGTTAAGTGTGATAATAGAAAAACGGTTTCTTCAGTTGGTGAAATGATATTTACCCACTTTGGTTTGTCTGGGCCATTGGTTTTAGATGCTAGTGGTGATATTTTGCCAATGCTTATCAAATTTAAGAAAGTAAAAATTACACTTGATTTTTGTCCTGATTATAAAAAGGAAGAATTAGAAAGTGCTTTTATAAAAAAGATGAATACTTGTGGCAAAGCCAAGATTAAAAGCCTTTTAGGAAATTTATTACCTAAAAGAATGGTGGAAGTCTTTTTATCCTTATTAATGGTACAGACTGGAAAAACAATAAGTCAAACATCTAAACAGGAGCGCTTAGATATAATAACTAATCTTAAAAATTTTCCTTTGACAATTATTGGTAGTTTGTCTTTTGATGAAGCAATGGTAACCTGTGGTGGTGTGTCTATAAAAGAAATAAATCCCCGAACTATGGAATCAAATATTTTACCTGGTGTTTATTTTGCCGGCGAAATAATAGAATCTACCGGAAAAAGTGGAGGGTATAATCTTCAGCAGGCTTTTTCTACAGGGTATTTAGCGGGAAGTATTCATTGCAAGGATAAAACGAGGGGTTCTTAATTCCATTTGAATCTTCAAGCGTACTTAGTAGTTAGTCAATAAGGAAAGTATATCCATTTTATTATTAGCGTGCATGCTTTTTGAATGTTAAGAAAGAGCATTTTAAGTGTGAGATGGTAATTGTCAAAAGAGGCTAAGCATAACAGAGAGGAGAAGTTTTTGAGGGAGCGGTCTTGCAATAGCTGTGATTTTTCTTGTTTCCTCTTATATTATAGCTTATAATACAGGCCTACTAAGTAAAAATTTGATGTAGTATATAGATAAAATAATAGGGTTTTCGAAGTATAAATTCTAGCAATGGTTATTTTCGTTAATGTGGAGTAAATACTCTCAAAATAATGCAAAAGCTTAGAGAGCAAGTCAATAATTGTAATAAATGTTTATTAGGGAGCATGCGCATTAATCCTGTTTTTGGAGAAGGTAACTCTTCGGCGAAGGTTATGTTTGTTGGGGAGGCACCGGGGGCCAATGAAGATGCAACCGGAAAACCGTTTTGTGGTAAAGCTGGAAAAGTGTTGGATGAACTATTGCTAATTGCTGGTTTAACTAGAGAGAAAATTTTTATTTGTAATGTTTTAAAATGTCGTCCTCCAAAAAATCGTAATCCGCAAAATTTAGAAATAGAGGCTTGCACGCCTTATTTAAATTGTCAGATTAATTTTATAAAACCGGCAATTATTTGTTGCTTAGGCAATTTTGCTACCGCATACATTATGAATAAATTCAACATTAAATCTAAGATTCAGGGGATCAGTAAAATTCATGGAACGATATTTATTGCTGAAGCTTTTTACGGAAAAATCAAAATTATTCCGTTGTTTCATCCTGCTGTACTTACCTATGATTCGCGTAAGAAACCAATATTGGATCTTGACTTTCAACAATTAAAATATGTACCAAGGTAGCAAAAGCTGTTGCATAATGGAATGTTTACGTTTTTTGCCTTATTAGAATAAGTATTTCTATAAAATTAAAATTGACCTTTTTTGAATGTTAAGGTATTATTTTGCAAAGGCAGGAGTATAGTTTTTATGTTTGTAAGGCGTTTAGAAGATTGCCAACAGTTTATTGCCGGGGATTGCTCTTTGTTGCGGGAATTCTTTCATCCGGATAAAGAACAACTAAATATCGGGTATAGCTTGGCGCACGCAGAAGTATTGCCGGGTGAAACAACCTGTTGTCATCGGATTAAACAATCATCAGAAGTGTATTATATTATTGATGGAGAAGGATTAATGCATATTAACAATCAACAATTTTCAGTTGAAAAAGGCTGTGCTATTTATATTCCAGAAGGAGCGAATCAATATATTAAGAATGTTGGCAAGAATATTTTGAAATTTTTATGTATTGTTAGCCCGCCTTGGCAGGCAGACAATGAAGAAGTAGAAAAGAAGGAAAAGGGTAGCAGTTAATGAAAGTTTATTTAGCCGGATACAATATTGATGCAGAAGTCTTAGAAGAGCTTAAATCAAAATCAGAGCCACGGGATGATGTTACTCCAGAAGTAATATCAGCGGCTTACGCTCGGATAAGTCGTGATCCACGCCCAGTAAATGAGCTACGAAAGGATGCCCGTAGTGAGGTGGAAAAAACTCGTAAGTCAAACAAAACGATTATTTTTAAGATGGGTCACCATTCAGTTGCTGAACATGCGGTATTTAACTTGGATATTCTAGGAGTTTCCCGTTTAAGCATGGAGGAGATAGAAAAATTCCGACTTTGTTCCTACACTGAAAAATCGCAAAGATATATTACACTAGATAAAGGATTTGTGGTGCCACAAGAGGTTAAAGGCACTAGGCTTGAAGATGAATTTGTTAAGATTATCCAAAAACAGAATCAGGCCTACACATATTTATTTAAACAGTTAAAGGAGCATGAGTTTAAGAAACATTCCCAATTAGCTAACGATCCTAAAAACCATAGTTTATTGGAAGGATGGGCGAAGGAAGATGCTCGTTATGTTACTGGGTTATCTACGGAATCGCAAGTTGGGCTAACTGTTAATGCTCGGAATTTAGAATTAATGCTGCGGCGGTTTGCTTCTCACCATTTGTTGGAGGTTAATAATCTAGGTAAGGCTATTTATGATCAAATAAAGGCAGTAGCCCCGTCTATTCTTATTTTTTATGAGGCTAATGCACGTGATAAAAATACATATCCTGAATTAAAAAAAACGAGTGATGAGGTTGTCAAAAAGGTAAACGTTAGTGGCTACCAAAATTTAACAAATGATGTTCAATTGTCAGAATTTACAGAAAACGGCGATAATGTCATTGTTGCCGCGTTATTGCATTCTTCCACAAGCTTACCTTATGGGCAGTGTAAAAAAATAGTTGAATGTTATTCCTCAGCAGAAAAGGAAAATATTTTCAAAGCGGCTTGGCGAAATTTACAATTTTATGATTCCTTGCCTAGAGAATTTGAATATGTTAATTTAACGTTTGACATAGAATTGTCAGCAGCATGTTTTGGGCAATTAAAAAGGCACCGGATGTCAACAATTACTACTCAAGGTTATGATCCGCTATTGGGAGTTATTATTCCGGAGTCAATTAATGAAATTGGGCAAGCCGGTTATTTCCAAGAAATTATTGAGCAAACGAATAGATTACATGATGAGCTAAAAAAAGAAATTCCGCAAGTTGCTTCTTATATTTTGACTAATGCTCATAAAAGAAGAGCGTTGATTAGAGTAAATGCTCGTGAACTTTATCATATATCACGGTTAAGAGAAGACTCTCATGCTCAATGGGATATTCAAAATATTTCTCATGCAATGACTGAACAAGCTAAAAAAGTAATGCCGCTTGTGTTTAGACTAATCGGGGGTAAAGATCAGTACAACCAGACGTATAAAGCTGTTTTTAAAAAGCTGCCTAAAGTAATTCAAGCAGTCTTACCTGAAGCAAGAAAGATAAAGTAAAAATAATGCTTACAGCAAGGTAAATAATACTTGAGTAGAAATGGTATTTACGAAAGATTATAATTAGGTGGTATTTTTAGTAAACAGATGGTATTTTTTTGGCAAAAATAAGGATTTTATATTCTTGCGCTGTCAACAAAAAGTGCTAAAATATTGCTGTTTGGAGCAATAGGTAAGATAGACCATAAGGGTATTAGTACTAAAAATGAAATTTTTAGAAGAATACGAAAAGATAAGAACTTTTTTTAAAGGAGTTGTTTCCGAACCGACAGACAGAAAATTTGATCTTTCGGTTCTTGGTGAAATAGCTAAAGCAATTTCATACACTTCAGAGCATCAGTTGCTATTAAAATTGATAATGTCAGAATTATCAAAGATTATCGAGTATGATCTTTGTGCAGCATTATTTTTTGAGTCTGATACGGTGAATATCATTTTTAAGCCACTTAATTTGCAAGCTTTAAACTATAAGCATGTTATAAGGAAAAGTCTTGTTGAGTCTGCTAGTTTGTTAACTGGAGAAGATATCCAGGAAAAAGAAATAAAGGAAATACTGATTCCTTTTGATGAAAATAATTGTGGTACCGTTCAGAAAGGCTGCGAAGAACTTCGTTCTTTTTTTAATGTTCCGTTTTCTATGTATGGGCGAATTGTCGGAATGATTAACCTTGCTAGCTGCAAAAATAATGCATTTAGTGAAGGTGACGTAAAAGGAATTTATACTATTATAAATCAAACGTCTAATGCTATTGGTAGATTGCAGAAAGCAGTTACTGCCGAAAAAACAAGAATGGAGTCAATGGTCAAAAGTATCCCCGAAGGGGTGATCATGCTTGATCAAAAGGATGAAGTGGTTGTTTTTAATCCACAAGCAAGAATGATGCTCGGTTTTGGACTAAATATTTCGGTGACTAGTAAGGTTTTAAATGAGAAACTAAGATTATTTGGGCTCGACAAGATGTTTAAGGAGTCACATCGTGAGATGCGCTCAATTGTTCGAGAAATTAATATTGTTCAGAAAAACAAGAGCGTGGTGTTTCGTAGCAGTATATCTCCGGTAAAAGACATAGAAGGAAAGATTATCGGGATAGTAGCCATCTTAAGAGATATTACCCGGGAAAAAGAAATGGACAGGATGAAAACAGAATTCATCTCTATTGTTTCCCATGAATTGCGTACTCCATTGACCACAATGAAGGAATTTACGGCAATTATTGCTGATGAAATACCCGGAAAATTAACTGAAGGGCAGAGAGAGTATGTTAATATTATACAAGGAAATATTGACCGCTTGGCTCGGTTAATTGGCAATCTTTTAAATATTTCAAAAATAGAATCAGGGACTACAGAGCTAAAAAAAGAATTAGTAGATGTTGTAAAGATAGTAGAAAGTGTGGTGCTTACGCTTAGGCCGGGAATTAACGAGAAAAAGATAAATCTTAGGATTGTGCCTTATTCTCCGCAAATAGCTATTTATGCTGACTCTGATAGTGTATTCCAAATATTTACCAATCTAATTAATAACGCTATTAAATTTACGCCGGATAGTGGAGAGATTATCGTTAAAATGGTTGATAAACATAAAGAAGTCGAATTTATTGTTAAGGATACAGGAATCGGTATTGCTTCAGAAAGCATTGATAAAGTTTTTGATCGTTTTCAGCAGTTTGGGCGAACAACTGGTTCGGGTGAGAAGGGGACAGGATTAGGCTTAGCGATAACCAAAGAGTTAATCAAAGAGCACCAAGGTAAAATATGGGTAAAATCAGAATTAGAAGAAGGAACTAAATTCTACTTTCTTTTACCAAAATATGATCCTAAGTCGTTATTGAAATCCTTACTGAAAGAGTGTATCTGTTCTGGAGAAGATAAAGCGTCTGGCCAATTAACAAAGGTTAGTTTAGTTAAAATGTCTTTAGTTGATCCGGAAAGATTAAGGCAAGAGTTATCTGGTGGTTTGCTTGATTCAGCGCTAAGAGGTATGGAAGATGTTCTGCGAGATAGTTTGCGTAGCAGTGAAGAGGGAGATACAGTAATTAATGTGTCTATGGGTTCAGTAGTTGTTTTAGCTGATTGTGATAAGCAAGGCATGCTAAAAGTAAAAAAGAGGTTAAATAGCGCGTTGGATAGTTATTTAGTCAGAAGAAAGCTATCTGACAAAATAGAATTTTATTTTGATTGCTTGACTTATCCTGATGATGTGCAATCTGCAGAAGATATGATTAGCAAGGTAGATATTTCATGAATGTATAATAAGCGTATCTAACAAGAAAATAACTTAAAAATGTCAAAAAAACGAATATTAGTAGTTGAAGATGAGCAAGAATTAATTAAAGCTGTTCAAATTAGGCTTAAATACTCTGGCTATGAAGTATTATCTGCTTGTAATGGCCGAGAAGGTTTAGAAGTAGCGCGCAAGGAAAAACCGGATTTGATTTTGTTAGATATGATGATGCCGGAGATGGATGGTTTAACAATGCTTTCTCGTTTAAAGAACTCTTCTGATATCAAACATATACCAGTTATTATGCTTACCGCAAAAGCACAAAGTGACGATATTGCTCAGGCTAGCAAGCTTGGGGCTTTTGACTATGTTGTTAAGCCGTTTACTTCGCAAATATTATTAGAAAAAATTAGAAAAGCTATTTCTTAAAATAATTTTTTCTAGATTAACTGAGTGTAACATTTTATGGATAAGAAAAGAATATTAGTAATTGAAGATGAGCAACAGCTTGTCAAGGCGATTAAAATCAGGCTTGAATATTCAGGTTATGAAGTGTTAATTGCTGGTGATGGCCAAGAGGGATTGGATAAAGTTTGCCAGGAGAATCCGGATTTAATTTTGTTAGACGCAATGATGCCTAAAATGGATGGATATCATGTCTGTGGTTCGCTCAAAGCTGATTCTCGATATAACAAAATTCCGATAATTATGCTTACCGCTAAAGCTCAGGAAGAAGATAAGATGTTGGGTGAGAAAGTTGGCGCTGATGCCTACATTGCTAAGCCGTTTGATCACAAGATATTGCTGGGTAAGATAAAAAAGCTGTTAACAGCATAATTTATTTATCTATAGAATGATAATCCCACCTGAAGTAGCCTTGTCATATTTTTTTAATTAAGAGATAATATTCATAGTAAATCAAAAAAAAGGAGGCAAAATGTGTAAGGGTGCAAAAACAATTTTTATATTGATGCTATTGTTATTTACTCTGCTTAGTGGGTACGGAAAAGACAATCTAAACAATAGTAGTTGTCAGACAAAAACTGTTGAAGGAAGAGTGGTAGAGACAGACTGGGTTAGCTCAGCGTTAGTGATAGAATCTTTGGGTAATAATTATACATTCAAGGTGCCTAAGAGTGCTAAAATTATTAATGGTAGCGAGACGGTCAATTTTAGTGATGTGGAAGCAAGTGATCCAGTTTCTGTTGAATACTATGAAGATAATAATGGGAGCTTGATTGTAAAAAATATTACTTTGAAGAATGTTCTAGGATATGATTGGTAAACATATTCCTTTAGACTATTCAAAAGGAGAAATATGAAGGTAGAGAGAGCAAGGGCATTCATTGGTAGGTTTAAAGCTAACTCGGATCTTTTGTTGTCATTGACTGATTTTTGCCGGGAAGAGGGTATATCGCTAGGAGTGTTCTCGATCATTGGTGCGGTAATTGGAGTAAAACTAGGCTATTATAATCAGGATGAGAAGCAGTATGCCGAATGTTTTAGCTTGGATAAAAAATTAGAAATATCTTTTTGTAGTGGCAACATATCATTAAGCAATTCTGCAGTGTTTGTTCATGCCCATATTAGCCTAGCTGACCATCAAGGCCAGACTTATGGAGGGCACTTAATGCCCGGTTCAATAGTATTTGCCGCTGAGTATTATATCCAGGAGCTTTCCGGTGCAAAACTAGAGCGCCGCTACGATTCAGAGACTGGACTTAATCTATGGTAGCTTAAAAATACGTAGGAATGATTCACGAGTCAGCATTAAATGCAATTTTCATAAATTCTCTTAGCCTAACAAAGGATGAGTCTTGCCTTATTGTTACTGATACAATCAAAGAAAGCCTTGGGCAAAATTTATTTTCCTACGCTAAAACAATAAGCTCAAAAACTAAGATTATCGTTGTTGATGTTTCTCGAGAGCATGCTCTGAGAGCCATCTCCAGAAGTTGGGAATATGATGCTCAACTATGATGTCTTAGTTCTGGCAACTAATAAATCACTAACACATACCCAAGCTAGAATAAATGCTACTTTACATGGCGCTCGGATAGCCACAATGCCTTCGGTTACTGAAGAGATTATTAATCGTTGCCTTGATGTTGACTATCTAAAACTGAGACAAAATTCAGAGAATATTTACAATCTGTTTAAAGAGTCCCAGATGGTGCGTATTACTACTAAATTAGGCACTAGCATTTCGTTTACAGTGGGAAACAGCAAATTTTTTGGACGTAATGGTGGAATTCTTAATTATTCTGGTGCTTATGGTAATTTACCAGAAGGAGAAGTGTCTTTTTCCCCTAGTTCTTCGGAAGGAACGTATGTTGTAGATGTTTCTTTTCCAAATTTAGGAATTTTAAATTCCCCGTTAATTTTTCGTGTTAAAGGTGGAATAGTTTGTGATATTCAAGGAGAGCAGTCTCTGGTAGTAAAAAAACGTCTTTCCCAAGCAGGCAAAAATGCTTATAAAGTAGCAGAACTAGGTATTGGCCTTAACCCAAAAGCAAAGTTTTCTGGTAATGTTTTAGAAGATGAAAAGGTTATTGGAAGTGTACATATTGCTACGGGAAATAATCTTTCGTATGGCGGAACAAATAATATCCAGTTACATTTAGACGGAGTTATTAGCCAGCCGAGCATTTATGTTGACAGACATAAAATTATGGATAACGGAATATTCTGTGATTCCTTGATTGTCTGAATATCCAGTTTTTAAATTTTTAGAAATGTTAACAGCAGATTATTTAACATTTAGCTGTTTATCTAGCTGGGAAATTTTAAATACCTTTTTTGTGTAAGAGCAAGCACCAACTATTAGGAAGTTTTCCGGTTTTACTTTCTTTGATGCCTGAAGACAAATTCGTAAGAATCCTGAAGCAATATAGTTTACTTTTTCAAGATTAAATACAACTGGTGTTCCCGCTTCTGCTATTTTTTCTAAAAGATTTTCTTCCCATTTTATACAATTGGTGCTGTCTAGTCTTCCTGAAAAGGAACAAATCAATTTTTCTTTTTCTTCGGTAAATTTGACCATGAGCCTCCTTTTTTTTGTTAATTAAGTGTAGAACAATTTTATCATTCAAGCTGTAAAAGTCAAAATAAAACAAATAGTATTTTTGAGATGGCATTTATAAGCTTGAATTAGCCTAAAAATAATAAAAATGCAATGAATAACCTAAAAAGGCTTACAAAATAAAAACTTAAAATTTAAGTTCATAAAAGGTTAACCAGATATGTTTGTGGTATTTATTTCATAGTGCTATAATAAACAAAACTCAAAAAGATACATATAACAGATTAAAGATCAGGAGGCAGGTAAGGCATGGAATTTGTAACAGTAGTGTTGTTAGGAATAATTGGATTATTAATAATTCTTATATTAATATTTTTTTTTAAAAAACCAGTTGTAGATATTTCTGCAAAAATTGATGCTTCTCTGCGTGAGCAATTTATTAATTTTCAGTCTTCAATACATAAAGAGATAGATACTGCCCGCCAGGAGATTGGTCGTTCGAAGGATTTAATTTCTGATCATACAGTAAAAACAATCGATACAATAAAAGACATGGGTGCGGCTATGCATAAGATTGTTCAACAGCAGGAAGAGGCTCAACAATTGGGGCGGTCGTTAAAAGATTTATTGCAGGTTCCCAAACTCAGAGGAAACTATGGAGAGGCAATACTGGAAGAAATGCTAGAAAGGGTATTGCCTAAAGGAATTTGGGAACGTCAATACTTAATCGAAGGACGTGAACAGGTTGACGCGGTAGTAAAAATAAAAGATGTAATTATTCCTATTGATGCAAAGTTTCCTCGTGATGACTATCAAAAGTATTTAGAAGCGCCTTCTTTAGAAGAAAAAAATAAATATTGGAAAAGCTATGAAAATGCTTTAAAAATTCAAATTAAAAGCATTAATAATAAGTATGTTAAACCGGAAAAAGGAACTGCAGACTTTGCATTAATGTTTATTCCTTCCGAAGCAATATATTATGAGACTATTGCCGAGAAAAATTATCTTAACCAGCCTTCGCGGATATATGAGTATGCCCAGAATAATAAAGTTATACCAGTCAGCCCAAATACATTTTATGCTTTTTTACAGATTATTATAATTAGCGTGCGTAATTTAGAAGTTGTTAAAAATGCGAAGAAATTTCAATCTGGTTTATTAAGCTTGGAGAAGTCATTTGATTTCTTTTATCGTAAACATGAAGAAGCCGGCAAGTTAATAGAGAAGGCTGCAGAAGCTTACCGACTTAGTGGAGGGCATGTTGCTAGGTATAAGCGCCAATTGGAGCGAACACTTGAGATAGACGGATTCCAAGGGACGACAGCTAATCACTTAGAAAGTGAAATGACTGAAAATAATGGGTCTTAAATTGGTGCATGTCTTAATAAAAGACTAGTTGTGTTTTTTTGCTGCAGTTGAGCGGCTAAGCTCGAAACGATCCAAGAACTTTTCTTGAAATTCTTGCATATAGAGAAATATCCCCGGAGTAACAAACAGAGTTATTACTTGCGCAAAGGCTAATCCGCCGACAATAATTAAACCTAAAGGTTGACGCGAGGCACCGTCAGCGCCAAAGCCAAGAGCAATGGGGATTGCTCCCATTATTGTGGACATGCCGGTCATTAAGATTGGCCGAAAACGGGTAAGGCAGGCATTGTGTATAGCTTCAAAGCTAGAAGTTGTTCCTTCTGCTAAGTTCTGGTTAGCAAAATCAACCATCATAATCCCATTTTTAGAAACTATACCTAATAGCATGAACATTCCAATATACGCGTACATAGACAATTCTGATCCTAAAATCAGAAGGGTAGCTAAGCCACCAAAAGCGGCTACTGGTAGAGTGGTTAATACAGTAAGCGGATGGATATAGCTTTCATAAAGGATGCCCAAAATAACATACATCAAAAATACAGAAACTAGCAGCAGAATTCCCATGCTGGCTACAGCTTCTTCAAACTCTTGTGCTTCTCCTTGGAATGTTCCACTGATGCCTGGCTCCAAAATATCTTTAGCAGCATTGGCTAATGCTTTAGTGGCTGTGCCTAAAGCAATATTTGTTTCTAGGTTAAAAGAAATGGTTGCGGAGTTAAGTTGATCGAAATGGGGCACATTTTGAGGTCCCACTTCTTCTTTCCACTGGGCTAAGGAGTCCAGAGGGATGAGCTTGTTAGTTATTCCTGAACGGACGTATATTTGGGATAAGTTTTGAGGAATTTTTTGATAATTTTTATTAAGCTCGACAATAACGTCGTATTGGTCAACATCTGTTTTGTAAGTGGTTACTTTTCCTCCGGCATAAGCAAGGCTTAAGGCATATTCTATATCTTTGGCAGTGATTCCCAAAGTAGAGGCACGGTCTCTAAATATTTTTATTTTTAACTGAGGCATATTAAGTTTTACGCTATTTTGAATTCCGGTAAAACCGGGAAGAATCTTCATTTCTTTTTCTAACTTTAAGGCACAGCGGTAAAGTTGATCACGATTTTCGCCGTTGATAGTATACGAGTACTTGCTTCCTGTAGCTGTGCTTTCACCGCCGGTGCTTAAGTTAAGCGCGGGCATTGCTTGGACATAAGTAAAACCTAAAGGAATACTTGCCAAACTTACTCTTAGCTCTTGAACTACTTTTTGAATGATTTTTCTTTTGTTGGGTGGTTTTAAAATTGCAATAACTGGCCCTGTGCTTTGGTCAGCACCTGGTTGTGCTCCAGTTACGGTTAAAATTTGTTCTACTGCCGGATTTGCTTTTAATGTTTGGTTTATTTTGTTTTGGAATTGTCTAATTTTTTCAGTAGATGTTCCCTGAGCTGTAACCATTTGGCCCATTATTGCTCCGCTGTCTCCTTCGGGAATAAATGTTTTAGGGAGAACTATAAATAGCCAAAACGTTCCCAAAAGACAGATTGCCCATAATAAAATAGAGATAAAGCGGTGTTCAAGGACCCATCTTAAAGCGGTTCCGTATTGGTTAGTAAGTATATTAACAAATCTATTAATAAAAATTTCTAATTTTGTTTTTTGAGACTTTGTTCCTTTTAGCATTCGAGCACACATCATGGGAGTTAAGGTAAGAGCCATTAACGTTGAAAAAGCTATTGCGATTATAACTGTCAATGCAAATTCTTTAAAATTTCGGCCAACAATCCCTCCCATGAACACTAAAGGGATAAACACAATCATTAAAGAGACGCTTGTAGAGATGACTGTTCCGGTAATTTCCTTCATGCTGTTTATGGCTGCGTTTAGTGGTTTTTTTCCGGCAGCAATATGACGGTCGCTATTTTCTAAAACTACGATAGCATCATCTACTAAAAATCCTACTGAAAGAGTGAGAGCCATCAAGGAGAGAGTGTCTAGACTAAAACCACAAGCGAGCATAATTGCAAATGTTCCGACAAGTGTTAGAGGGAGAACTGTTGCCGGAATGATTGTATCTGCGAATCGCCCGATAAATAAAAATATTACTAGAATAACGAGAAGCAGCGCTAGAACAATTGTGCCTTTTACGTCGTTTACTGATTCAATTATTTTGACGGATTTATCATAGAAAATATCTAAATTTACTGAAGCTGGTATTTGGATTCTAAGTTCTTCGATGGTTTTTCTAATTTTTGCACTCAACGCAACAGTATTAGCTCCGGCGGCTCTGCGAATAGCCAGGCATACTCCTCCGGCACGGATTTTCCCTTGAGCATGTCCATACATTACACGAACTACGTCATTTTGGAGACTATCAATACAGTTTGCTACATCTTTAAGTTTTATCGGGGCATTATTGCGGTAGGCAATAATAAGCTTTTGGTAGTCTTGAGCGCTAGTTAACTGACCCTCAGGTTCAAGAGAAAAAGTGTGTGCTTGACCATTTAAGCTTCCAGCGGGTATTGTAACAGTACCCGCTTTGACTGCTTGTGCAACTTCATCAATTCCAATTTCTAATGAAGCAAGTTTACCAGGATCAACTTGGATGCGGATAGCAGTTTTCGCTCCCCATACTTGGACTTGGGACACTCCTTCAACCATGCTTATTTTTTGCCCAATTGTTCGATTGCCAAAGTCGTATAGCTGTCCGGGGGTGAGAGTATCTGAAGTTACCATTAAATAGAATATTGGAGAATCAGAAGGATTGTTCTTGGAATATATTGGCTGTTGAGGTAGATCGCTGGGAAGATTTGGCATTGCTCGGGAAATGGCTGCTTGGACATCCGGAGCAGCTAAATCTACATTACGGTTTAAATCAAAAGTTAACGTAATTGAAGTTTGGCCTTCAGTATTATCAGAAATGACACTTTGCAGGCCGGGAATTTGCATACATTCATTTTCTAAAGGGGAAGCCACAGTAGAAGCCATAGTTGCTGGGCTTGCTCCGGGGTAATTTGCGGTAATTGTTATAACTGGGCAATCGACTACAGGCAGATCGCTTACTGGTAGTTTAAAATAAGAGGAAATGCCGAATAAAAGTGTACACACCATACACAGGCAGGTCATTATTGGTTTTTTGATGAAAATTTCAGAAAAATTCATAGCATCTACGAACCTTATTAATTAATATAATAAAAATATTAGGTATATACTGGTCTGCTTTTATTGCTTAACAGGATTATTTTGTTTTTGCTGGTCGATATTGATAACGAAAACTTGTGGGCTTAAACCCATTTGTCCAGCGGTTACTATTGTTTCTTTTGGCCCTACTCCTTTGGTAATTTCAATTGTATCGTTATACTTTTGGCCGGTTTCTACCTGATGCAATTCTGCTTGGTTATTTTTGTTAACCGTAAATAAGTAAGGTCCGTTTTGTCCGAATTGAATAGCTTCGTAAGGAACTAAAACAGCATTTTCGGTAATTCCTAGAATCAAACGTACAGAGACAAATTGTCCGGGCCAGAGGGCATCTTGTTTGTTAGAAACAATAGCAGTTAAACCGATAGTTCCGCTGGAGACATCAACAGTGTTATCCAGAAAAGATAACTCACCAAAGTAGGGGCTGTTTTTGTCTTCATCAATATAGATGTTTACTTTTAGCTTGGCCTTGGCCATTGCTGTACGTAATTTTGGTAAATATCGTTCTGATATAGTAAAATCAACATTTAGGCTGTCAGTTGTTTTTATGTTGACTAATGCCGGTCCATTATTTGCTGGAACGATATTGCCAGGATCAATTAGTAATTTTCCAGTTACCCCGTTGATTGGGGAACATATATAGCAATATTTCAGAATTATTTCTTCGAGAATAAATACTGCTTTATCTAAATGGACCTTTGACTGGGCTATTTCAACATCAGTCTTATATTTTTCGAATTCTTGTTCGGAAATATATTCATTAGCAATAAGGCTTTTATTTCTTTTAAGAGTATCTTTTTTAAATTCTAAATCAGCGTTATCCTGGTTGAGTGCTGCTTTGGCTTTATTAAGATTTGTTTTAAATTCTTCAGGCCCTACTGTAAACAACAAATCTCCCTTTGACACTTTATCTCCCTCTTTAAAATGGACTTCTTTTATCTTTCCGGTAACTTGCGATTTAATATCAACGTTGTCTAAAGACGAAAGAGTTCCGAATGTTTCAATATAGACCGGAATATTTTTTTGAATCGAAAGTGCTGTTTGTACTGGACGGGGAGATATTGTAGAGTTTAGTGTCTTTTTATTTCGATCTTTTAGATGAATTGCAAATAGTAGAAAAAAAGTAATTAGGCAGATGATTCCTATAAGTTTTTTGAAACGGGATAATACTTTATTTTTGTGACTCATTGTTAATGCTTTTTTAATGTGTACTATTTTCTTTTAACATAGTTAATAATTTAATAGTGTTGTGCTGAGTTCTTTTTTCCTTTTGGTGATTGATCCGGTAGCATGGGCTAAATTAGCTAAGCTGATGAATAAATTATTTTCGGATTGGATCAAGTTGCTGCTTGCTTCTGACAGTTGGCTTTTAGTCTTAATTAAGTCCAGAATATCTTTTAATCCAGCCTGGTAATTTTCTGAAATTGAATTGTATATTGCTTTTGCATTGTTAAAAGAAGCTTTGGCGGATGTGTATTCTTTACGGGCTGTTTTAAATGCGTAATAGTTGGTCCATATGTTTAGGCTAGCTGTGAGTTCTGCCTGACTTAATTTTTGGTATTCTGCTTCTAGAGTGGCTTCTTGAGCTTGTTTTTTATTAAGATTGTAAAAACCATCAAAAATGTTCCAGGTGACATTCAGATATCCGGCGTATTCGGAATCGTTATTATATTCTTTTTGTAAATTGTAGTATTTGTACCAATTCTTCGCGGCTGATCCGCCAATAGTAATTTCTGGCCATAAATCAGAGCTAGCTGCTTTTACAGCTTCCTTTTGTGCTTGTAAAGTTTTTTTTAAGGACATAATGTTTGGTTTGCTTGTCAGGGAGGTTTTGATGAGTTGATGGATGTCTTGAGAGCTTATGTCTGTTGGTATTTCTCTTAATGGGGTAGTAACCTCTAAATTGATGTTTGGCGGGAACCCTAAAACTTGAGCTAGGTTTGCTTTTGCAATTTTAATATTGCTGCTTGCTTTTTGAAAATTGTAAGCTGAATTATCATAGTTATACTGAGCCTCCAGGATATTAAGCTTAGATACCAGGCCAGCTTGAAATTTTTGTTGAGCAGCATTAAGAAGCAATCTTGTTTCTTTTAAATTAATGCGAGCCGCTTTTAATTCTGATTGGTTGCTATAGAGTACATAGTATGATTTTTCTACTTCTAAAAGCAAATCTTGAATTGATTGGTTAAATTGAAAATTAGCTGCTAATAGCCTTAACGATGCTTCTTCGACATCTGCTTTTCGGCCTCCGAAATCAAGAAGCAAGTATGTTATTTGTGAGGCTGGTCCGTATTTAAAATCGTTGATATCAGCTGTAGGTTGGTTTGCCTCGGCTTTTTCTCTTTGAGCAGAAGCGCTAATAGTTAGTTGTGGATAGAATTTGCTTTTAGCTTGGTATATTTCGGCTTCTTTTACTCGAGTTGCTTCCCAGGCTAAATGAGTAGATGGACTGTTGAATAAGGCGATATCAATGAGTTCAATTAAGTTGAGGGGTTTTGAAATAGTAATTTTTTTTTCTTGAAGATAATCCCAGATTTGGTTTTTTGTCTCGGAGTTTTTGCTAAACTTTGACGATTTCCAGTTTTCGGAATAATTTAAAGGAGCTTTAGGAGTGGAGCAACTCACTAACATTGGTACCAATAGAATAAATAATGCAGACGATATCAACTGAACTACTACTAATCTAAACCTTGCAGATACAATGCTCATAAATTCTAGTTTCTAACTCAGACATGCCTAGAGGAAAAATAAGTTAAGAGATAGTCTATACTCTCAAAATATATTACAATATTATACCATAGATGGTAAATAAATAAGAAAAGAAATATTTTATTGGCAGAATCTATCAGAGATTATTTCTAATAATAAGCTTGAGAATATAATAAAATATTGTAAAATATATTTACTATGGGATTAAGGGCAAAAAAACGAAAAATTCGGGCAATGGAAAGGGAAAATAATAATTTAGGGGGGGCATTTCCTAAGCTATTTGTAGTTATTGTTATTTTGCTGTTTGTTGTCTTTCGTCTTTACGATGTATTTATTTATCCCAATGTTAGTATTATCTCTGGTGAAATTTTACTTAGTCTAGCTTTAGGGTTGATGGGTTATTTATTAGTTCGGGAGGTCAAAGATAATCGAAAGCTTCAGCTATTGAATAAGAATCTTGCAAATATTTATGCGAAGCTGGAACGCGCGGAAATTGATACAATAACCGTTTTAATCCGAACTGAGGAAGCAAAAGACCCTTATGTTCGTGGCCATTCAAAGCGGGTAGCTAAGTATTCTTTGGCTATCGCTAAAGACATGAAGCTTGCTCGCAGGGAACAAAGGGTTATTGAACGTGCAGCAATACTTCACGATCTAGGTAAACTTGGTGTAATGGATGAAATATTAAAGAAGCCGGGTAAGCTTGATGACGAGGAGCAAAAAATAATGCGCAAGCATCCACGGGATGGAGTAGAGATACTTAAACCTCTAGACTTTTTATCACGCGAAAAAGATATTATTCTTTATCATCATGAGTGGTATAACGGAGAAGGATATCCGGATGGCCTTCAGGGTGAAAAGATACCCTTAGGATCAAGGATTATCTCGGTTGCCGACGCATTTGACGCTATGAATTCCGAGCGTTCGTATCGCAAGTGTTTACCACGAAGAGCAATAATTACTGAATTAAAAAAATCATCCGGAACTCAATTAGATCCTCAAATTGTAAAGGTATTTCTAAAATTAATCAAAGATAACCCTTCCTACTGGGAAAGAGGACAAGAATAAATTAGGATTATTTTCTTAGAAGTGATAAATAGTAATTTTAGTGTACTTCGTAAATACTTACCAGAGAATTTCGAAATTATAGTCTAACAATACCGTTAACACCTAAGCTAATAATATTTTATGGAAAAGGTAAATATTGCAGTTATTGGATCGGGGGTTGTAGGGTTAGCTTGTGCGTATGAACTTTCTAAAAAATATTCTGATATTTTAATTCTAGAGAAACATCTTTCATTTGGGCAAGAAACAAGCTCTAGGAACAGTGAAGTAATTCATGCCGGAATTTACTACCCGCAAGATTCATTAAAAACAAAAACTTGTATTGAGGGAAGAAAATTAGTATATGAGTATTGCCGAAAAAATAATGTTGGATGTGTACAAACTACTAAAGTTATTGTTGCTAAAGATAGCCAAGAAATGGAGGAGCTAGAAAATATTTTTAAAACAGGCTTGAATAATGGAATCAGTGACATAAAGCTTATCTCCAAAAATGAGTTATTACGAATGGAACCTCGTGTTAATGCTGTCGGTGCTATTTATTCTCCTTCGACTGGAATTATAGATTCACACGGGCTAATGAAAAAATTATCATTTGTATCAACATCACAAGGTGTTGATATTGTTTATGATAGTAAAGTAGTTGCTATTGATAAGATTAAAGATGGGTTTAAGATTTGGGTAACTGATAGGCGGGGAGAGTGTTTTGAGTTTAAAACAAGAATTGTAGTTAATTCTGCCGGTCTTTATGCAGATAAAGTCGCAGAGATGGTCGGAATAAAAAATAATGGGTACCGCATAAGATATTCAAAAGGTGATTATTTTCGTGTGGGAAATAATAAAGGGAAAATGATTAATAGATTGGTATATCCAGTTCCTGACAATAAAGGTTCAGGATTAGGGATACATGCTACATTAGATTTATGTAGTGGTTTACGGTTGGGCCCTGACGATCAGTATGTGGACGATGTTGACTACCAAATAGATGAATCTAAAAAGGATATCTTTTTTAATAATGTAAAAACATTCTTACCGTTTATTGACCTTGGTGATTTAAGCCCGGATACTTCTGGAATTCGTCCAAAACTTAGTTCTCCAATGCAAGAATTTCGAGATTTTATCATTAAAGAAGAAAGCGGTGAAGGTTTTCCGGGGTTTATTAATCTTATCGGTATTGAATCTCCGGGTTTAACTAGTTCTTTGGCGATTGCTAAAATGGTTAAAAAAATGGTTGATCAAATGAAGTAAATATTTTTTTGGAAAATATAATAGCAACAAAAAAATATTATTCTGAAAAAACTAACACCATGGTTGATAAACAAATGAATTTTTCTAATTGAATGTTTAGAGTGAAATAATCTAAACATAATTGATTAGTATTAATATTTGCAAATTAGTGGATAAAGTATAAAATACCTAATAGAATTACAACCTAACTGTTAATTTCTGTATAAAAGATAATGAGATAAAATAAATAGTAAAATACGCGAGGTAGATAATATGCTGGAATATCAAAAAGTAAACTTAAAAGCTGAAAAGTTTAAGCCTCAGATTACAATGATGATTCCCGAAGATGTGGCTCGTAAATACAAGGCAATTGCTGTAAAAATTGACGGTGACAGCTTATGTGTGGCATTGCCGGATCCCTCTAATTTACCGGTTGTTGATGAATTATGCTTGTTGACTGGTTGTGCTGTGAAACCCCTAAAAGCATCAGAAAAAGATATTACGGAGGCAATTGATAAGTGCTATAAGGTTGCTGATACTAGCAAACAGGCGTTGGTTGATATGCGGCTAGAAAAACTTAAAGTTACTGCTGACAAGATAGAGGAGTCTGAGGCAGAACAAACGCGTAACATTGAAGAGATACCCATTGTTAAATTGGTCAACGATCTTATCGGTGGTGGAATTATCGCAAAAGCCAGCGATATTCATATTGAGCCTCAAGAGCCGGAGATGGTTGTTCGTTATAGAATTGACGGGGCACTTCATGATATTATGAATATTCCTAAACATATCAAGCCGGCAGTGGTTTCGCGAATTAAAATTTTATCAAACATGGATATTACTGAACGTCGACGGCCGCAGGATGGGCATATAGTGTTAAAAAAAGAAGGAAAAGAATATGACATTCGAGTTTCGTCAATGCTGACAATTTGTGGAGAAAAAATTGTAATGAGGGTTTTTGATAAGACAGCGATGCTTATTAGCTTAGAGAAATTAGGCTTTACTAAGGAAGATGAGTTGAGATTTAAAGAACTAGCTAAAAAACCTCATGGTATGATGCTAATCACTGGACCCACAGGAAGTGGTAAGACAACAACGCTTTATGCTTTACTAAAACAGCTTAGCTCACAAGAAAAAAATATTATTACCATTGAAAACCCGGTTGAGTATAAGTTGGATAGGATTAATCAAATTCAGGTTGATGAAGGGATCAATATGACATTTGCTACTAGCCTAAGAACTATTCTTCGTCAGGATCCGGATATTGTAATGGTTGGGGAAATACGTGATAAAGAAACAGCAGAAATTGCTATTCAAGCCGCGCTAACAGGGCATTTGGTGCTAAGCACTTTACATACTAATGATGCTCCCAGTGCGATTACTCGTTTGGTGGATATGGGTGTCGAACCGTTTTTGATTGCTTCTACGATTATCGGTTGCATAGCCCAAAGATTAGCACGGAGAATTTGTTCGGAATGTAAAGGTAGAGGTTGTGATAGTTGCTATAATACGGGGTATAAAGGAAGAACAGGTATTTGCGAGCTAATGATTGTGAGCGAGAACATTCAGAAGTTAATTTTAGAAAAAAAACCGGCTTCGGAAATTAAAAAAGTAGCTATTAAAGAAGGAATGAGTACGCTTCAGGAAAATGGAAGAAAGAAAATTTCCGAAGGTATTTCTACTGCAGAAGAAATAGGAAAAGTTATTTTCGAAGGAGTTTAATGGCCCGTTACGCTTATCTAGCTAAAGATGCTGATGGTAAATCATACAAGGGAAGCATTGAAGCTTACAATGAAGCAGAATTAACCGAAAAGTTAAAAGATATGGGATTTTATCCTACTTCTGTTAAGCGGGAAAAAGGGCTGATTATCTTTGGTGCTAAACGTGTTTCTCCCCAGGAATTAGTTGTTTTTTCTCGTCAGCTTTCAACAATGGTTGGTGCCGGGTTGACTTTAAATAAATCTTTAGAAGCATTAGAGAAGCAAACAGATAGCTCTTATCTAAAAATAATTATTTCTGAAATAAGGATAAATATAGAAGGCGGCGTGTCTTTATCTAAGGCTATGGAAAAGCATAAGGCAGTATTTAGTGATTTCTTTGTAGGGATGGTTGAGGCCGGAGAAAGCGGAGGAGTATTAAAAAAAGTTTTAGAACGACTTGCTGACCATTTGGAAAAACAAGAGGCGCTAAAGCGTAGCGTAAGAGGAGCATTTGCCTATCCGGTAGTTGTGGGAACATTAGCTGTTTTAGTTGTTGGTTTTCTAGTGATATTTATTGTCCCGGTTTTTAAAAGTGTTTACGATCGGATGCATTTATCGCTTCCTTTGCCTACTTTATTGCTAATTGGTGCTAGTAATTGTGCCCGAAAATTTTGGTGGTTAATCATACTATTACTGAGCGGTTTAGGATTTTTTTATAAAACAATAAACAAAACAGTAAAATTTCGTAATTATTTTGATAAATTTAAGATGAATGTACCAATTTTTGGAAAATTAGTTTGTAAGGCGACTGTTGCCCGTTTTATCCGGACTTTTGGTGATATGGTTACCAGTGGGGTAGGAGTAATTGATTCTTTAAAGATTGCAGATAAAGTAGCTGAAAATAGTGTTATCTCTAAAATAACAAACGCAATGATAGATAGTGTTCGTCGTGGTGGCCTAATATCTGAACCATTACAAAAACAAAATATTTTTCCTGCCGGAGTAGTGCAAATGATATCGACCGGAGAAGAATCCGGGAAATTAGGGTATATGTTAGAAAAATCTGCTGAAGGGCTAGACCAGGAAGTGGATGATGTAGTTAAACGGCTGGTAGTTAAAATTGAACCTTTGCTGACATTCCTGATGGCTTTTCTAGTGGGAACAATTGCAGTGGCAATATATTTACCGATATTTGATGTAATAAAGGAAATGTCTGCAAGGTAGCAATATGATCTAAATAGTATCTTGTTCATGGCTGATAAACACAAACAACATTAAACAATAATATTGTAAAAGAAGTTTTTCGTGTTAAACTAATCTTCACAAGTACTAATAACATAGTTTATAGGAGGTAAATATGAAGAAAATGTTAGAAAGAAGAAAAGGGTTTACTTTAATTGAAATTTTGTTTGTGGTTATTGTAATTGCTATTATTGCTGCCATTGCTTTAGGTCGAATTACCACAACTACAGCCACTGCTAAAATTAATGCTTGCAAAGCAAACCAAGCCACCATGAATACAATGATCGAACAATATCATCTAGATGCTGGAGATTGGCCTTCAGTATTAACTGATGTTAGCAACAATACTACTTATTATCCAGATGGTGCGCCTACATGTCCCAGTGGTACGTTTGCTAATTATTCAATGAATGGAACAACATACAGAGTTAGCTGTAATACTTCTGGGCATTAATAATTGTTAATATTCTGAAAAAATACTTCTGTTTTATTAAGTGTAAATGGGCAAGCCAAGTTATACTTTAATTGAGCTTCTCTTTGTTGTTGTTGTTTTAGGAGTGCTAAGCGCAATTGCCATTCCACGTTTCAGTGGAGAACTAATCACTAAAATGCGTGTAAAAACTGCTGCGCGTAAACTTATTTCTGATTTGCGGCTTACGCGACGTCTTTCTGTGACTGATAATGAAAATTATCGATTAAGTGTTAATTCTTCATCCAACCAGTATGCCATATATAATTCTTCTAGCAGTCAAATTGGCCACACAAGAGATATTGATTCTAATATAGGCATAAATTCAGATAAGGATTTTATTTTTGAATCGTTAGGAAATCTTTCATTATCTAGTGATACAGGTGTTTCACTTTCCGCAGATGAAAACCGAGCAGACATTAGTGTAGTTATTCCTACTGGGTCAAGTAGTCTGGAGGGACCATGATCAAGCATAAATCTTTTACATTGATTGAGGTGTTAGCAGCAATTATTTTGATTGCTGTCGCTCTTACTCCTTTAATGTATATTTTAGCTCAAAGTTTACGGCTAAGTGTTAAAGAAGAGAGACTAACCAAAGTAATATTTCTAGGAACCAGAAAAATGGAAGATGTATTTAGTGGTGTAGTGTATAATTTTACGCCGAGTGTTGATCAAGGTCCTGTAGAATTTAGTGATTACCTTGGATATAAATATATTGTGAATGATGACGAGAATGCAACTATTAAAACTATTGCGGTTACAACTTGGTACGATGAAAATAATAATGATTCAGTTGATAGCGATGAGGAGTCAGTAACTCTTGATACAAAAATCTGCAACCGAAGTTAAAGGGTTCACCCTAATTGAAGCATTGTTTGTTATTGCTTTGCTATCTGTATTATTAGCAGCGGTTTATCCTCATTTACGGATGGCGCATACTGGATGGCAGACAGCTGATCGACGAGCAGATATTATTCAAAACGTTCGAGTTGGAATGGATAAAATGGTAAGGATGCTCAGAGAAGCGAGTAGCTTTACAAGTGTAACTAGTAGTGGAGATATTGATGGTAGAATAGTTTTTCTGGATAAAGACAGCAATACAAAGGAATTTAAGAAATATAATGATGGATCGAATGAAATGCTAGGATATGTTTCCGGCGGGAGCACCTATATGTTAGCCGGGCCAATTACAAGTTTAAAATTTACCGGTTATGAAGAAGATGGTGTTACAGAAACTACTGCAGCCGGAGATATCAAGTCAGTAGAGGTGGAAATAATTGTTTCTGATAAGGAAGAAGAAATTGCTAGTCAGACTGTGACTTCTCGGATTTTTCATCGTAACGATTAATGGCAATTATTTATTTTCGCGGTACAATGAATAAGGTTGATTTTTGATGAAGAAAAAAGGTATGGTGTTGCTTTTAGCATCGTTTATCATTTTAATTACGTCTATTTTTTTAATTGGGTACCTAGACATCGCTTCTAGTGAAACAGAAATTATGCGTAACCATCGTTTTTCTACTCAAGCTTTTTATATCGGCGAGGCAGGTTTACAATCTGGTATACGTTATGTTTTAGATAATTTAAGCTCTGATTCTGACTGGAGCGATAATGAAGGAGAAATTTATTCTAATGTTTCCTTTGGTGATGGGGAATACAGTGTTCAGCTAATAGATGGAACAACTAGCACTATTAATGTTCAAGCTGAGAGCGAAATGAACGGATTCATCCGAACGATTACACAAACGCTCACTAAAATTAGTTCTGCTTGTGCGGCATTTTCTTATGCTTGTCATACTAATGCGAATATCAATCTTAGAGATGCTTCCGAAGGGACAATTACCGGAGACATCAGCGTTGGTGGCAGTGCTAATACTCGAAATATGGAAATGGATATTGATGGTGAAATTACTGAAAGCTCAGAAATTAGTTTACCAGAAGTCGATTATGCTAGCTACCAGGCAATTGCTGACTATGTAATTTCTGGCAATTATACTTTTGAAGAAGGAGAAACTTATACCGGAGTATACTATATTACTGGTAATGCTAACTTTGAAGACGATGTAACTTTAAACGGGACAGTGATAGTACCGTCCTCGAATAAGAAAATTAAAATGAATGATCGTGACAGTGTAACCATTACTCCCAGCGGAAATAATCCAGCTTTGGTGTCTGCTGGAGGCATTACAATGAAAGAGACAGATTCGATAAATATAACCGGATTAATTTATTCTGAGAAAGCAATTGATTTAAGGGAAGCAGTGAATTCGGTGTTTAATGGCACATTGATATGCGGCGATAAATTAAATTTGAGAGAAATTTGGCGTGTAGATATTACATATAACGAAGAAATACTTTCTGATCCGCCGCCATATTTTTCTTCTGATGCACTAATGGAAGGTGTTGAGCTAAGTAGTTGGCAGGAAAACTAATGAAAAGTAAGTTTTTTAAACCAAAATTAGAAAAAAATGAAATTGTAAGTTTGATAATAACTTCACAAAAGATAAATATTATAAGCGGAGATAAATCATTGTTTGTCGATACTCCAAAGGATGCTTTTTCGGAAGGAGTTATTATCAAAACTCATGAAGTTGCACAAGCAATTAAGAATTTACTTATATTAAATAAAGTTAAAAACAGAAATACAATTGCTTCGATAGGAGTTGATGGTGTACTATTGCGTTTGCTCAACGTGCCTTTTCTTAAGCCAGAGGCAATCAAGGATATAGTTTGCAAGGAGGTATCTAAATATATTGCGTTTTCTGGTGAAGAACTGGAGACAGATTTTTATCCGCTAGGAGATGTAAGTGAGTCCGGAATTCGAAAACTGAGAGTTTTGGCTGTAGCGGTAAAAAAAGAAATTATCGACTCGTATATCAAAACTATTAAATTAGCTGGGTTAAATGTGCAGGTAATTGATTTAAATTGTTTAGCAATTATTCGGGCAACTATTTCTCGAACATCTACGCCTAAAGATATTACTATTTTAGTTTCAGTGGAAAATGATGTGGCAATAGCTTTTATTTTTAAGGATTCTCAGATTTATTATCTCCATAAGTTAGATAGCACTAATCAGCTTCAGGCAGGATTAGACTCGATTAACAAATATTGTCAGAGTGAATTTGGAAAAGATGCTAAGATTCACACAATAATTTCTTCGGAAATAAATGGTTTAACTTTGGCCGAAGGACTCAGCTTGAGAGATTCAAAAGAGAGTGCATTTTTGGTTAAAATAAATCTTCTTCCTCTGGAAGAGCTAAAAACAAAAGAGTTTGATAAGCAGATAGTGTTATTTCTCACAACAACAATATCAGTGATTGCTGTTTTGCTATTTGTGTTTTTTTGTTTGCTAGTTGCAACGTGGTTTAATTCTAAACAAGCAGCTTACTCACAAGAAAATCTCAAAAAACCAACACCAGTTTTAAACAAACTGTTAGGGATGGAAAAAGTAAGCAAGCTTTATGAGCGAGAAATAAAAAATCAGCAAAAAATTATTAAAGCGGTCAATCAACAAGATTGGAGTTTTATTTTGGAGGAGATTAAGAAAGTAATTCCCAAAAAAGCTTTTCTTGTGCGCATTGAAAGCAACCAAGATAATGAGATGAATATTGTTGGCGAAGCAGCTAATGCAGACACAGTGTTTAGTTTTGTTAATTCTTTGAAAAGCTCTGATTATTTTACAGATGTTAAGTTAGTAGAATCTAAGGATAAGGAAAACCAAAATAATGTCACTGCTTACTTTATGATAAAGTGTCAGATTGCGGCGATTGATTAAGAATATTAAAGAGTAATCCATGAAATTAAACGTAAAAGCTGCCTACAATTTGAATAATCGTGAAAAAATAATAATCGCAGTAACGATTATATCTGCTGTTGGGTATATAATTTATCAAGTGTTGATTCCTGGGGTTATTATCCAGTATCAATCAGCTCGGAGGCAATTTTTATCTCAACGAACACTGATTAAGTCTAAACAGGAAAAAACAAATTATTTGTTAAAGCTGGAAAAGAAATTTGATGATTTACAAAGTAAAATAACTAAGCAACAAGATTTATTTTTTAATGAACAGGAACTAACCGGGTTTTTGAATGATTTGGAAAAAGAAGCTTTGGCCACTGACAATGATATTAAAACGATAAGACCGTTAAAGACAGAAACAATGCATAGCTTTTTCCCGGATTCAAATACGGAGCTTATTTATAAGAAAGATGTTATTTTAGTGAAAATCCAAGGTAGATATAATAATCTTTTGAGTTATTTCAAAAAGCTTAAAAGCTATCAAAGGCTATTAGGGATAAATAAATTAGACGTTGAGTATGCAGAAAAAGGAACGTTAAAGCTTGAAGCACGTTTCCAATTAGATGTTTATTATGTTGTTGGTGTGTCGCAAGATAATTAAATTATGAATAAGCTTGTTTTTCTATCTGTGTTTATTATGGTGTTAATTTATGGCTGCACTCAGGAAGAGAATAAAGACAGTGATGCTATAGCTATCACAACTTTATTTGATCAAAAAGTAGCGGAATTAAAAGAAGCGGATGGCTCAGAAAAGTTGAATTCGGAAAAGGTGTATTTGCTTTCTAATATTTATGGACGCGATGATCCGTTTGATTATTCAATAACTAGTAATTTTAATGAGACGAAATCTCAATCACAAGATTCTGGATTAAGCGGAATAATGTGGAGTCCAAAAAATCCAATTGCAATCGTTAATAATAAAATAGTTAAAGTCGGAGATAAGACTTCTTTAGGGAATGTAATAGCGATTAAAAAAGAAATAGTTATTTTTGAAGACGAAACTGGTCTTCATGAGATTAGGCTAGGAAGATAGATTAACGAGTGTTTATTTTTTCAAGATTTAGAGTTGCTTCTTTATGGTAAGGTTTGATTTGTAAAGTCCTAAGCCAACATTCAATCGCTAAATCTTTCTTACCTGTCGCGTTATAGATAACTCCCAGATTATTCAAAGCAAACGATGAGTTGGGATTAATATCTAAAATTTTCTTAAAATGCTTTAATGATTGATTTAGCTTGCCTTGTTGATATAAGATAACGGCTAATTTTCCTCTTGCTTCTTGCGAATCGGAGTTCAGAGAAAGCACTTTTTTATACTGGCTAGCTGCTTTTTTCTGTTCATTAATTTTTTGATAAGTTGTAGCCAGGTTTAAACGGGCATTGATGTATTCAGGATTGGCAACAATTGCTTTTTTAAATTCAGAGATTGCCTTCTTTGTTATATTTTTTCGGGCGTAAACCGAACCAAGGTTATTATGCGCTTCGGCATAATTAGGAGAAATTCTGATTGCTTTGGAAAATTCTTGTTCTGCTTGAGAATATAATTTTTGTTGGTGATAAACAATGCCAATACTGTTGTGGATCAGAGAAGTTTGAACATTTGCACCAAGAGCTTTTCGGAATTCATTTATTGCTTCATTGCTGGAGCCGATAATTCTTAAGAATTCACCCTTTTTAAAAGTTGTAAATGGGAAAATTCCAGTTATTATTTTTTGATCAGGTGTGTTATTCAATAGCTCAGACAGGGGAGAGTATTTTTTGATTATTTTTTGGTTGCTTAAGGAATCCTTAATAAATAAGGCAGATATTTCGTCAAAATAAATAAGTTTCCAGTGGTTATTTTGGTAGATATAATTCAAGAAGGGATCGGTTGCCGTGTATATTCGGGTTAAGAGAATTAAGTTAATGTTAAATTCTTCGGAAATTGCATCAAAACTTTGTGGGTTTGCAAATAGCCGAACATATTGTTGGTAAAATTGCGGCCCATATACTTCAGTTCTTCCGTCAATAAATACTTTTCTTTGCGGAAACATTTTCCAGATTAAGTAGCCACCGCTTTCATAAGTGTTAAAAAGATTTCCGGAGATATTGTTATTTTTGATGAAATCAACCGCTGATTCCGGATACTTAGGATGAATAATGCCGAATCCGAAGTTTCGGATAACTTTATTCCGGAATAGATATTGTGGGGCAGTTGCTTTGAAAATACAGGTTATAATTGTTGCTAAAAGAATAATTTGTAATAATAATAGTGAGAATTGTTTTATCTTTGGAGATAAAGATAAAATTTTTTGAATATTTGCTTGTTTAATGTTAAAAATGCTTATTGGGATTGCTAAAAGAGCAAAGGTAGGAATGTTGCGGTTGGCAATTAAGGAGAATGCTAGAAAAATAAAATAAATTGTAAATCGAGTAACATTTAAACGTCTGAAATTAATGATGAACGTTCCTAGGGACAAGAGGACTAGTAATCTATAGTAAGGGTATGGCTGAATTTTAAATAAGGTGTATAAATTAATGGGAGGTTGTAACTCAGCAATATATTTCATAATTACATCTTGGTAGCCGCTTTTGTTTAGTTCAGTTAAAGTTAGAAATGGGTAGAATGCACCAGTTAATCCGTTGGGATTGATTAAACCGGAGAACATGCACAGCGCGGCAACTATTAATAAAATATAGTATTTTTTTTCTTTAATAGCCTTTTTTTCGTTCCATTGAAAGGGTAATTTTAATTTCCAGGTTATTAATTCTCCGATGAGGTATGTGCAAATTAAAATTATTCCAATTAAAGAGCCTCCGTGTAAGTTGTTCCAGATGATTTGGAAAAATGGTAACAGAAAAATTAATTTTTTGCGTTGATTATATTTATAGGCGTTTAGAATATAGAAATAAATAATCACAAACAGAAAATTAAAAATAAAAGGACGAAGCAGAAATCGATGCCCGGAAGCTAAAACAGCGAGAAATATAAAGGAAATTGATAGTAGATATATTCTTTTTTGATAAGTTAGCTTTAATAGGATGGCAAAAGTAGCTCCTAGTAAAAGGGCTTTCAACACTATTAACCCATTGACACCAAAAAAATTAAATATCGAGAAAAATAAAACATCAGATAACCATTGGTGATTAATCCAGGTGTGCATGGGGACAGTATAGGAAAATATGACGAATTGGGGGACAAAGCCATAATTAACTATGTATTCGCCGGTTTTTAAGTGCCACCAGATATCGAAACTTCTAATTTTTTGAATTACAATTGAGCTAATAAATA